>Ga0082212_10004166_pt1 | contig 20155 bp, 18 predicted proteins | sample TergutNt197P3_FD_71548 | JGI IMG/M metagenome (GOLD analysis project Ga0082212, IMG submission 71548) | Neocapritermes taracua P3 segment gut microbial communities from Petit-Saut dam, French Guiana - Nt197 P3 | ecosystem: Host-associated > Arthropoda: Insects > Digestive system > Gut ... | reverse complement strand
CAGGAAAGGGGAAAAAGTAACCGCAACCCTGAATATTAACAATCACAGGTTGGTAGGAAATAAGTTGGTCTTGCGTTTCAATTTTAAGCAAAAAACGCTCTTCGCGATGTCCGCTTAAATCCATATCAAACAATAATTCAGGAAAATAGATACTTCTTCTAAAAGCAGTTAGCCGTTTATTATCCTTATCTTTCGACTGCGCATTCAACCCCGAACGATTAAGAAAACGGATAACATCGTCTGTCATCTCCATAAATTCTTGCTTTGAAAAATCTTTGCAATCGAAATCCAAATCTTCGGAAAAACGGTCTATCCCTTTCACTAAACGCAAATTTGTACCACCGATAAATACAAGTTTTCGAGCATAAACACTGGACGATAGAAAATTCAACACCATCAATTGAATGTACTCTTTTAACATATATTTGTTAGCATCGGCATTTTCGCGCAATATGGGTGGAAAATAGTTTTTTATTTGTTCAAATTGTATCATATTCCGTAAATTTTCAATAGTAAATCAACCCTTTTCTGTAATGCTTTCGATTTGAATTTTTCGGTAAATTCATTCAATCGTTGCACATTCAAATCATCTTGCATAAATGCTTCATCAAAGCGCAATTCGCTTATTTCTTGTTCATTGTTGTAAAATGGATAAAGATACAACAAATCTAATATCGCTTTTTCGGGCGTGGCAAAAAGCAGGTTTCTACGTTTATCCATCGGTTTCAGATCGTAGCCGAACATCAATTCATTTTTTATTTTTTTGTATGAAAACTCTCCGAAAGGATTGCTAAAAAAAGCCGTTTTTAGCGAACTTACCGAAGTAATTTGTACCACCGCTTCAGGAATAATGCCGTAAAATGCCAAAGCGGAATGTAAACTCACATACGAAGGCTGATACATTTTGTTGGCAAAAAAATAGGCGTAATTTGGCTTGCCGAGAAAGTCTGAAAAAGTATAATATCCATTGCGCAAAGCAATTAAATAGCCTTTCTTTTTCCAACGAAGAAGATTATTGCGGTCGAAATCGGGTTGAAATGCATAAATCTGATTCAGATTGAAGCATACTAATTCCTGCATTTTAGCCTTGAATGCTATAAAATTCATTTTGTTTCTATTTTGCTGCAAAAATAGTGTTTTTTGGAAATAAAATAATGTTTCCGTTTTTTTGCGTGTAAACCAAGATGTCAAAGAACGTATGTTTTTATAAATTGTATCATTACTTTTTTTCTATTGTAACATTGTAAATTCTTCTTTCTGTAAGGGCTATTTGAGAGGATTTGCGCACTTCGCCACACAAGGATATGGCATACTATTTCTTTTTCATCTCTGGTTTGTTCGTAATCTATTTCTGCCAATAACTTTTCATCTGCTTCGGATACCAGAGCCTATTTCATCTGTCCAACCCAATGCCAAAAAGAATTTGCGAAGATTCGGATTTTTTGGATGCGGGTTGAAATTATCCAAGTCCATTATGCCGTTGAAATAGGGATTGTTAGGGTTGAGTGTTCTTACGGCATCTTCTTCAATAATCACTTCTGTGGCTGTTGCATCAGTATATTCGCGGTGAACGATGATGTTTCCTATTACTTCCCTGAAGATTTTGTCTCGCAAATCCACACATGGGTATGCACTTGCGAGCTTGCCGGTACCTGAATTACGATAATTGTTTTTTCTTTATAGTCAATGGATTCCGAGTTCAGATATAATTCCGGATTGATATTGTCTTTAGAGTTTAATGCAGAAGTGATATTTTTAAGAAAAGCCGCTTTGTTTTCGGGTGGAATACCCACTACCGTACCGTCATCATCCACACCCAAAAGAATATAGCCGCCTCGCGTATTGGCAAAACTTACCACTGTTTCGTACAGCGATGTCGGTACTTTTTCCTTTGCTTTCTTGAACTCGATGGAAGTACCCTCGCCTTGGGCTATTATTTTGGTTATTTCTTCTACTGTCATGTTTAGAATTTTGAGGTGCAAAATTAACGTAAAATATGTTATTTCATTGTAGCACCCATTCATCATCTAATCATCTCATCAATATTTCGCACTTCCCCACAGAAATCTACTTTTTACAGGTGCAGACAGAAAATAGAATATTATCAAAAAAAATAGTCATATATTAATAAAAAAACTGCTTTATTTGTAACTCAAATTTTTAACTATGAAATTCAATCATAAAAGTCTGGTTATAGGAGGTTTTATTCTCTTATTTTTTACTTGTAATCAAATATATGCGCAAAAAAAGATGTCGCTGCAAGAATGCGTTGATTATGCTTTGGAACACAGTTATGCGGTAAAACAGAAAATGTTGGAAAAGGAATCAAAACAGATTCAATTAGAATCTACTAAAACAAGTATTGCCCCTTCGTTGGGCGCTAATGTGGGGCAAAATTTCGATTTTGGACGTGCCCCCGGCGCAGATGCAATTGTGATAAATACCACCCAAGCCACTACCAATTTCGGCGTTGGGCTAAATATGAATCTGTTTCAAGGCTTACGCACTCATCATCAAATTCAATCGGATAAATTAACTTTGGAAGCCACTCTGTTTGATATTGAAAGCGCAAAAGAAAATATTGAACTTATAGTTACTGCCAACTATCTTCAAATATTATTAAATAAAGAGATGTTGGAAGTGCTTAAAACACAAGTAATATTGGATCAGGAGCAAGTGAATAGAATTCAAATTTTAGTGAACAATGGTAAAAATTCCGATGCAGAGTTATATGTCATCAAATCCACTTTGGCGAATGACCAACTTTCTGTGGTAGAAGCTCAAAATTCGGTACGTTTGGCGTTATTGGATTTAGCCCAATTAATAAACTATCCTGAAGTTACTCGTTTTGACATTGTTATGGAAGGTGATATGTCTGATATTGATATTATCTTACATAAAAATATTGATGTAACCTCCGTAACAGAAAACGCTCTGAGTAGCCGTCCGGCGATAAAGGCAGCGCTTACACGCATTGAACAGACAAAACGCAGCATCAAAATTGCGCAATCGGGCTGGTATCCTTCGCTCAATTTTACAGCCAACTACGGCACCGGCTATTTTTATCGTTTTAAAGAACTTGCCGGATATCCAAACGAATCTTTCGGCATACAATTTAGAGATAATTCTAGAGAATCGTTAGGACTTTCTTTACAGATTCCTATTTTTGATAAACTTTCTACATATTATAATGTTAAGCAACAAAAAATCAGTGTAAAATATCAGGAATTGCAGTTAGACGAAACCAAAAGAAGTTTAATTAAAGAGATTGAACAAGCCTACTCTAATGCCGTGGCAGCTAAGGAGAAGTATTTGGCTTCGCAAGCGGCACACAGCGCTTCGCAAATTGCATTTCAATACGAAGAGGTAAAATTCAACGCCGGTTCCTCCACCAATTATGAATATAACGATGCCAAAAACAAATACCTGCAAGCCCAATCCAAACTGATACAATCTAAATTTGATTTTCTGTTCAGAATTAAAATTTTAGAGTTTTACGGAAAAAATTAAAATTATAAAAACCTATTATTTATGTACACCAAATTTCAAAATTTTCTACAAAAAGAATTAGCCGACATTCAAGAAGCCGGACTATTCAAAAACGAGCGCATAATTGTTTCTCCGCAAGGCGGAAAAATTGCGTTGCAAAACGGTAAAAAAGTATTAAATTTTTGCGCCAACAACTATTTGGGTTTGGCAAACAACCCGAAATTGATTGCTGCAGCGAAAGAAGCCTTAGATACACACGGCTACGGTATGGCTTCCGTGCGCTTTATTTGCGGCACCTCCGATTTGCACAAAAAGTTAGAGCAAAAAATTGCCGAGTTTTTCGGAACGGAAGATACCATTTTGTATGCCGCTTGTTTCGACGCTAACGGTGGCGTTTTCGAGCCGTTGCTGGGCGAAGAAGATGCTATTATCTCCGATGCCTTAAATCACGCCTCCATTATTGATGGCGTGCGGCTTTGTAAGGCAGTGCGTTACCGCTACGCCAACGCCGATATGGAAGATTTGGAAAAACAACTGCAAGCCGCACAAGCCCAACGTTTTCGCTTAGTCGTTACCGATGGCGTGTTCTCTATGGACGGCAACGTGGCGCCATTGGATAAGATTATGGAATTGGCTAAAAAATATGATTGTATGGTGATGATTGATGAATCGCACTCTGCCGGTGTGGTAGGCGAAACCGGTCGGGGCGTTACCGAACTGTACAACCAAAGAGGTAAGGTAGAGATTATTACCGGCACGTTGGGGAAAGCCTTTGGCGGTGCCATCGGCGGTTTTACTACCGGAAAGCAGGAAATTATTGATATGCTGCGCCAACGTTCACGCCCCTATCTGTTCTCTAATTCTATTCCACCGTTGGTGGCGTCTGCCGGCATTAAAATGGTGGAAATCATGTCGGAAACCAATGAACTGCAAGATAAACTGCATAGTAATACCAAATATTTCATCGAAAGAATGCTCAATGCAGGTTTTGATATTAAGCCCACGCGCTCAGCCATCTGTGCCGTAATGTTGTACGATGCCAAGCTGTCGCAAGATATGGCAGCGAAGTTGCAAGAAGAAGGCATTTACGTTACCGGTTTCTACTATCCCGTTGTGCCGAAAGGGCAGGCGCGTATTCGCGTGCAAATTTCCGCCGCACACGAAATGGAAGATTTGGATGCCTGCATTGCGGCGTTTATGAAAGTAGGAAAAGAATTAGGAGTAATTTAATAATCTGTGGCTCAGTTTCCTGCTATTCCACAAATGCAATAATATCTCCCTTTTTCACTTTGTCGCCCTGCTGCGCAATAACGGCGCACAGCTTTCCGGTGTATAAAGTTTTTACTTCGTCGTTTCCAAAATAGGCGTTAATCCAGCACACAATGTCGCCCTCTTTGTAAGGAGTGCCGAGCGGTTTAGGCATCGATTGTTCGGTAATTGGTAGCTCCCAAATAACAATACCGGTGGCAGTGGCTACCACTTGCTTGGCATTGGGATATTTAGCCTCCACTTTGGCAATTACTTCTTCTTTAATCACTTCGGGCGCTTTTATTTCTTTAACTATTACTTGAATGTTTGATTTGCTTTTTGCGGCTTCCAATTCTTTTTCAAAATTCTTTTTCGCCACGCCGGTTTTGTAATCTCTGTATTGGCGGTCGTGCATTGCTAATTCAAACAACTCCTCATCATCGGGTCCGTACTCCCAGCCGTTTTCGTCCATCTCTTTACGGTATTTATCCAATTCATTGGGGTAGTTTTCTTGCGGCACTCCGGTAAAAAACTCGTAGTTGTGTTCTTTTGCCAATTCAATAATTTCAGGGGCTAACGTTCCGGGTAGTTTGCCGGTTCTTCCCAAAATCATATCCCATGTATTTTTGTCCATTTGCGAATAGCGTGGTTTGCCTTGCGCCATCTGCATAATATTCATCAATGCAATGTTTTTCACATATTGACTAAAAGGAGTAACCAACGGAGGGGTACCCACTTTGGGCCATACATATTCTACTTCTTCAAATAGTTGCACCATCAGTTCATCTTCGGTGAGTTCTTTTTTGCCGCTGTTACGCAAAAACATGTTGATGCCGCCGTGCGCGCCTTTCAGGTCTGCCATCATAGAGCCCATCATGCCGCCCGGAAGCCCGCTACCTACCAATAAAGCAGTACTCTGTTTATTTTTAGGGTCAATAAAATAGCCTAAGAAGTCGTCCACAAATTCTTGTGTTAAAGAGCGGGCTTGCATATAGGCATTCATGTTAATTTCCGGGACATCAAAACCGGCATCTTTCAGCATAGCTTGAATGGTAATCACATCGGGGTGCGACATGCCCCATGCGAGCGGCTCCATTGCCACATCAATAATATCGGCGCCGGCGTAGGCTACTTCCAACATGGAAGCCACAGAGAATCCGGGTCCGGAGTGTCCGTGATACTGCACTAAAATGTGAGGGTGTTTTGTCTTAATGGCTTTCACCAATTTACCCAGCAATGCAGGACGCCCTACGCCTGCCATATCTTTCAGTCCAATTTCATCTGCACCGTATTCTACAAGTTTGTCCACCAATTCCATATAGTACTCTACCGTATGCACAGGGGAGTGCGTGATACTCAGGGCGGCTTGCGAAATTAATCCGGCTTCTTTGGCATATTTTACAGAGAGTTCTAAATTTCTGTGGTCGTTCAGTCCGCAAAAAGAGCGCACTACATCCACGCCTTGCGCTTTTTTTACTTTGCACATCAGTTGGCGCACATCGGCGGGAACAGGATACATACGCAATCCGTTGAGGGCGCGCTCTAACATCATGGTTTTGATGCCTGCTTCGTTAAAGGGTTTCAGCCAGGCGCGCACGGAGGTGTTGGGGTTTTCGCCATACAGCAGATTCACCTGTTCAGAGGCGCCGCCGTTGGTTTCTACGCGGCTAAAGCAGCCCATGTCAATAATTACCGGCGCAATGCGCACGAGTTGGTCCACGCGGGGCACATATTTTCCTGAGGATTGCCACATATCGCGATACACTAAGCAAAATTCTATTTTTCGTTTCATATTCAGAAGGTTATAATTTTATAAAAAAACAGGCAAAAATAGATTTTTTAATGGTTAATGGTTAATGGTTAATTTGTTTTTTCCAGAATCCGTAAATTCCAACCGCTACACAAAATGCACAAAACAGTACCACAGGGTAAAATGCTGCCATTTGGGTTGGGTCAATGGTATCTAAATCAATATCTCGGCGTTGTGCAAAATAGTCGCCGATAATACTGAGGGCATTGTGCAAAAAATGGGCGATAATGGGTAGCCATAACGATTTACCCCATACCAATAGATACCCCAGATAGATACCCAACAAAAAGCGAGGTATAAATCCGTAGAATTGAAAATGTATAGCGCTGAAAATAAAGGCGGTTACTATAATAGCAATATGTTTATTCTTAAACCATTTGGTAAAAAACGGTTGTAAGGTTCCTCTAAATAAAAATTCTTCAAATAGCGCAGGAAACAACGCCATAATTACAATATTCATGTACAATATAGAAAGCGTTGAATTTTCTGTTAATATTTTCATTACCATTGCGTTCGCTTTTTCCATTTCGCGCATCCAGATTTCTATATTTTGTAAAAATTTAGGAAAAACAATTTGCTCGTTAAAATAACCCATACAAACAATAACAGGCAAAATAAATATCGATAGAATTAACACATAGTTTCCTAACGGTAATGAGAACGTTTTGTCGGATTTGCTGTATTTAAACCCATTTTTTGTTGCACAATATGAAAACAATAAAGCGGGAACCCAAAAAACTCCCAACGAACCAACAGATTGTATTACATATACATAATACCTCGTACCTGTTTCAATTCCAATTATTTTTACCACTAATAAAGATAAAGAAGAAAAAATGGTTACCCCACCCGTAATAAACAGAAGTAGGTACAAAAATTGTTGCCCATAAGATTTTGAAGTGAAGAATGGATGTAACATTATATTATTTATTAATTATCTATGATTTTTGTTCTATCAAATCTTCTGCCAATATTTTTTCTTGTTCCGAGGCTGTCTTAAAAGGATTTTCAACCACTAAGAACACAAAGTACACACAAAGGGACACAAATACAATATACTGTTTTACAATTCTTTGTGTTCTTTGTGAATATCCTTTGTGCACCTTTGTGGTTAGATTTTTTGACTTTTAAGACCGCCTCTTCCTGCAAATCGAGAGGATAAGCTCGGATTAGGAGAGGGATTTCATTACTTTCAAACCATAAATTTGGGCAAAACTATAAATAATTCTGACTTCTTCAAAACAATAGCTGTAAAAATAGCCCATGCAATAAAAAAAAAAGTTAATTTGCAGCCCAAATTATAATAACCCATAGTGATATTCGTTATCTTATAACATTTAAAAAAAAATTAACCAAAAAAAATGTAGCGATGGAAAAATTTGAAAAAAACGAAGTATTGTCAAGAGCAGTGAGAGCCGGAAAGCGCACCTACTTTTTTGATGTAAAAACAACAAAATCTGAAGAAAAATATTTGACGATTACAGAAAGTAAACGGCGATTTAATCCTGATACAGGATTGTTTACCTATGAAAAGCACAAACTTTTCTTGTATAAAGAAGACTTTGAAAAATTTCAAAATGCTTTGGCAGGTATATTAAATTTTATTGAAACCGGCGAACTTCCCGATGATAGTTTGTTTGCATTTGAAAATCAAAGATTAGAAAATTCGGAGTCTGCCGATATAAATTTTGAAGATTTAGACGCGTAAAGCATGGGAAAAATTATTGCCGTTGTTAATCAAAAGGGAGGAGTAGGAAAAACCACAACAGCCGTCAATTTGGCGGCATGTTTGTCTATTTTGGAACACAAAACCCTTTTGATTGACGCCGACTCGCAAGCCAATTCTACCATTGCAGTAGGCATAGAAGAAAAAGATGTGGATTACTGCGTTTATGATACTCTAATGGGAAATCTGTATATTTCCGATATCATAAAAAAAACAGGTACTCCCAATTTGGATCTTATCCCCTCGCATATTGATTTAGTGGCTGCCGAACTTGAAATGGTGGATATTGACAGAAGAGAATATCGTTTGCGAGATGTGCTACAGGCAATAAAAAATGAGTATGAATTTATTATCATTGATTGCGCGCCATCGTTAGGATTAATTACCGTAAATGCGTTAGTTGCAGCAGATTCTGTAATTATTCCCGTTCAATGTGAGTATCTGGCATTAGAAGGGTTGGGAAAACTGCTCAATACGGTGCGTATCGTTCAAAACGGTATGAACCCGCAACTAAGCATTGAAGGAATTTTACTTACGATGTATGATGCGCGTACCGCGCACTCTAACGCAGTAGTTGCAGATGTAAAACAGTTTTGTAAAAGTATTGTATTTGATACCGTAATTTCCCGAAATGTGCGCATTAGTGAAGCGCAAAGCAATGGATTGCCCATTATTTTGTATGATGTTAAATCGAAAGGAACTATCAATTATTTGAACTTAGCCAAAGAAATCTTATTAAAAAACGGTTATACGCCAATCATATAAATATCATGGAAAAAAAACAACCCAACAGATTAGGACGCGGCTTAAGTTCATTACTCGGCGATGCAGAGATTCCCATAGGTGCGGATACTCTTTTAAGGGTGCCTTCAGGTTCAAACTCTATGATTCGATTGGACTCTATTGAAGTAAACTTGGAACAACCCAGAAAAAATTTTGACGAACACACTTTGCAGGAATTGGCTGTATCCATTCAGTCTTATGGTATTGTGCAACCTATTACCGTGCGCCCTGTACAAAACGGAAAATATCAATTAATATCCGGAGAACGCAGATATCGCGCCGCCAAATTGGCAGGTTTGTACGAAATTCCGGCGTATGTAAGAACGGTAGATGAAGTGAATGCATTGGAAATGGCATTGGTAGAAAATATTCAAAGAGAAAATTTGAATGCCGTTGAAATCGCGCTCACTTACCAACGCCTTTTGAATGAATGTGATTTGTCGCACGAAGAACTGAGTATAAAAGTAGGGAAAGAACGCGCTACAGTTACCAATTACCTGCGCTTGCTACGCCTTACCGATGAAGCACAACAAGCGATATGGAAAAAACAGATCACTATGGCTCACGCCCGCGCATTAGTGCCTGTTGAAAATGTTGAACTGCAAAAAAAATTTTTAAAAGAGATTATAAATCAAAAACTGTCAGTGCGTCAAACTGAATCTTTGGTCAAAAAACATACCTCAGAAATAAAACCTGCCAAAACAAAAGTAAAAGTAACCCTTTCGGATAATGTCATGAATTTCTCAAGAAAATTATCCGAACAATTGAAAACCAAAGTCGCTATTCATAAAGATATTACCGGAAAAGGAAAAATTTCAATTCCATTCAAATCCGGCGAAGAATTAGAAAATATCATCAATTTATTAGGTTAATAATCAAAATGTAAAATGAAAAACACATTTTTGATTTTTTGTGTATTATACATTCTTAGTTCTCTCAATGGTATGTCGCAAGTAGATTCCGTGCCTATAAGGAAGCACAACCCGAAAACGGCTTCTTGGTTGGCGTTAATTCCGGGCGCGGGGCAAATTTACAACAAAAAATACTGGAAACTCCCCATTGTTTATGGAGGCTTAGGGGCTACCGGCTATTGCATCTATTATTATCAAGACCTTACTTCCACATACCGAAAGGAACATGTGGCGCGATTAAATAAAGACTCTGTAAATTTTAACATAGATTTGGCAAATGAATCCGATAACACTGTTGAGTCACGCAGAAATTCCTATCGCAGAAATATGGAAATCTGCGTTGCTGCCTGCGCTATCGTTTACGCATTGAGTATTGTAGATGCCTGTGTGGATGCACACCTTTTTTACTACGATGTTTCAGATAATCTATCTATGGCTATCCGACCAAAACTGAATTATAACCCTGTAAGCCGAGCCGCCACTCCGAGCCTTGCCTTAATTGTAAAATTTTAGCTATGAAATTAGGAATTATTGGTTATGGAAAAATGGGTAAAGCTATAGAGCGTTTGGCAGTTCAGTATGGCTTTTCCGATTTTGCTATTATTGATAATGAAGAAGATTGGATAAAAAAACAACATGAAATTAAAAGATGTGATGTAGCGATAGAGTTTTCTATTCCCCAAACGGCATTATCCAACATTTTGAAATGCTTTGATTTACAAGTGCCTGTGGTTTCAGGCACTACCGGCTGGAAAGAAAGAAAAAAAGCGTTTTTAACAACTTTAAATAATAAATCTCGTTCTCTTATTTACGGCTCCAATTTTTCTATCGGTGCAAATATTTTTTTCAAATTAAATCAATGGCTTGCCCAACAGATGAATAAACAGCTTCAATATGCCGTTTCTATTGATGAAACGCACCATATATACAAAAAAGACGCCCCGAGCGGCACCGCGCTTACCCTTGAGCAAAGTATTGTATCTCAATATGATGATAATCTTATTATTTCCATTGCCTCCCACCGAGAAGGTGAAATTGTGGGCGAACATATTGTAAATTACAATTCTGTTGAAGATATTATTCAAATAAGACATAACGCTCTTACACGCGATGCTTTTGCGCACGGGGCATTAAAAGCCGCCGTTTGGCTACTCAAGCATCCGGGAATTTATGAGTTTGAAAATATTTTTAAAAAAGTGTAAATAATGAAAGAACGATGCGCCAAACCGTTGATTTTTTAGTAATAGGCTCCGGAATTGCCGGTTTAAGTTTCGCCTTGAAAGCGGCGAATTTCGGAAAAGTATGCGTGGTTACCAAATCGCAAGTAGATGACACGGCAACTAAATATGCACAGGGCGGCATAGCGGCAGTGCTTTATCATCCGGATACTTACGAAAAACATATTCAAGATACCATGACCGCCGGCGATGAGCTCTCCGATAGAAAAATTGTGGAACTTACTATTAAAGAATCTACTGCGCGGGTGATGGAGTTGATTGAGTGGGGCGTTCATTTCGATAAAACAAAATCGGGAAAGTTTGCGCTTGCCAAAGAGGGCGGGCACTCCGAGTTTCGCGTGCTGCACCACAAAGATATGACCGGCAAAGAGATAGAACAAAAGTTGATCTTAGCCGCGCAACAAAATGAGAATATCGAACTTTTAGAGGATCATCTTGCTATTGAGATTATTACACAACATCACCTCGGTATTGAAGTGAGCCGCAGAACGCAGGATTTAACTTGCTACGGCGCCTATATTTACGACCCGCACAAGAAAAAAGTGCGCACGGTGTTGTCGAAAGTAACCATGATGGCAACGGGCGGCATAGGCACGGTGTATGGCAATACTACTAACCCGTTGGTTTGCACCGGCGATGGCATTGCTATGGTATATCGCGCCAAAGGGCAGGTGCGCGGCATGGAGTTTGTGCAGTTTCACCCCACTTCGCTGTTCAATCCCAAAGAGTCGCCTTCATTCTTAATTACAGAGGCAATGCGTGGCGCCGGAGCCATTTTGAAAGATGAAAATCATGAAGAATTTATGTGCAAATATGACCCGCGCGGCTCGCTCGCCCCACGAGATATTACTGCACGCGCCATTGACAACGAAATGAAACTGAGCGGAAAAGAGCACGTTTGGTTAGATGCCACCAAAATTAAGAAAAACGAAATTTTTGAACATTTCCCCAATATTTACGCCAAATGTTTGAGCATTGGTATTGATATTACAAAAGATATGATTCCGGTAGTACCCGCCGCCCACTATTCTTGCGGAGGCATCATTACCGATGATTGGGGCGAAACTACTATTCACAACCTGTATGCATCGGGCGAGTGTGCTTCTACCGGTCTGCACGGCGCTAATCGCTTGGCTTCCAACTCGCTATTGGAAGCACTGGTGTTTTCGCACCGCGCCTGTATTAAAGCCGTAGAAAAATTTGAACAGATTAACTTGTGCCACGATGTGCCTGAGTGGGATACCTCCGGCACCGTGCTAAACGAAGAAATGGTATTGATTACCCAGTCTAAAAAAGAGCTACAGTCAATTTTGTCTAACTATGTAGGCATTGTGCGCTCCAATCTTCGTTTACAACGCGCCTTAGATCGCTTGTTTTTACTTTACAAAGAAACCGAGGAGTTATACAAAAAATCTATCCTCATCCCCGAAATTTGCGAACTGCGCAACATGATTAACGTGGGTTATCTTATTATAAATAATGCTATTGATAGAAAAGAGAGTCGCGGATTGCACTATTCGTTAGATTATCCGGAACATAGAGATTTGCAGGAAGATGTGGCGGATAGATTGTAGAGGTTAGAGTTTTATTTTGACAATTTTTTTTTAAGTTCAAAAAAATGTATTTTTGCAAAATCGTATTTGTAAACTATACAAAATTGTAGTTGAAAATTATATAAAATCAAATATAAAAGTTTAAAATATTGATATATGTTAATTTACAGTGATCGTTTAATAGATAAAAAAATTGAAAAAAAACTCAAATCAACAGGAGGTATTTTGTTAAAAGGGGTTCGATTTTGTGGTAAAACAACAACAGCAATGCGCCATGCCGCAAGTTTTGTACGGTTTGACGAATCGGAACAAATCAGAGAGCAGGCAACACTTGTACCTCAAGTTGTACTTCAAGGTGATACTCCGCGTTTGCTTGACGAATGGCAACTTGTGCCAAGTATTTGGAATGCTGTACGTTTTGAAATTGACCGCCGTTCTGAAAAAGGACAATTTATTTTAACCGGTTCGGCAAGCCCAAGCGACAACATCTCAACTCACACAGGTGCCGGACGTATTGCGAGAATGATGCTGCGTACAATGTCGCTTGCGGAAAGTAATGAAAGCATTAGATCTGTAAATTTCAATGATTTATTTTTGAAGAATACGCAAATTGGAGGTCTTGGCGGTGTTGAAATTCAGGATTATGCCAAACTGATTGTTCGAGGTGGAATGCCCGCATTGATACATGAAACACCTGAAATTGCCCAAGAAGCAATGATTGATTATGTTGAAAATATCGCTTATATTGATATGCGAACTTTATCTACGCCGCCAACGCCCGAACGCATTGCAGCATTAATACGATCTCTTTCACGCAATATCTCAACCGAGTCCTCACTTGAAAAATTAGCCGTAGAAACAGGCTTTACAGACAAGTCAACAATGGCTGCAAGCACGGTAAGAAAATATCTCGACCAACTTTCCGAAATTTTTGTTTTGGAAGAATTGCCTGCATGGAAAACGCACATTCGCTCTTCGGTGCAGCAACGCATAAAACCTAAATGGCATTTCGTGGATACTTCTATTGCCACAGCGGCATTGAGAATTTTACCAACGGGACTTTTGAATGATTTTGACGCTTTCGGGTTGTTCTTTGAATCGATGGCGATACGCGATTTACGCATTTACGCTGATATGCTTGATGGGAAAGTTTATCACTACCGCGATTCGTCAGGTTTGGAAATTGATGCTATTGTTGAATTGCCAAACGAAACCTGGGCTGCATTTGAAATAAAACTCGGCTCAACAAAATCTATTGATGAAGCCATTGCTAATTTACAAAAACTGCTAACACGCTTAACACCGGAAAAAGCCGCTCAATGTGTTTCTCTTAATGTGTTGATTGCCGGAACAACCTCATACACACGAAAAGAGAAAGTAAATGTAGTTTCATTAGGGCATTTATTTGTATAGAAATTAAAAATATTTTTCCATATTTGCCACCTAAAATAAATACTATGAAAAAACTAAACAAACTAACTATTGTTCTTGCAGTTATGGTATTGACCATTACTGCAATTAACGCACAAACGTATGTTGATTATAAAATTACAACATGGAATGTAGAGTGGCTCAGTTGCTTGAATTACGGTCCAAAAGATAGAGAGCGCCAAATTAACAACGTAGTTGCGGTTATTAAAGAGATGAATTCTGACATTGTGGCGCTGCAAGAGGTAGGCACCGGCAATGCTTATAAAACTATTGACACGCTTGTGAAAAGATTAGGCAACGAATGGGATGGACATATTGTACCCTGGGACAACAATAACTGCAGCCAAAATCAAGGCATTGTTTATAAAAAATCGAAAATACAACTCATATCTTCTTTACTAATCACAAATGGAGGCAGTGCGTATAATTGGTCAAGCGGGCGCTACCCTGTTTTATATGATGTTGATTTAACAACGGAAAAAAACAGAATCCCTGTTGCATTCATTAACATTCACGCTAAGGCATATTCAGATGAACAAAGTTATATGCGCCGTAGAGATGCTTCTATTGCATTGGATAATTATTTAAAAAGCACCGTCTTATACAATCAGGGCGTCGTCATTATCGGCGACTATAACGATTATTTGATCGGAACCACCTGTTCCTCTTGTGGCGGCATTTCACCCTATAAAAATTTTATAGATGATGGGGCGCATTACAAAGGCTTAACTGCAGAATTAATAGATCCTTATTATCATAATTCAACCATAGATAATATTATTATTTCATATAAATTATTTAATAATTATTTGAATAACAGTGTATTTATAGAACTTCCAGCGACTCAAATTATTCCAAATTACCGCAACACTACTTCCGACCATTATCCCATAAGTGTAACTCTTAGAATAAATGAAGAGGTTAGCATTACAGATTTACCTGCGTTGAACGATATTAAAGTCTATCCGAATCCTGCAAGTTACGAGTTGCAAGTAACGAGTTACGAGTTACAAGTGAATAGTATTGAGATTTTTGATATTTACGGACGAAAACAATCATCACATCATCACATCATCACATCATCTCATCATACAATAGATATTTCCCATTTACAACCAGGATTTTATTTCGTAAAAATAAAAACCGATTTCGGCGAGGTGGTAAAAAAAGTGGTAAAACAGTAGGAATTTATTTTGAATGTTATGAACAAAAATTCCATCCCTTTTTCTCCACCCCGCATTGACGACAAAACGATTGCCGCTGTTACTGCCGCCCTGCAATCGGGCTGGATTACTACCGGTCCGCGTGTGAAAGAGTTTGAAAAACATATTGCCCATTATGTTAATGTAGAGAAAGTGGTGTGCGTAAACTCCGCTTCTGCCGGTTTGGAACTGATGTTGCGCTGGTTTGGCGTGCAGGAAGGAGACGAGGTAATTGTGCCGGCATACACTTACTGCGCAACCGCCAATGTAGTTGTGCATTGCGGCGCAAAACCCGTGATGGTAGATGTAAATACCGATGATTTTAACATTAATATTAAAAATGTAGAAAATGCGATTACGGAAAAAACTAAAGTGATTATTCCGGTAGATTTTGCAGGATTTCCCTGCGATTATGATGAGCTAAATCTGTTGGTTAACCAAAAAGAAATAAAACAAAAATTTACCCCGCAAACATTAGAGCAAAAAGAGTTGGGGCGTATCTTAATACTTTCCGATGCAGCGCATTCTATTGGCGCTACCTATAAAGGCAAACGCACTGGCGCACTGACAGATATTACCGTTTTTTCGTTTCACGCTGTAAAAAACCTTACCACCGCCGAAGGGGGCACCATCTGTTTGAATTTGCCCGCACCGTTTCAGAATGAAGAACTGTACAAACATTTATGCGTAAAAGCCTTGCACGGTCAAAGTAAAGATGCGTTAACCAAAACACAAATCGGAAATTGGCGCTACGATGTTTGCGAAGCCGGTTATAAATGCAATATGACCGACATTCTCGCAGCCATAGGACTGGTGGAATTGGAACGTTATGAAAAGGATATGTTAATAAAACGGAAATATATTTTTGATAAATACTCCGAAACATTTTCCAAAGATGAACGTTTTGAAGTTCCTATTTATGAAACCGATATAAAAACATCTTCTTATCACGTTTATCCATTACGTATAAAAAACATTACAGAAGCTGAACGAGATACTATTATTCAACACATTGCCGAACAAAATATTTCGGTGAATGTGCATTTTATTCCGTTGCCGATGTTAAGTTTTTATAAAAATAATGGTTATAACATTGCAAATTTTCCGGTTGCTTACGATAATTATTCGCGCGAAATCAGTTTGCCGGTATATTATAATTTAACGGATGCGCAGATGGAGCGGGTGATTGCGGCATTGCTATAATTTTATTTATTTGCGCTCGTTCTCTAATCATCAAAATCTAAATTAATTACAATGAATGCACATAGAGAAAATTTATTTATTATCAGAAAAAAAATAGAAATCTAAAAAAATGTTTCTTTGCAAAAAAAATAATGTTATGAAGCAAAAAGATTTTACCAACAAACTTATACTTGGCGATAATCTCGCTGTTTTGCAATCAATACCGGATAAATCAGTTGATTTGATTTATCTCGACCCGCCGTTTTTTAGTAACAAAACTTATGAGGTTATTTGGGGCGATGACGGTGAAAAACGCAGTTTTGAAGACCGATTTGCAGGCGGAATAGACCATTATATAAGTTGGTTAAAAATCCGTGTGCGACAAATGCACCGCATTTTGAAAGATACAGGCAGTATCTTTTTGCATTGCGATTGGCACGCTAATGCGGAAATTAAGGTTGATATTTTAAATAAGATATTTGGTCGAAATAATTTCAGAAATGAAATTGTGTGGAGTTATAAACGATATACAGCAAGAAGTAACAAATTTCAGTCATTGCACGATACAATTTTTTGGTACTCTAAAACAAACAATTACAAATTCAACGAAACAAGAGAAGAATACGGCGAAAAATCGGGAAAAATGGATAGTCATTATAAGCAAGATGAAGACGGAAATTGGTACAGAATGCAAAAAAGAAAAGGAGAAGAACCATATAAAATATATTTGTCAGATGGAAAACGAGTAGGCGATGTTTGGGATTTATCAATCATAAATGCGTCTGCAAAAGAGCGAATTGGCTACCCCACGCAAAAACCCGAAGCATTGTTGCAACGCATTATTGAGGCAACAACCAACGAAGAAGATGCTGTACTTGACCCTTTTGTTGGCGGTGGAACAACAGTTGCCGTTGCCGAACGCTTAAATCGAAAATTTATCGGTATTGACCAATCCGTAATGGCTATAAAAGTTACTGATTTACGGCTCAAAAAACGGCAAAATATGTTGTTTTCGCAACCTTACGAAGTTATTTTACCAACCTTCGACTTAAAAAAACTGCATAATCAAGACGGAAAAGAATTTGAGATTTGGATTGTTAATAAATATGGCGGTATTCCAAACGAAAAAGGCGGAAAGGATTTGGGTATTGACGGACACACGCAATACGGCACGCCAATTCAAGTAAAAAAATGGAAAAAACCTGTTGGGCGTGATACACTTGATGCTTTTTTGACCGCTATCGAAAGAGATGATAAAACGCTATTTGCAAAAAACAAAAAAGAGGGACAGATTTGCGGATTTATTATTGGTTTTGATTTTTCAAAAGACATAATAAACGCTGTCGCCCAACTGAAAAACAGGGAAAATATCATTATTGAGTTGAAATATATCAAAGATATTATTCCGTATGATAATCCGCCAAAAGTTGTTTTAACAGCCGAAGAGTTGGAAGATTTGAAATATAAATTTGAGGCAAATGCCGAAAGTGAAACAGGTATTGATTTTTTTTCTTGGGATTTGTCGCACAACCAAAAAGAGTTTAAAGCCGATGTTGTAATGGACAAACAAGGCATACAGGAAAAGAAATTTACGGAAGGAGAACACCACATTGCTGTACAAGCCGTTGATAAAAAGGGTTTAAGCGGAACAGATAAAGTAAAAATTGATGTGAAACGCAAAAAAGAAAGTAAATAAAGCAACAATAACGATAACAAAATTTTAACATCTACAAAGAAAAAGGAATCATTGAACGCATTATGAACCATTTATTTACCATCAACAGAGAAAAATTATTTCGCTTATTGGAAGGCAACGAGCCTTCCCTCGAAGAATTGAACGCCATTTTAAACAAAGCCTACCAACTGCAAGGGCTTACGTTGGAAGAGGTAGCCGTGTTGCTTCGCGTGCAAAGTCCGGAGAAAATTAAGCAAATTATGGAGGTTGCGAAGGTTGTGAAAGAGGAGATTTACGGAAAACGGTTGGTGCTTTTTGCGCCGCTTTATACCGGCAATGTGTGTGTGAACAACTGCGTGTATTGTGCTTTTCGCCGTGCCAACAAAAATTTGGTTCGCAAAGTGTTGAATATGGACGAGATTGAACAGGAAACGCGCATATTGCTAAAAGATGGGCACAAGCGCATTCTGCTCATTTGCGGCGAATCGCCCAAAAACGACATCAACTATGTGTGCGAAGCCATTCGTAGGGTTTACTCCATACAAATGGGCAAAGATAACATCCGGAGAATTAATGTGGAGTTGGCGCCGATGACGGTGGAAGAGTTTCGACAGTTGGCAAAAGAAAAAATTGGCACTTATGTTTGTTTTCAAGAAACTTACGACCCCGTTTTGTATAAAGAGTATCATCCGGCAAACACGCCCAAAAGCGACTATGCGTACCGCTTAAATGTGATGCACCGCGCTATGGAAGCCGGTATTCCCGATGTGGGGCTCGGCGTGTTGTTCGGCTTAGCCGATTATCGTTTCGAGATTCTCGCTTTGATGGAGCACGCCAAAGATTTGGAAAACAAGTTCGGCTGCGGTCCGCACACCATCAGTTTCCCAAGAATAGAACCGGCTGAGGGAGCGCCACTGCCCGAAAATATTCCGAATAAAGTTTCTGATGATAACTTCAAGAAAATCATTGCCATCATTCGCATTGCTTTGCCTTACACCGGTATTATTTTGAGCACAAGAGAAAGCGATGAACTGCGCACGGAGTTGTTTAATTTTGGCATTAGCCAAATTTCGGCGGGGTCGAGAACCAATCCGGGAGCATACAGCCACGTTGCCGACAAATCGGGCAGCCAGTTTGCATTGGGCGACCACCGCTCGTTGGAAGAAGTAATCTCAAGTATGATTGATAGCGGCTACATTCCTTCGTTTTGCACCGGCTGCTACCGCCACGGCAGAGTGGGCACCGATTTTATGGATTTGGCAAAACCCGGACTCATTAAACAGTTTTGCTTCCCCAACGCATTGTTCTCTTTCAAAGAATATTTATACGACTTTGCAGGCGAAGAAACCCGAAAAAAAGGACTTGCTTTAATAGAAAAAATGTTGGCACAAATGCCGGATAGTAAAGGAAAAGAAAAAATTACGGAAGAATTGAATGCGATAGATATAGGGAAGCGGGATTGTTATTTCTAAAACAACATATCAAAAAAAATCTCCTAATAAAAAATCTGAAATATAGTAATGTTGAACCCCTTCAACAGATTCTTTCCAAAATGTATCCATTGTTACTACAAATTTGGGAAATTGATCTTTGATATCCAACAAGGTTGAAAATTCTCGTTCTGCAGTTTGCCTGTTTTCTAATTTATAAGTCACTTGCACATAGATTTTTTCACCTTGTTTTTCAGCCACAAAATCAATCTCTTTTGTATCAAATTTGCCAATATACACAGCATAACCTCTTCTCTTAAGTTCAAGAAAAACAATATTTTCCAACACGCCGGAAATCAGAATATCTTTGTAACCTAATGTAGCATACAGAAGCGATATGTCACTGAGATAATATTTTTCCTGAGTTTTCAAAATCTCTTTCCCTTTGATATCGTATCGAGGTACACGGTAAAGAAT
>Ga0082212_10004165_pt1 | contig 20155 bp, 16 predicted proteins | sample TergutNt197P3_FD_71548 | JGI IMG/M metagenome (GOLD analysis project Ga0082212, IMG submission 71548) | Neocapritermes taracua P3 segment gut microbial communities from Petit-Saut dam, French Guiana - Nt197 P3 | ecosystem: Host-associated > Arthropoda: Insects > Digestive system > Gut ... | reverse complement strand
GTCCATATGTATCAGATAAGGTATTCGCGCGTCTTCCAGAATTCCGGCGCGTTTTTTATAAAACGGCAGACAGTAGCGCGCAAAAGAATCGGGCGGAGTCATATCGGATGTTATATTATCCGGCTGCCAGAACACTTCAGCTTTAGTTGAGAGAGCTATTTCAAACGCCTCATCGAGCTTTTTTTCCATAGCATCCATCAGTTCTGTTACCGGGTCCGGATTTACTGCAAGGTCAATAAAAAATGTTTCGGGTCCGCAGAGTTCTATCATCAGCTTTTGATAAGGACATCTGTCGAGTCTCCCTATGAGAACCCCGTCACCTCCGAGGTTGTATTCTCTTTGTTTGAGAGCGGTTTGGTTGGAAACTATGCATGTGTTTTCGATAATATATTGAACAATGCGATAGTCATTCTCGCTTTCAATATAATGCTTGCGGATATGTTCGCTGCCTTCTCCTGCGTAGTCCGGCTGCATCTCTTGCGCGACCTCGCCTATAGGCGTTTTAAAAACACGGCGATAATAGGGAGTTCCTTTATCCCACAGGAATTTCTGAATACATTCACAGTTTTTTACCTCAGATACGTAACCATCGAGAAAATGCCATGGCGGCGCTAAAAGTGTTGTAATCGGATAATAATCTATAATGCCGCAGCCTGACGCTCGTATCTCTCTTTCTGCAGTTCCTCTCGGTATATATCTGGAATAAATCCCTACCGGCGGTTCATCCGGTATTTCTCCTCGGTATACCTGCATAATCCTATCGCGAACCGTCATTTTTCGTCTCCTTGTTTTTTAATAAACTCAAGCACCTGTTTATACTCTGGTATAGCTTCCACCACACCGGCAGAACATACCGACATGGCAGCCGCCATGCCAGCTGTCTGCACAGCTTGCTTAAGTTCTTGACCGTCGGCGATGCAAGCCATCAACGCGCCGCTGAATATATCGCCTGCTCCTGTAGTATCGATAGCTTTGACGTCAGGCGCCGGAAAGAAAGATGTTTCTGATTGTCCGACCACAACAGCCCCTTTCTCGCCGAGCGTAATTATAGCAGTAGATACACCTTTGTCAATGAACCATTTTCCGGCTTTCTCGGCGCTCTTTTGGTCTGTTACCTTTATCCCTGAAAGAATTGAAGCTTCCACTTCATTTGGCTTTATATAACTGATATAACTGTAAATATCATCCGGCAGAGCTACTGCCGGAGCCGGGTCAAGCAATACCTGTGTTCCGAGCGAACGGCACTTGCGAATTCCATATAATACCATATCAATCTCATTCTCAAGCTGGAATCCCACAATATCTGATTGCGCTAATTGTTCCTCGCGGTCATCAAGGTCTTTTCTTGTAAGATTATAATTAGCCCCGGGCACTACCATTATTGAGTTGCGTCCGCTTTCGTCTATAAAGATCACGCTTATGCCGGAGTGAATCGTCTCATCTCTTATTATGTTATCGCTGCTGACTCCGAATTTTTTATAGATGGACAGAGCGTCGTCGCCGTATTTATCGTTGCCTATGCGGCCTATAAACCTGACGTCAGCGCACATTCTTGCCGCGGCGAGCGCTTGATTGGACCCCTTGCCTCCGCCGCTCTCAAAAAAGGTTTCGCCTATTACGGTTTCTCCTATAGCCGGGATGTGTTTTCCTTTTAAAAACAAACCGACATTATAACTTCCGACTACCGTAACTATTCCCATTCCTCTCCCTCTTTTCCGCAATAAATAATTTATATATCACGAGATGCATAAGCGTTGAGCGACAGGTCCGCCGTATTTCCGGTTTTATATTCGTAATACCCCGCCGAGGCAATCATGGCGGCGTTGTCCGAACAGAGCGTTTTATCGGCGAAATACACTTCAAGGTCCTCGTTCTTCGCAAGACACAGTACACGCTCGCGAAGCGCGGCGTTAGCCGCTACCCCTCCGCATAATGCCGGAGAAAGCCTTTTTATTTTTGCCGCGTTAATTAGCCGCGCTGAAATCATTTCAACCGAACGATATTGAAAAGCGGCAGCCATATCCGCAATAAATGTTTTGTCTCCGTGATCGGACGATTTATTAACATGGTTTATCACAGCCGTTTTTAATCCCGAAAAGCTTACGTCCATCGGATTTTCCGTACGCGGGTCAGGGAGCTTAAAGCGCTCTCTGTCTCCTGCTTTCGCGGCGCTTTCAATTGCCGGTCCTCCGGGATATCCTAATCCGAGAATCCTTGAAACCTTATCAAACGCTTCACCCGCGGCGTCATCAACCGCTCTGCCAAACACCCTGAAATCAGTGTATCCCGATACCTCGACCAAATGACTGTGCCCGCCGGAAATTATATACGCGACAAAGGGCGGTTCAAGCGAGGAATAGGTCAGGTACAGGCTCGCTATGTGCCCTCTCAGATGGTGTACCGGTATCAACGGCTTTTTTATCGTAAAAGCGAGACCTTTGGCGAATCCCACCCCGGAAAGCAGCGCTCCTATGAGTCCCGGCGCATATGTAACCGCAACCGCGTCGATATCCGAAAGATTAACTCCGGCTTCTGATAATGCTGACTCCGCCACTTGGCAGATTTGTTCAACATGTCTTCGCGACGCGATTTCCGGAACCACACCGCCGTATATCCTATGTTCCTCAATTTGTGATATTACGACATTCGACAACTTATTTCTTCCGTCCTCTACCACGGCGGCGGAAGTCTCATCACAGGAGGTTTCTATACCCAGGATAATCATATTTCCCCTTTGATACTGATTCTCATAATCACCGCGTCATCTTCGGGCAAGCAATAGAAACGCCGTCTGATTCCTAAGATTTCAAATCCGAGTTTTTCATAAAATTCAAGCGCTCCGGTATTGCTCTTTCTGCATTCCAATGTAATATTCTCACATTTCTCACGTTTCGCGTATTCAACACATATATTGACCAGGTTTGTTCCTATTCCCCTTCTCCGGTATGTATTTTCTATTGCGATTTCATTGATATGCGCGGTTTTCATCAGAATATGCATATTAATGAATCCAGCTGTTACAGACTCATATTCAGCCAAAAGCATATATGAGAACTCGAGTCCGAGCTCCTGTTCAAGCTGAGCTTGATTCCAGGGATTTTTACTGTTTTCTCCGGCTATTTGCGCTAATTGCGGTAAATCGGAAGGCATGGCGGCGCGTATTACTATTTTACTTTTTTGCGTCATACCAATTTTGTCCCTCGTTGACTTCGACCTCAAGCGGAGCCGCGAGAGAAACCGCGTTCTCCATTTCGAACTTGAGTATCTCTTTTGCTCTGCCGGCATCACCTGTTGAACTCTCGACTATCAACTCGTCATGAATCTGCAGGATAAGCTTCGCGTCGAGATTTTCCTTTTTAAGTCTGTCACGGACGCGTATCATAGCTATTTTGATTATGTCGGCGGCGGTTCCCTGAATAGGGGTATTCATCGCGAGTCTGGTTCCAAGCGCCTTAAGCTGTTTATTGGCGCTTGCAAGTTCCGGAAGCAGTCTTCTTCTGCCGAACATGGTCGTTATGTACCCTTTATCCTGGGCTTCTTCCACCGTTTTATCAAGATAGTTTTTTACCCCGATGTATGTTAACAGGTATCCGTCAATATAATCTTTCGCTTCTTCTATGGAAACGCCGACGTCTTTTGATAATGAAAACGCTCCGATCCCGTAGACAATCCCAAAGTTTACCGCCTTAGCTCTTCTTCGAAGTTCGGGGGTAATAAGTTCACCCGGAAGCTTAAAAATCTCGCAGGCTGTTTGGGTATGAATATCCATGCCGTTGAGAAAAGCGTCTATCATGCGGCGGTCTTCGCTGAGACTCGCAAGCACCCGAAGCTCTATCTGGGAGTAGTCGGCGTCGAGCAGCACCTTACCTTCTTCTGCGACAAAAAACCTTCTTAAACGGCTTCCGAGTTCGGTTCGCACCGGGATATTCTGTAGATTCGGATTAACCGAACTTATGCGTCCGGTTCTTGTTTCAGTCTGTCTGAACTCGGTGTGAACCCGCCCGTCGCCGCCAGCCGCTTTTAAAAGTCCTTCGACATATGTTGAGTTGAGTTTGCTGCATGAGCGGTAACTGAGGATGTGTTCAATGGCGGGATGATATCCTCTCAGCCTGTCCAATACCTCGGCGTCGGTAGAATACCCGCTTTTTGTCCTTCTTCCGGCAGGCAGTTTCAATTTTTCAAACAACGCCTCGCCTAACTGTTTAGGACTGTTAAGGTTAAACTCATATCCGACAAGCTCAAACACTGCCTTTTGCTGACTTTTAATCTCTTTGTCTAAAACAGAACCGAATTCGCTGATCCCGGATCTATCGATCAGAAACCCTATTCGCTCCATCCCGGCTAACACTCCAGCAAACGGGATTTCTATGTCATTGAGCAAAGAAGTCATACCAGCCTGCTCAAGTTTTTCTTTTAGAGCGTTTGTAAGCGGTTGGCGCAATCCCATATCCGCCGCCCGCTCGCACAAAAACAGAGGTTTTATACCGTATTCCGCCGCCAGACGTCCGACTGAATAATCCGGGGACGAGGGATTAAGAAGATAAGCAGCGAGCTGTGTGTCAAAGAATGTCCCATTAAGCGGAATTTGTCTGTCAAAAGCGAAATGATGGAATTCTTTAAGTCCGTGAGTGTTTTTTGCAATTTCATCGTCGGACAGAAATAAAGAAATTGATTTGCCTGTTATTTCAAATAACTCCGACTCGTTTGATGCTAACAGCGTTTCCCTTTCTAACGCGATATAATAATATTTTTTGAAATCCATATCGGAAATATCTATCGGTACTATTTGGGGAGTAGCGGGTTGATTGTTTTCATCGGTATCGGTCATATATGTCTCAGCCCGCAGACCTAATCTGTCAATGAGCGAGTGTATTTCCAGCGAAGTCAGTATTTCAACAGCTTTTTGCGGTTCCCCCTTATGTTTTATATAACTCATAAGCTCGCGATCAACAGGGACTGTTTTGCATATCGTAACGAGTTGTTTGCTTAAATATGCAGAGTCTTTCCCGGCTATTAGTTTTTGCCTGACTCCCTCTTTTATCGCAGGGTCATTGATGTTCTCATACACCCCGTCAAGCGATCTGTAGTTTTGTATGAGCGCTAACGCGGTTTTTTCTCCTATACCGGCTACTCCCGGCACATTGTCCGAGTTGTCCCCCATCAACGCTTTTACCTCAATCAACTGTTCAGGTTCAACCCCGTAATCTTCATATATTCTTTCCCGGTCGACCAACGCGGTTTCTCCTTTTCCGAACTGCGTTGTGGTCAACATGACGCTGGTCGACTCTGATACTAACTGCAGACTGTCCCTGTCTCCGGTGGCTATTACACATTCCCATCCGCTTTCTTTACATATGCCGGAAAATGTCCCGAGAATATCATCGGCTTCATATCCGCTTACGCTTACCACCGTGAAACCTAGAGCCGTCAGAAGCTGCTTTAAAACAGGTATTTGTTCCGCTAGTTCCTGCGGCATACCTTTTCGGTTGGCTTTATACTTATCATACATAGCATGGCGGAATGTCGCGTCCGGAAGGTCAAAAGCTATCGCGACCGCATCGGGTTGCTGATTTGAGAGCGCTCTGAGCAATATGTTGATAAAACCGTAAACTGCATTGGTATATTTGCCGTCTTTTGTTGTCAGCAGCTTTACCCCGTAAAACGCGCGGTTTGCGACACTGTTTGCGTCAATGCACAGTATTTTCAAGATAGTCCCCGCCTTGCTCGATAGTATACCTTGCAGTATATCATATCGCGGTTAAAATATGATAGAATTATAAAGCCATTTATCTGTTAAGGAGGTTCGGGTGACAGTTGATTTTTTTAGGGGCGCCGTTGCTTTGGCTCCTATGGCCGGAGCCGCGGACAGCGCTTTTCGCCAAATATCAATGGAAATGGGGGCTTCTTTCTGCGTAAGTGAGATGATCAGCGCTAAGGCGCTTTGTTTAGGCGACAAAAATACCTCTCATTTATTGCGGCACACTGATATCGAAAAACCTTTCGGTATACAGCTCTTCGGTTATGATATTCAAGATTTTAAAAAAGCTGCCTGTCTGATAGAAAGGGATTTCACCCCGGATTTTATAGATATAAACATGGGTTGCCCAGCGCCAAAGATCACCGGTTCAGGCGCCGGCGCGGCATTGATGAAAACTCCGGATAAAGCGGCAGATATTATTAGAGCTGTTAAAGATTCCGTATCGCTGCCGGTCACCGCGAAAATCAGAAGCGGATTCAGCGAGAAAACTAAAAATGCCGTTTGCTTTTCCAAAATGCTTGAGGCGGCCGGAGTTGACGCAATCATTATTCACGGAAGATCGAGAGAACGGATGTACAGCCCTCCGGTCGATTTACAGATTATTAAAGATGTAACCGCCGCAGTATCGGTTCCGGTCATCGGAAACGGAGATATCCGAAGCTGTTCAGACGTCAAGGATATGCTATGTGCCACAAGTTGCGCGGGGGTCATGATAGGACGCGCCGCTCTCGGCAATCCTTTTATATTCGCAGAAATAAAAGCAAAACTATCAGAAAAAGACTACTGCGTTTTAGAACTGACGGAACAGCTGCAGGTTCTTCGCCGTCAGATTGAGACAGCCGCCGCTGAAAAAGGCGAATATTCAGCCCTTCGTGAAGCAAGAAAACACGCCGCATGGTATATCAAGGGATTTCGCGGCGCTTCATCATTAAGATATAAAGCCGGACAACTTGAAACCATGCGGGATTTAGATGATTTTATTTCATTGTCAATAAAAAGTTATAATGACAGCAATTCATCAAGCGTTAGGCTGTAAGCGGGAATAAAATTTTTAATGAAATATTCGGTTTCGGGGAGCATTTCGGTCATAAGTTTGTTGAGCGTGCTTTGTTTCGCACTCGAAAACTCGGTGTTTCCGCTCCTCTCCTCTTCTATACATTTGATAAGCGCGGAAAAACTATCCGCGGCTTTAACAATATTTTTTTCTCTTTCGTTAAGTCCTTCTCCGCTTATCGCCGGTCTCATAACAGATGCGAGTTCTTCGGGCAAAGCGCCTATAATACGCTCAACAGATTCGGCTTCAAGTTTTTTATACGCGTCTCGCATAGAGATGTCTCTATATTTGACCGGCGTCGGAAGATCTCCGTTGAGTATTTCTCCGGCGTCATGATACAGCGCGTGACAGGTCAGTTTTTCAGGGTCAACATCGGCGAAAAAAATCTCTTTGGCGACATGGCCCAATACATTCGCTATGCCGGCTACGGCTACGACATGCTCAGATAACGATTCGGTTCTCGCGGTGCGCATCAATCCCCAGCGCCCGATATAGTTCATTCGCATCAGCAACGCCCCAAAAGCGTACATATGTGTTCTCCTTATTTTTCCATGAGGGCGGTTTTGACGCTAACTATTTAGACAGCAGTTTCCTGCACTCGGCAAGCGCAGCCTCATGATCATCCGGAACGGTAGGATATTGCGGGTTCATCGTTTTCATAATACCGAGAAGCACTTCGGAAATCACAGCACGCGAATACCACTTTTTGTCTGCCGGTATGATATACCAGGGGCATACGCTTGTAGAGGTTTTGTTTATTGCCGTTTCGAAGGCTTGCTGATATTCATCCCAATGACTGCGCTCGAGCAGGTCGGAAGCTGAGAATTTCCAGTTTTTGTCCTTTTTTTCAATTCGTTCGAGAAAACGTTTTCTTTGTGTATTTTCCGAAACGTGCAGGAAAAACTTGATAATAGTTGTTCCGTTTTCCCACAGATAGTTTTCAAAGTTTTTGATATGGTTGTAACGCTTTTCTATGGTATCTTCGGTTTTGCAGCGGTCAGGAAGATTAAGCTCCAAATAGTCCTTGTGTACTTTTTCCACAAGTACCGTCTCATAGTAGGAACGGTTGAAAATAGCTATTTTCCCGCGAGCCGGAAGAACCTTTATCGCCCGCCATAAATAATCATGCGAGCGTTCCTCAGCCGATGGTTGTTTAAAACTGTAAACATTGATTCCCTGCGGATTTACCCCGCTCATTACATTTTTTATGGCGCTGTCTTTTCCCGCGGCGTCCATCGCTTGAAAAACAATGAGCAACGCTTCTTTAGCTTCGGCAAAAAACCTATCCTGGTATTCCGAGAACTCGCTCATATTCTTTGATATAATACTTGTTACATCACCCGATTTTTCAAAGTTTCCGGTATCATTTGTCTTAAAATCAGCAAGCTTTATTTTGTGTTTGCCCGTAACCTTGTAGTTTTCAATATTCACTATTTCTTCCCCTTATGATAAATCTGATTCACCCGGAATATACGTATAAATCACCCGACTGACAGGTATTCACGGTATAGATGTATATTGCCATATTTTATACCATCTTACAAGCGATTAATTTTTGATATGATAAGTTCTTTTCAAGCTTTTTGTGTTTCAAAAAGATTATCAATCAATATATTTTCCTAAAATGATGATATATAATAATCCTCACGAACAAATTTACCGTCACCGAACTACATATACCGGTCGTCCCGGAAATATCGCCCGGATACTAACGCAGGAGTATAAATAATGAAAAACAGAAATAAGCAAATCATTGAAACACCGCGGCTGCTGCTTCGCGAGATGTCCCAGAACGATCTTCCTGCGCTTTCGCAAATCCTGCAGGACGAGGAGACTATGTACGCATATGAAGGAGCTTTCAGCAACGAAGAAACACAGGCTTGGCTTGATAAAAATCTGTCCCGTTACGAAAATGACGGCTTCGGTTTATGGGCTGTCATTCTGAAAAACAATTCTGAAATGGTTGGACAGGCCGGCATTACCCGTCAGGATATCGGAGGAGAAACAGCGCCGGAAATAGGCTATTTATTTAATCGTGCATACTGGAAAAAAGGTTACGCAACCGAAGCCGCGGTAGCGTGCAAACAATATGGTTTTACCAAACTCGGATTTAATGAAATGGTTTCTGTCATACGCGATATAAATATCCCTTCAATGAATGTAGCTATACGAAACGGTATGCAAATTAAAAAACTGATTGTGAGAAACTACCGCGGTATTGATATGCCGCATTATGTTTTCTGCGTAAAAAAATGAATTTCATACCCTCTGCAATGTTTTCAAAAATCCATCATAAAGCGAATAATTTATCGCTGCTATGTTGATTTTTTGCTCTTTCATATGATAATATTTCTACATAAAATCAATAATACTGGAAGAGCAATGTATGAAGGGTTATTTGTCCATACAGGAGTTCTCAAAAATTTCGGGCGTCGGGATCTCAACCTTGAGATATTGGGATGACAACGGGGTTTTTTCTCCGATAAGACGGGATCCGGAAAATAACTACCGCTGCTATTCGCTTGAGCAAATCGTCGCGCTTAATTTTGTTACGACTCTAAGCGATTTGGGAACTTCATTGAAAACCATAGCGGAGCTGCGAAAAACCAGAAACGCTAAGAGTTTACTGGATCTTCTTTATATAGAATCGTTGGAAATGGAGAAAGAGCTCCGCTCGTTCCGCGACAGAATGGCAATCCTGCAATCCCGTCAAGGACTGATCCGGCACGGTCTTGAAGCTAATGAGAATGAGATATCGGTAATCTATACAGGCAGAGACAGAGCGATTTTTCTGTGGCCGGCTAATGAATATTTTGACGACGATACTTTTTTGGAACCGCTGAGTTCTCATATAAACCAAATAGCAAACAGCCGTATCAATCTCGGGTTTCCAATAGGAGGCAGATACGACGGTATAGATAAGTTTATTGAGCATCCGGGTCGTCCTCAAAACTTTTTTTCGATTGATCCGGCCGGAACAAGCGTTTGTAAAAAAGGCGACTATCTTGTAGGTTATACAAGGGGTTGCTATGGTGACTTCGGAGATTTTCCCCAAAGAATCATGGCGTATATCAAAGATAATAATATCAGAACATCGGGTCCGGTCTATGTAACATATCCGCTTGATGAAATCTGTATTCAGGACCCGAATAACTATTTAGCTCAAATTATGGTGGCTGTAGCTAAGCCGAGACGCCGATAATGACATATTAACACTTTCTCTGACGGTGTTAACGACACGGCAGTAAAGTAAATTCTATTTAAAACGGCGGATAGGCCGCATAGCCTATCCGCCGTTCCGTCTATAATAGTTTATGCCTTATATCCGCATTTCGGGCATACGCCGTTTTCATTTAGCGCAATACCGCAAAGCGGGCAACGCGCAGTTGTCTTTTTAGATTCGTATTCTTCTATCGCGCCGTTTACTCCGCTCGTAAACGTGATTTTCACGATGTTCAGTTTATCTTTGAGTAAATCGTAGACAATTTTGATCATGCCCTCAACGGTCATGGTTTCTTTTGTAACAACCAAACGGGAATCCGGGTAAGCTGTCGCAAGATCTGTTTTGAAAGCTTCACCTTTCATGGTATTCATCGGAGTTCCGTTTTTAATACCTTGTACTTCGTACACCCCAAGTATCGCCGGCAGCAATGGATCGTCTTCCCTTAATATGAGAGCGTGATCGAAGTTTTTAAGTACGTCCCAAGCCGTCTTCTTGATCTCATTACAAGGGAACACCATGTTGACGCCCATGTTGACAGAATCTTCAACCTCAAGGGTCAGTATCCCGGTATGCCCGTGCAGATACTGCGCTTCTCCTTGGAATCCGTAGAACCTGTGTGCGTATTACAGATCGAGTGTGGTAAAACTTCTCATGGTAATCCTCTCATTTCTTTTATATTACCTGCAAGTGACAGGCGGCGCGTGGGGCACAAAGAATTTTCTCGCTATTGACTATTTGAAATACCTGTCAAGAAAGCCTTTGAAAGCCTTTCCGTGCCTCGCTTCATCCTTTGCCATTTCATGTACCGTGTCGTGGATCGCGTCCAAATTCAATTCTTTTGCTTTTTTGGCAAGCTCAAACTTTCCGGCAGTCGCGCCATTCTCAGCTTCCACGCGTTTTGTTAGGTTCTCTTTTGTGCTGTCGGAGATTACTTCACCCAACAGTTCGGCAAACTTAGCTGCATGTTCTGCTTCCTCATAAGCGGCTTTTTCCCAATACAAACCGACTTCCGGATAACCCTCACGGTGAGCGACACGGGCCATAGCCAGATACATGCCTACTTCGGTACATTCGCCGGTGAAGTTCATGCGCAATCCGTCAATAATCTCTTGAGGGACATCTTTTGCGATTCCGACAATGTGCTCGGCTGCCCAAGTCATATCGCCGCTCTGTTCCTTGAACTTATCAGAAGGAGCTTTGCATTGAGGACAGTTCTCGGGAGGAGCGTCCCCTTCATGGACATAACCGCAGACAAGACAAACAAATTTTTTCATGATAGATTCTCCTTTATTCGTTATATTTATTTCCTATGGATTATTATATACTCGCTACATCAATACTCACATTTATTTAAGTATATTGGTTAATATATCACAGCACCAATTGTCCTACAAGTACTCAGAATGAGAATTATCTAAAATTTCAAGTTTTTTATTATCACCAACCCGCCAATTTTGCTTTCGATGACTCTTTTCAAGTTAACCTAATCATTTTACAACGCAATATTTCTTTCAAGTCTTTTCTTAACCATCATCATGAACAACCATACCACGACACCCAACAAGGCAGCAATAGCCGGCAATGCTTTCTCCATAAAAAGATTATTTCGGATTCCGGTCGGTACGGGGTCGGCTATTTGTGTGTTAAAGAACTCGAATGTCCGCGTACCACCGCTTGAACCTATTACCCTGTAGCCGGTATCGCAGGTTCCCGCCGGACCCTCGCTGTCGGTAAACATCGGACTGTAGTTGATCTCGGTTGTTTCTTCAATTCTTATCATTGTGTCCGCCGGCACATTGTGTATTGTTATTGATTGTCCGTGTTTTAAGGTAAAAACAGCTTTCCCGTCGCCGTCGATTGTCAATATGCCATCCGAAGGAGCTGATGCTCCCATTCCCGGTACAGTTCCTCCGGTATACGCGAACATGGTTCCCTGACTCAATTTATAACTAAGATCATCGAGATAGAGAATTGTAAAGGTAAACTCTTTTGTTTTATTGATAAAGTGTCCCACGACCGTTTTGCTCACTTGTAAATTAGCAATACCGGGATCAAGTTTGTAAACCAGATATACCGTCATGCCCTGTATTACATTCAAGGTTTCCGGGCTTCCTGTTAAATAGTCCGAACCACCGCTATCGGGAGCTTCATTCCATTTATGACCTTTTCCTATATACTCCGGTATAACAGGGAGCGTCTTGCTGTAATTTTCTCCCGAAGCGACTATGGTCTTGCCGTCGATTTTTCCCTCTATTGGCATACCGTATATATCCACATACTTTTCTGTTATCTCATGGTATGCCGTTTGATTGTCCAACTTTACCGGAAGAAACCCTTTATTGGGATTGTTTGTGTTATGAGAGTTGTATCCGTTTCTGTTTATAATTGAATATATCTGCCAGTTGTCGTCGATGACTCTGATAACTTTTCTGAGCGATGTACCTATACCGGCAAATATATTATCAATACGCGATTCACTGATATCCGAGCTGTAAGCGAAATTCCTGTAACCGGCAGGCAGGTTCAGCGTTTTTTTAAATAATCCGTCACTTTCACCGATAACCGTCAGCGTTACCGCAGTTGTTCCGGATATAGCGGACGGTTCAAACCTCGCATTAACGAAATAACCGTTTCCCGAGTTATTTTGTACGTTCATGGCGGGGATCGTTCCACCGGAATATGCTTTAACATTCGCGTCCGCGGCGAGGTAAATCGGAGGTTCGTTATCTTCTATTCCTCCTATTCCGGCATTTTTATCACTCTGAGCAATAATCGTTCCTCCTTCTATCCGGATGACGGTTTCTCTTTTCGCGCCCCAGCAGCCTATTCCCGCTCCGTTAACGCCTTTGGCGAAGATCGTTCCTCCTGTTATTCTTATGATGAAAGGGTCTTCATTTCCGTGTACGATCCCTATTCCCGTAGCGTCCGAAACCGCGCGCACTGTACCGCCGGTAATCAATACCGAGCTTGCACCGCCGCTGTTAGCGCCGCAGCTGCCGCCGATGGCAGACCCGGAATGCCCGGGTCTGTATAAAATCACTTCAGAATCTATATTCCCGCCGGTGATGGTGATATTTCCTCCGGATCCGAAGGTCCCGCCGCCTATACCGGCCGCGCGGGTATACTGCCGCACCGTTACACTGCCGCCGGTAATAGAAATGTTCCCGCCGCTTCCGCCGTTTGAGTTATTGCCGCCTCCTCCGCCTATACCGGCGCCTGCTATATCGTAAGCGTTTGCATTGACGGGAACTCCATACTGGGTAACAGATATTATTCCGTCATTGATAATGATAATACCTCCGTTACCGCCCGCGCTTCCGGGGTCCGAATTCAACATATTGGTGGTTCCGCCGCCGCCTATCCCCGCGCCGGTCGAACGAACCGTCATATCTATGGTTCCGCCGTTAATGATGATTTTTCCGGCGGAGTTGTTGCTGTCGCCGCCTATTTTGGCTCTTGTGCTCGTTCTTCCCGACACCGCAGGCATACTAAGCTTATCGGAGCTATTGCTGCCGTTATAACTTTCTATTGTAAGTTCAGCGCCGGTATTAACAGTTATGCTGCCTCTTATGATATTTTTATTGCTTAACTTAAGAACTAGCTTGCCGGTTCCTTCAATAATAATAGAAAACGGAAGGTCGATTTCATCTGTTACAAGCGTTACATCTACGTTGGTTGTAATGATTATATCTCCGAAAATACTGCTATCCTTCTTAGGTTCCGAAGGATCCGGTCCGGGACCAGCAGCAGGCTTGTATAACCCTGTTTGGATAATATAATAGGTTCCGCCGTTTGCTCCGGTGTCAAAAGTCAGCGTATTATTCGGTACTGCCGGAAATTGGTTATTGGGATACTCATAAGCTTTCGAACCTCCGGTTACGGTATATCCGGGGCCGGACATACTTGTTGTTTTTGAAAGGTCAATAGTATACCCGTCTTCAAATTCCTCTGCCGGCGCTCTTGAGGGTCCTTGCTCTTCTTCAGAAAAAAGATTGGCATCTTTCTGCGGCTCTCCTTCGGGCTGAAGATTCTCTTCAATATTTTCATCTGTTTCGGAAAGGTCGTCAGACGCAAAATCCATTTCTTGTTCAGAAATTATCTGTAAACCCGCGTTTACATTTTTAACAATCTGTCCGGATTCAAGCTCAATCGGATTGGTATAAGCTACCAAGAGATTCCCGTCATCAGACTCAAAACTGTTATCCGCGGTAATTTGTTCCGGCAAACTGAAATCAACGCCGTTTACCGTTTGATTTATAATGCCCAAAACATAGCTTCCCGTCTCGATTTCACGGAAAGTATATTCTCCGTTTTCATCGGTTTGTTCAACAGCCTTAACGTTAGAAAGGTCGCTGGCAGAGTATAAATATATGATATATCCCGCTACAGGCTGTTCATCTTCTGTCCGCAACCCGTCATTATTGACATCGTTCCAAACCAACCCGCCTATTTCTCCGCCCGAATACACTTCGTCGGAATTCGCCAGCGTTGTTTGTACCATCCCCGACATTACCGCGAATATCACCAGTATGCTTATGAAGATAAAGGATATCCTCAGTTTTTTGTTCATGATTCTTCTAATCATTTTCAGCCTCGTTTCTTGAATACTAATCACACAGTCTAAATTAAGTTTGTTTGTAGTTCTATTCTTCCCTGAGAATCCCGATTACTACATAACGGGCGTCGTCAAACTCATAAGAACAAGTTGACATCGCTACGATTCTGTCGCCTTTATCATATACAGCGCTGCTTGTAAAAGTTGTGTTATAAGCCGCGTAATTGATAAGCGAGTCTATATTCTCCTTATACATGAACGCTTGTTCTCTCCATTGTCCCGAACCTATTACGCAGCCATATATAAGCTCAATCCGATAATTACCATGTTGTGTATACAGATACATATATGGATGTTTATCGAAATAATCCTGTTTTTTGTAACCTCCAAGACTCCCGAACATACTTTTTGATCTCATATTATGCCCGTAGATTATACTCAGCGTATCGCTGAAGTCTGAAGCGCAGTTGTAATCTATGAATAATGTTCCGTTGGCGTTCTGCGTTCCGTCCGGAAGGTGATGCAGATAATAATCGTAATCGTCCGCTCTCATTACCGGGTAGTCGATTACCGTATCCGGGCAGTACAGCCAAGCTGTCGAGTCGTCATTGATTTTTTTAAGCGCTTCAAAGTCTATATTAATATCAGGGATATCGTTCTGTGATTTTTTATAGTGCAGTGCTTTCTTGCTGTTATTTGGCTTGTTAGTATCACCGTATAATGTATGGTTTGTCTTTAATGATCTGCTCAACTTCTCATAAGCATCGTTAGCCGTCATATAGACTTGATTTATTTTCCGCAGTTTTATTCCGGAGAAAGCTACAATCCCTATCGCCGCCGCTAACACTATAACCGCTATAGTTCTGCGTATGTTCATATGTTAACCTCCGTTCTTTTACGGTTTGATTCAAAAATCAGATACGCAACCGCTCCTGCCGCCAGCAAACACCCGGAAAACATCATGATCTGATAAAGCGCCGCGTTCATGTCGTCACCGGTTTTAGGCCCATACTTACCGTCGTTGAAGCTATTGATAAAACTTAAGGTTGTAACAGGTCTGTTTAGCTCGTTTGTAACAACCCTGGACAGTTTAAGCTCGCCTTCTCCTTCTGTGACTGTATCTGTTATTGTATAAACCGAAGTATCATACGAATATCCGTATATCCCGGTGTTAATTTCATATATCTTATAATAGTAGACTCCTTCCTTGTCATAGCTCCAGATTCCGAATTTACTCTCACCGGAACCGGTGATTTTTATTGTTTTCATCCCTTTGGAGCTTCCGGACGGCATAGGTGATGATACATCCATCGCTTGAAGTCTGAATTCGAATACGTCGCTGCTTGCCGGATTACCGGATACTGTCTTAATAAGAGGCGGATCGATCATAGAAGCAGGATCTGTCGAAAGCTCATCGTATGGGATCATAAAAATTATTTCTTCCGCCTTTGTTCCGTCTTCATTAAGTACTATGATTTCTGCATAAAGAGATTCATCAACATGCATTTCAATTAAATATACCCTGCGATCATACCTGTGTCCGGGTTTTTCTTCATTAATTATTTGAAAAAGTTTGTACTTATATACTGCCGGCTGATTGTAATCCGGTAGTTGAATGTCTTTACTGCCGGTTCCGGTAATGACATAGACGTACTCTTCGCTTATAGCCTCTTCAGATAACAAATACTCCGGTTCTACTGGTTGAAGTATATAAGTATACGTTACGTCAGAGTAGGGTATTATTTGGTTGACGGTTATCTTGGGATGTTGATTCGAAGAAGAGACGACCGGCGTGTTGGAAATAAAGAGAGCAATAAATATCACGGCCATCAGCAGCGTCATCGCTCCTCTTTTTTTCAATCTCCTATCCATGAACATTTTCCTCCGTTCTTTTGTCTTACTGCCTCGTTTAAGCTTATTAAGCGCAGCATAGATATATATAAACATCCGTATCACGATTATTAATATAAGCAGTAATGCCATTACCGGTAATTCGGTAACCTCGCAATATCGGTTGTAAGGTTCTGTTTGATTCATTCCCCGACCTGAGGATGATAAAACTGTATTAACGTCATATACTTCGTCGGTAATCCGGCCGACTAAAATATCCCGTCCGTTGGTAGAACTCGATGAGCAGGTGCTCAGTAATATTATTCGATCATTCTCTGTTGTTCCTATATCTCTGACGTGCAGTGCTTTTTCAAGTAAGCCGTTCAGATATTCTATCCGATCATTCCCCTGCACATTAGGGGTGAACACCATGGTATCGTAGGCATCCGCGTGAACAAACGCGAAGAATTCAATTCCGTGATCTTCGCCGTTATAGTAAAGGTTTGCGTATCTGAGAGAATCAAAAACTGATTTTTGCGAGAAACTCTCTATTTCACCGAACATAACCTTTTTTGCCATATGGTGACCGTAAAGGATACTGTTAAAGTCGCTGAAGTCGCTGCTGTTGCCGCAATCCAGAAAAATAGCTCCGGATAATGTATATTTCCCGTCGGCGCCTGTATTTACATATTTTTTATTATTCGCCGCTTGTGTCACGGGATAGTCGATATTTGTTCCGAACACCGTCAGCCATGATATAACTTCCGGGTTAATTGATTGAAGTTCACTAAATGTTTTCCCTTGATTCGCCGCGGTTGGTTTATAAATCTCATAATTGGATTTGTCGGCTGTCTTATGAACCTGTCCTGAGTCCCAAAGGGTATATCCGGCGAAAGCTATCAGCAATAGGATTATCACAAGAATCATGTAGTTTACTGCACTGTCGATTATTTTTATGATTTTTCTGCCAATGGCTTCCATCTTCATACCCTTACGGGAACTCCTTTACTAAGTTTTGTTTTCTGTTAATAAATCAAACGGTATGGTTTGTGTTTTTACGAATTTTGATAATCGTTAAAATTACGAGTCCTGCAGTAGCCAGACCTATCAGAACTATAAACGGCAGGTTATCCACGCTGATACCGGTCGGCGTCGCTCCCGAACGGGTGTTTGTAAATGTCACTTGGTTGGTGTTCGCACCGGCTTGCGTATAGTGAGGGCCTTCGTCCTGCGATGCTCTTGGGAAACCGAATTCGGTATTTACCGAACCTTTGTACTGGGCTTCTCCGGCAAAGGTGCGCTGGTAGGACGGGATATAACCGGCGGAAGCCGATTCGAGCACTTCTACTGCGGAACCGATATGCAGATCAACAAACGCTAATTTCTGTCCGTTGGTAAGTTTCACTCCTGTCAGCTCATTTCCCGATGTGAACAGTATAAAGCTGCCGTTGGCGTCTGTACCGAGCGTAGCGTAGTTTTCAGGGCCGGTTACATTATTACCGTTTTGATCAACCACATACGCCTTATAGGTCTGTGGGTCTGAAACGATACTGGGTTTGGTAACCTTTATATCAAAATCAAAGTAAGCGTCAAGTTCCGCCCCGTTTCCGGTGATGATCTTCTCGATGTCCAGAGCCGACTTTGAAGGATCTGTTACACCGCCGCCGTCCGACCTGGAATATTTATTGGTAAATATAAATTGGGAGAAATCATCCTCGATGGTCTTTTCCCCTTCAACTTGATTGACGCCGCCAGGGGTCGGGTCTACTTTTTCGCTTCCGAGCGTTCCTTCATAGTATTCGTCCACGTGGTCCTGAATAATTTTTACACTTACATATTTCGGATATAATACATCGTTGACGTCTTTTTCAACCCATATCTCTACATCATACCTGGCTGCAGAATATACCGTTTCTTCTTTTAGAGCGTCTGCAAGGGTAATCCCGCCCGTCGTTTCCTCTACAGTATATTTGTAGATTCCTTCGCCGTTGACCCACATAGCGGGAGTGATATCGGCTAAGAAGTTTTTAGATTCCTTGACCACTGTCTTAGTGTCTCCTGTTACGAAGGTCCCTTCTTCAGGCTCTTCACCGGCTGTGAAAGAAATCGTAACATTTGGTATTTCAGGCATCCCGGCCAAAGCCTCCGATGAATCGTCCAGAGGAACGTTCATGCCTGATTTGGTAAAAGTAAATACGAATTCGGCTTCAGGGGTCGGAGTCCCGACCGGCATTTTAAATATCTTGGTAATTGCGGCTTGCGCGGGTTCTTCCGAATTTTTCCCCGAAGAATAGTCCGCCGCGAATGCGGGCGCCGCCATACTCAGAGCAATCGCCGCTATAAGCAGGATTGTCAGAACCAACTTTTTTGTTAAACCACGTTTCATTGTCATTGTAGATACTCCTTTTTTTAAATAATTAATTTTGTTTGTACCGCTGCGGATCACCGTAATTAATAGTAGTCCGGCTTTCCTTTGGCAATAACATTTGTTTATATAAACTGAGTCAAGCGGTCTGGCCAGTGAACCCTTTTCTCAGATTATTTTTTTATCCTGTCGCTTAATCAAATATCCCGCCGCCTGATTACCGTCATAACCTTGCCCAAGGTCTCATTTATCCTTACACAACCGTACATCCGGCTGTCTTCGGCTCCTGTTCTGTTGTCCGCCAACACAAAGACCTGTCCTTGAGGTACGATCAGTGGAAAACTTGCTCCGTCCAGGTATTGTTCGGTTTTATGATAGATATTTGTCTCTTGTTGCAATGCCCCGTTGATCATTAGTCCCGCGTCGGTTATATCCACTTTATCTCCGGCAGTTGCCACGACCCTTCTTACCTGTCGTTTCGAGTTATGTTCAACCACTATCACATCCTGCGGCAGATAACCTGCTTTGGTGTACCGGTAGAACACTACCAGGTCTCCATCTTTTATAGCCGGATCCATTGAAGGTTCCGTATAACGTATAATTCCGTAGAGGAAGGTAATCATCAGAATAAATATCAACGCTATTGAGGCGATTTTTGATATCAGTAAAATTAGTTCTTTCCATATGGGTAATATTTTCGCCGTTCGGGCCGGCTTCGTTATACCGGGAAACCGTTCCGATTCTTTATCAATATTTCCTTCATACTGTATAATCTGATCGTTAAATTCTTTAAATTTCAACATGATCAACTCCTTTACGCAGTCTTATCGATGCTCCTCGAAACAGCAAGGAAACTAACGCGCACAAAACCAGGAAAATCAATACTACCGGAATATTTTCACTCATTTTTGATAAAACCGCTCCCGCTCCCGGAAGTACGAACATTACTTTTCCCACAACATTCGACTCATTCACAATATCTCTGTCGGGATTCCGGTTGTTATTTCCCTTAGTTAAAAAACCTCTGGCGCCATCTTCCCCGTATGACTCATATATATCAATGATTTTGTGTGTAACCGACGTATCGCTGTCAAGCATAAATGTTATGTTATCTCCTGTTTTGAGTTCCTTCGTTTGCTTTACCCCTATTAGTGAACCTTTTGGAATTTCATCACTCATACTCTCGGAAATAACGTTAAAATACTGATATCCTGTTTTCGTTAGGTTTTTTTGATTCGTGATTAGTACGGTAAAAATGAGCATAATTACTACAAGATAGAATATCGTGTCTAAAACTATTGCGGCGGTTCTGTTCGATTTGTTCTTTACTTCAACCGACCTCAGTTTGAGAAAAGCGATGGTTTTGTGTT
>Ga0082212_10004164_pt1 | contig 20157 bp, 32 predicted proteins | sample TergutNt197P3_FD_71548 | JGI IMG/M metagenome (GOLD analysis project Ga0082212, IMG submission 71548) | Neocapritermes taracua P3 segment gut microbial communities from Petit-Saut dam, French Guiana - Nt197 P3 | ecosystem: Host-associated > Arthropoda: Insects > Digestive system > Gut ... | reverse complement strand
ATCATTTTTTAATAGAATCCCTTTCCCATTAAAAAAATCATTTTGCCCCGAATTATCGGTGTTAAGTGGGATTTGAAATGTTTGGCGATAAATACTAAACTTAGCTCCTTTTTTTTGTTCCCTTGATAAACGCATATCAGCTAAATCAAGCATAAACAGTGTAGGATAATTATCATCATTATCCATCAAGAAAGTTTTATCCGTTATAGAATCATCATCAATAAGAGACCTGTCTGCAGGAATATCCCACTTCTCACTTCCATCCGATGAATAAGTCCCCATTATGCGAACTTCAAGGCGATTTGTCTTCAATTCGGTAAGCAGTGGCCTATCCCAGCATGACACTAATGTCATTACTGCCATAAAGGTGAGTATTTTTTTTAAATTAATTTTATTATTCATTATATTCATAATTATAATCATTATATATTGATATTAATAAATACCTGTATTCCCGAATTTATTATATGTCCGTCTACAATAGAGTTTTTCAAATATCCTTCATATATGTAAAAGTAATCTATTCTTAATCCTATATTAAATGTCCTTCCGGCAGGAAACGAAAATTCAAATCCCGTATTCAGAATCGGATTCCACCTTGCTTCATCATCGGGCATTATTTTCATCCATGCACCGCCTAATCCTGCTTTAAGCTGCAACTTTACTGGAAGATTTAACGGCAAAAGATACAAACAATTAGCATAAGTGGGTACAAAATATAATCTATTTACCCCTCGTGACGAAAAGTATTCATAAGCTGTTTCCACCCCTATCTTCAAGGGATGAAAAGGCGTGTTGTAACGGATAAATGCACCCGCTCCTAAATTATTATCCACTAAATGGGAGGTGTTCATTATAGGGGTAGTTGGTCCAAACCACAATCCGATTTGCGGTTTAAAAAAATAATCTTTTCGTTGAAACTGTGCCGATGCTTTTGTCGGCAATACAAGGAACGCTATACTCATTAAACTATATATAAAGATTATTTTTTTCATATTAAAAATTTATTCTCTACGTTTTCTTTGCAATCTCAATTATAGACCAACTTATATGTAATGCTATTAACGTCAATTTATAATTTCCCGCTATATGCAGCTTTTATAACTATTCCATCTTTAGGGTATTCAATATCAGCTAAATACAAGCCGTATGGGGGTGCGGTAGGGCCGGCACAATTTCTATCTTTTTTCTCCAAAATTTTCATTAATTCATTAGGATTTTTATTGTTTACATACATATTTATAATTGTTCCTACCAAAATGCGAATCATATTGTGAAGAAAAGCATTGCCTCTTATTTTTAGTGTAATTTCATCATCTTGCTGCAATACCAAAGTTTTTATTATTTTTCTTATAGTATTTTCATTTGCAGATTTTTTTTTGCAAAACGATACAAAATCATGTTCACCCTCTATGCTTTTTAAACTATCCGATATATATTGTATATTCAAAGGTTGGTTCACCCACATTGCCGAGTATTTCATAAAAGGAGAACGAAGCGGCGAATTATAAATTTTATAGTGGTATTCTCTTAACACGGCCGAAAATCTGGAATGAAAATTTTTATCTACAATGTAAGCATTTGAAACCGAAACATCATCAGGCATTATTCCATTTAAGGCAATACATAATCGTTTTAAATCAAAATCTTCATTCATATCTTCCATATCAAAATGAACAACTTGATTTAACGCATGAACTCCGGTATCTGTTCTGCCTGATGCTGTAACCCTTATACTTTGCTTTGTGAATATTTTTATGGCTTTTTCAAGCTCATCCTGTACTGTTCTTAAATTATCTTGTATTTGCCAACCGCAAAAGTTCGTACCATTATATTTAATTTTAAGAGCATATCTCTTCAACTAACTATTCTCCGGCTGCCCATTCAGCCAATGATGCCGTCATTTGATTATATAATTCTCGAGTACGCTCTATCATATCACTAGGCTTTGATTTGGAGCTTTTGCCTGTACCAAATACCCTACTCAAATTTTTCTTGGATGCTTCATAGGCTGCAATTCGTTTTTCTTTATCAGGATCATCGGCAAAAACTTTTACCGTAAGTAATGCTGCAAGATATAGAATTCCCTCATACCCCCAGTTTTTATCCACATCAGGTCCCATATGGCCTGCTGCCTCTGAGGGTTCCGCTCCGGTTGTTAAATATTCAAGCACCGTATTATAAAAAATGTAGGCCTTCTTATAAAAATACATAGATATTTTACCATAAGGTGAATTTTCATTCTCTTCCTCTTTGGATAAATCATCAAATAACCATGCAGCTCTTATAGCCGACATGGCATTTTTAAAAGTAGGTGCTATCTTTCTATTCCTCTGAGAATAGCAGTCTATTGCTAGCATATATGATGCAGCACCTAATCTTAAATCTCTATCATGTGAAAAATTTATACTGCCAAAAAATTTTTGCATTGCACTTCTTCTGTTATCGGCTAAATTATCAAGTACATCAATTTCATTGGGCAAAAGTGTAGAAAAATCTTTGGGATATGCCGCATATAAACACCTATCACAAACCGTAATCTGATAAGCAAGCGGATAAATTACCCCAAATTTATTATTTTTTTCATATAATCTTCGCAATTCATTTGTAATATTTCCTGCGATTAATCTTCCGCTGCCCGAAAACAATTCCTCTCTAAAAAACTGTGATTTACAAACCGGACATTCGGTAGCATTTTTCTGTCTAAATGATATTGCTTTTATTTTTTCGACCTTTTCCATCATTTTACCCTTTTGTTAATAAAAACTTTTTGCCTATTAAAAATCAATTACTTTTATTTAATAGGAATGATAATTTATAAATTAAATTCAAAGTATGAGGATAAATAAAGTCAATATTTTTTGACCAAAAAAATGTAAAATTTTAATTATAAATTACAACTAAATAATAATTATGCCTTGCAACAATACAAAATTGGTATTGTGTTAATATTAAGGTATCTATAATAAAAAAAGCGAACCAAATCGCTTTTTTTATTATAGAATAAATTATAAGAAGTTATTTTTTTTCTGTTTTTTTAGCTTTCGTTTCTGCTTTTTTTTCCGGCTTCTTTTCGGTTTTCTTTTCCGGTTTTTTTTCAACTGTTTTAGATGCCTTAGATACTTTGGGTTTTCTATCGACAAGTTCTACAATTGCCATTTCAGCAGCATCACCGGGTCTTTGTCCTATAAGATATATTCTTGTATAACCGCCATTTCTTTCTTTAAATCTTGGTGCTATATCATCAAAAAGTTTTCTTACCACATCGCCGTTTTTAATAAAACGCATAATCTCACGCTTATTATGCAGTTTGCGTTCAACATCACTATCCGACAAAAGTAAATTTTTCTTTGCACGGGTAATCATCTTCTCAGATATTTTTTTTAGCTCTTTGCCTTTTTGTCTGGTAGTAATTATTCTTTCATGTTCAAAAAGAGAAGTTACCATATTATTAAACATACTTTTCCTATGAGAAGATGTTTTGCCAAGATGATTTACACTATTTAAATTACTCACAACTTACCTCTCTAATCCTTCAAGCCCATGTTTAAATGTAAACTTTCTAATTTAGATTTAATTTCTTTATTTACAATATCACTATAGTACTTGGATTTTTTCAATTCATCTTCTGTTTTTGCTACAAGCTGCTCTAAAGTTGTAACATCTATTGTTGCTAAAGTATTATATGCTCTTACGGAAAATTCCAATTCATCAATAGATTTTGACAACAATCTTTGCTTTTCTATATTTTCATCTACCGGTGCCAATTCTTCATCAACTTCTTCTTCAAAGTTGATAAAAATAGTCATATGGTCTTTAATTATTTTTGCAGCTTGTGCCAAAGCATCATCAGGAGTTATCGAACCGTCTGTCCAAATTTCCAAAACCAATTTATCATAATCGGTTCTCTGCCCAACCCGCGTATCTTCTACCTTAAAATTAATTTTCTTAACAGGTGAAAATATAGAATCCACTGCAATTACGCCCACAGTTTCATTATTTTCTTTATTGATTTCTACCGGCACATAACCGCGTCCGCGTTCAATTTGAACTTCCATATCTATATCTGCATCTTTATTCAGTGCAGCTATATGCAAATCGGGATTCATTATTTCAACTTCAGGATCTATATTAAAATCGGCACCTGTAAGTGATCCGCTGCCTTTCTTTTGAATATGAAGCACCTTGGGCAATTCTTCTTCATATTTGATATTTAATTTTTTTAAATTTAAAATCATCCGCGTCAAGTCTTCATATACGCCCTTGATTGACTGAAATTCGTGATTAACACCCTCTATTTTGATAGCGGTTACAGCACTTCCTTCAATCGATGAAAGTAAAACTCTTCTCAAAGAATTTCCAATAGTAAGGCCATAGCCTTTTTCAAATGGTTCTGCGATAAATTTACCATAATTAGCCGTAAGTTCATCATGTTCGAAAATTATTTTATTAGGTCTTTTAAAACCCTTCAAAAGGTTTTTTTGGGACATTTGTGCCTCCGAAAATGTTTATGCTATCATGCTGTAATATTCAATGATAGCAATAATTATTTTGAATATAATTCAACAACTTGCTGCACATTAAATTGGCCTGTAACATCAGCCCGCAACGGCAGCCTTATAATTTTGCCGGATTTTTTTTCATAATCCATTTCAACCCATTCCGGCTGTGATCCGGTAGCCTTTGACAGCTTAATCGAATCTTCTAATATTATATTTGCTTTAAAATCTTCTTTAACTTCAACAACTGCATTTTCTTTTATTGAATATGAAGATATATTAACTGTTTTTCCATTAACCGCAATATGATTATGCTGCACCAATTGACGAGCCTGCTTTCTTGATGAAGCAAAGCCCATTCGGTATACTACATTATCAAGCCGTCTTTCCAAAAGGCTAATCAAATTATCACCGGTAACTCCTTTCATTCTGCTTGCTTCATGGAAAAAAATTCTAAACTGTTTTTCAAGCATTCCATACGAACGCTTAATTTTTTGTTTTTCTCTAAGCTGCAAGGCATAATCAGACATTTTTGTTCTTCTTTTTCTGGGAGGTCCCGGAGGAAACTTTTTATCTCCTTTCATGGGACATTTATCCGTTAAGCATCTTTGACCTTTTAGCATCAAAGGCTGCATTTCTCGTCTACACAATTTACAAACCGGTCCTGTATATTTAGCCATTTTAAATCACTCCATCATACTCTTCTGCGTTTTTTAGGCCTACAGCCATTATGCGGAACAGGCGTTATATCTTTTATTTTAGTAATATTCAAGCCGGATTGAAATAACGATCTTATAGCCGCTTCTCTGCCAATTCCCGGTCCCTTTACATACACTTCAACTGTTTTCAAGTTTGCACCATCAATAGCTTTTTGAGCAGCAGTTTTAGCAGCCGATTGAGCAGCAAACGGAGTTGATTTTCTTGAACCTTTAAAACCTTCTCCACCCGCAGTTTGCCATGCCACAACATTACCCTGCATATCCGTCAAAGAAATAATTGTATTATTATATGTCGCCCGAATGAACGCTTTCCCAACGGGGACATTCTTTTTTTCTTTTTTCTTTGCTTTCTTTTGTTTCACAATTTACTCCTTATTTATTAGCCGCTTTTAAGCTTGATGTTCTTCTATTATTCTTTCTTGTTTTGGCATTGTTCTTGGTATTTTGCCCCCTTACCGGAAGTCCTCTTCTATGTCGAATACCTCTGTAACAGCCAATATCCATTAGTCTTTTAATATTAATAGCTTGTTCGGAACGCAGATCACCTTCAACTTTCAGTGTGGTGTCGATAACCTTTCTAATAGCACTTACCTCATCTTCGGTTAAGTCCTTAACTCTTCTGTTAGGATCAATTTTCGAACTTGCTACAATTTTTTTGGCAGTTGTTAAACCAATTCCAAAAATATAAGTTAGTGCATATTCTATTCTTTTGTTATTTGGTAAATCTACACCGGAAATTCTTGCCATAATTCTCTATTTATTCCTCTTAACTCTTATATTCCAAATTAATGTTTTTTAATTTTATTTGTTTTTTGACGCTGCTTATGACGCGGATCGGAACAAATAACCCGCAGCACACCGTGTCGTTTAATTATTTTACAATCATTGCAAACTTTTTTTATCGATACTCTTACTCTCATAACATACTCCTAATTCACTTTCAAGTTTACCTATTTTGACCTGTAGGTTATCCTTCCACGCTGTAAATCATAAGGTGAAAGTTCAACCATAACCTTATCACCAGCCAGTATTCTAATATAATGCATTCGCATTTTTCCCGAAATATGAGCTAATACTATATGTCCGTTATCAAGCTTTACCCTAAACATCGCATTAGGTAAGGGCTCAACCACTATTCCTTCGACTTCAATCGGATCTTCTTTAGCCATATTATTCGTTTAGAATCGTCCTTTAATCTTCTTTCCTTTTATAAATCCATCATAATGACGCATCAACAACTGAGATTCTATTTGCTTTAATGTATCAAGAGCAACCCCTACAATAATCAATAAGGATGTTCCTCCAAACATATATGCCATTTCAGGTGCAACTTGATCAGGCCACAGTTTAAGAATAAAATCCGGCACAATGGCAATAGCTGCAAGAAAAACAGAACCGAAAAGCGTAATTCTATTCAAAATAAACATTAAATATTCACTTGTATTGCTGCCCGGTCTAATCCCGGGAATAAATCCGCCATATTTTTTCAAATTATCTGCAATATCATCCGGATTAAATTTTATAGATGTATAAAAATAACAAAAGAATACTATCAATAATGAATATAAACCTACATATAATGGCTGCCCGGGTGATAACCAATAAGATAATTTACTTAGTATACCATCAGCTCTAAATCCGCCAACCATACTCAAAATTTGAGACGGAAACATTAAAAGTGCGGAAGCAAATATAATAGGTATAACCCCTGCCGCATTAATTTTCATAGGTATAAATTGTGAAGTAGCTTGCGTCATTCCCTGCCCTGTCATTCGTTTACCGTATTGAACAGGTATTCTTCTTGTTCCCTGAGTAAGCAAAATGGAGGCGGCAATAACTACAAGAAAAACTATTACTAACATTATTCCTACAATAGGTTCACCTGTTTCGGTTATTTTTCTTAATGTTTGGGCAACAGCTTGAGGAGCCCTAACAACTATTCCGGCCATAATGATAATGGATATTCCATTACCTATTCCGCGATCGGTTATTATTTCTCCCAACCATATCAGCACCATTGTACCTGTGGTAATGGCAACTATCGATAACAATACAAATGTAATTCCGGCATCATCGGGAACAACGCTTCCTTGTGTTCCGGTTTTCATAGATTTCATCCATGTAGTAAGAGCAAACGATTGAATAACACAAAGAAAAACCGTTCCGTATTTAACATACATTGAAATCTTTTTGCGTCCCTCATTACCCTCTTTTGACAAATTATTGAGATATGGAAATACGGTTTTAAGCAAATCAACAATAATTGAAGACGATATGTAAGGCATAATACCCAAAGCAAAAATCGTAAATCGCTTCAAAGCTCCACCGGAAAATAAATCAAAAAAGTCCAAAAATCCGGATCTCTGTGATTCCATAAAGTATTCTCTAAGTGCTTCTATATTTATGCCCGGAATCGGAATATGAGCACCTATTCTATATACAAAAAGAATAAAGAGAGTAAATAAAATTCTATTTCTTAATTCGGGTATTCTAAAAATATTGGCAATTGCACTAAACATCATTAACCTTCAAATGGTACTAAATCTTTTCCTGCTTTATTTTTTTTACTTCTTTTTTTGCCACAACTTCAACTGTGCCGCCGGCCTTTGTAATCTTTGAAGATGCAGTTTCCGAAAATTTATCTGCAATAACTTTAATTGCTTTAGTTATTTCACCATTACCCAAAATTTTAACCTTTGAGTCAATAAATTTAATTAGCCCCGCCTTAAAAAGGACCTCTTTATTGACGGTTTCGGCACTTAATTTTGCAAGCTGCAAAACATTAACTAATTCATAATCTACGGCAAACACGGAATTATTGAATCCGCGTTTGGGAACTCTTCTTTGAAAAGGCATTTGTCCGCCCTCAAATCCGGGTGTTACCGAAAAACCCGAACGGCTGCCCTGTCCTTTTTGTCCTCGGCAGCTTGTTTTTCCATGTCCGCTTGAAGGACCTCGTCCAACGCGTTTACGGTCTTTTGCAGATTCAGGTCTTTTTATTTGATATGTTTCCATAATATACTCTCAATTACTGTTTATCTGTTACTTCTACCAAGTGAGAAACTGTATTAATCATTCCTCTAATCACTTTGCTGTCTTCGTGTTCACGAACCGAGTTCATCTTTCTTAATCCTAATGCAATCAAAGTGGCTCGCTGTGCCGGTTTTTGGCAGATTGCACTTTTTACCTGTTTAACCAATATTTTCTTATTCTTAGCCATTTTTTTACCTTATGAATTCTTATTCCCAAAGCTTAGAAATAGGCACTTCTCTCAATTTTGAGGCCTCTTCGTAACTTCTCAACTGTTTCAAACCATCAAAAGTTGCTTTTACAATATTAATAGGATTTCTCGAACCCTGTGCTTTTGTCAAAATATCCATTATCCCCGCACGTTCCAAAACTGCTCTAACCGAAGGACCGGCTATTATTCCGGTTCCGGGTGCTGCCGGTTTCATAATTACTTTTGCCGATTTAAATCTCCCTATAACTTCATGGGGTATGGTATTTTTACGAATATTTACTTTATATACATTTTTCTTGGCATCTTCTTTGCTTTTATCAATAGCATCGGGAACTTCATTTGCCTTACCGAAACCCACACCCAAATGTCCTTTTGTATCACCTATAACTGCCAATGCCGCAAACGAAAAGCGTCTTCCACCCTTAACAACTTTAGCTACTCTATTGATAACAACAACTTTTTCATTTAGATCAAGTCCTTCAGGGCTAATTCTCTTTCTTTGAATTTTCATTCACTATCTCCTAAAACTCCAAACCATTTTCGCGTACAGACTCGGCAAAAGCCTTTACTTTACCATGATACAAATTACCGTTTCGATCAAAAACAACTTTTTTAAATCCTTTAGCTGTAGCAGCTTCGGCAAAAATTTTACCGAACAGTTTTGCTCCTTCTACGGATGACTTACTCTTTATATCTTTACAAGACTCAGACAAGGTTGATATTCCAAACAATGTTACTCTTTTTTCATCATCAATTATTTGTGCATAAAAGTTTTTATTACTTTTAGATAAACAAAGCCGTAGTTTGCCTGTTTGAGCAACAATCTTTCCGCGTATTTTTAATTTTCTTCTGGTTAATTTTTTACTTTTTAGCCTTAAATTATCCATTATTTCTTACCTGTTTTCCCGGCTTTTTTCCTAATAACTTCATCTTTATATTTTATACCCTTGCCTTTATACGGTTCAGGCGGTCTCAACTCTCTAATATTAGCTGCCACTTGACCGACCACTTGTTTGTCGGTTCCCTTAACTTTAATTTTAGTAGGATCAACTACTTCAAGTTTAATTCCCTCAGGAGCCTTAAAAAGTATGGTATGAGAATAACCTAACTGAAATTGAATATCCGGTCCCTGCTGAGTTGCTCTATACCCTACTCCAACAATTTCAAGATTTTTTTCAAATCCTTGCGATACTCCGGTAACCATATTGTTAATCAGTGTTCTAAATAATCCTTGATAAGCTATGTTTTGTTTTTCTTCAGATTTTGGTTCAACATTAATAACATTACCCGAATAGTTTAAGCTCACTCCATCAAGCAGCAAAATAGAACTTGTTCCGAGGGAGCCGGTTACGGTTACATTACTATCTTTAATATCAACCTTAACTCCGTTAGGTATTTCTATTGGTTTTTTTCCTATTCTAGACATAATAACTCACTTCACAGTTATACAAAAAATTACAATATTTCACAAATGATCTCGCCACCTATATTTAAGGTTTTGGCAGTTTTATTTGTAATTACACCTTTTGATGTGGATAAAATCCATATCCCAATATTGTTGTAAACAGGTTTTAAATCTTCAGCTTTAACATACTTCCGTCTACCCGGTTTACTTACTCGCTGCAAATCGTAAATTGCCGATTCGTTAGCGTCTTGATACTTCAAATAGATTTTTAATATTTTTTGTTTATTAGCCGTTTCTACCAATTTATAATTTTTAATGAAACCTTCATCTTTCAAAATCCTCGCAATAGCAACTTTCATTTTCGAAGAAGGAACATCTACTTTCAAATGACCCGCTCTAATCGCATTTCTTATCCTTGTCAGCATGTCTGCAATTGGATCTGTAATACCACTCATTTTATTCTTGCTCCAATATATTTATCACTTTATTACCATATTACCACGAAGATTTCGTAACACCGGGCATTTGACCCTCAGATGCCAATTTTCTGAAACACAAACGACACATATCAAATCTTCTCAAATACCCGCGGGGTCTTCCGCAAATACTGCATCTGTTATGTACCCGAACTTTATACTTTCTCGGTTTTAGATGTTTAGCCATCATACTAATTTTTGCCACGATTTTTACTCCTATTCTCTAAACGGCATATTGAAGCCTTTTAAAAGTGCATGGGCTTCATCTTTTGATTTTGCTGTTGTTACAATTGTAATATTAATCCCGTGGATTTTATCGACCTTGTCAAAATCAATCTCGGGAAAAATTATCTGTTCTGTTATTGAAAAATTATAGTTTCCAAAATTGTCAAAAGATTTTGGAGAAACTCCTTTAAAGTCCCTTACTCGAGGTAAGGCTATATTTATCAGTCTATCAAGAAACTCATACATTATGTTTCCGCGTAATGTTACACTGCATCCAACTTCATATCCTTCACGAACTTTGAAGTTTGCAATCGATTTTCTTGCGGTAGTCTTAACCGGTTTTTGTCCTGTTATGACAGTAAGCTCCGAAAGAACCGCATTAAATCCTGCTGTGTTTGAATGAGCATCTCCCATACCCACATTTAAAACTATCTTTTCTATTTTGGGTATTTGCATTACCGACTTATAGTTAAACTTCTCCATAAGTTTCTTTTTTACGGTTTTATATTCTTCTCTTAATCGTACAGTCATCTCGTTTTCCTATATCAATACTCTTAAATAGCCTTACCGCATTTTGAACATTTACGGCCTTTTCCTTTATTATCTGTGGATTCAACAATCTGCAATTTAACTCCTTTTTTGCATTTATCGCAAAAAAACATTACATTACTAATCTGTATAGGATACTCTTTTTGAACTATCCCGCCTTTTGGATTTTCTTGTGTGGCTTTAACTGCTTTATGCTTTTTGTTAACTCCCTCGACTAAGGCCAATCCCTTAGTTTTGTTTATTTGAAGTAATCTTCCGCGTTTCCCTTTACCCGATCCGGAAACTACTACTACATTATCATTGATTTTCAATTTTGTCTTCATCTAATTAACCTTATCACAGTACTTCCGGTGCAAGCGAAACTATTTTCAAAAAGTTCTTTTCACGAAGTTCTCTGGCAACAGGCCCGAAAATACGAGAACCTCTTGGTTCACCTTTTGCATCAATAATAGCAACTGCATTGTCATCAAATCTTATATAAGTTCCGTCTTTTCTTCTAACCGGTTTTGTAGTTCTTACCACTACTGCTTTTAATACCGATTTAGTATGAACTTTTTTCCCTACCGAATCTTTTAATCCGTATGAAGGCTGTGAATCTTTAACCGCTACCACAATAATATCACCTATCGATGCATATCGTCTTTTTGTTCCACCAAGAATCTTTATGCACTGAACCTTTTTTACGCCTGAGTTATCGGCAACTTCCAAGTATGTTTGTACCTGTATCATTGGACGTACCTATTTCACCTTCTCTAATATCTCAACCAATCGATGTCTCTTATCTTTTGAAAGAGGCCTTGTCTCTTCCATCTTTACAATATCACCTATAGAACACTCATTTTTTTCATCGTGTCCTTTTACTTTTTTGGTTTTATGAACAGACTTTGCGTAAAGCGGATGCATTACCAAGTCATCTATTTCTACAACAACAGTTTTATCCATCTTGTTGCTTACTACTTTACCGATTAATTGTTTTCTATTTGATTTCATCTGTTACGCCCTCTTAGCTCTAATGCCTAACTCGTACTCGCGTTTTACCGTTAATAGTCTGGCAATATGACGCTTAAGTTCTTTTATTTTCTTAATGTTTTCAACTTTTCCGGTAACAGTCATAAATCTTAGTTTTCTACATTCAATTTTCGATTCTTCAAGACTTCTGTTAAGCTCTTCCGGTGTCAATTCTTCAACTTTACCTTTCATATTGGCCTCAAATTATTTATCAATCTCAATAAATTTTGTTTTTACCGGCAGCTTATTAGCAGCACTTCCAAACGCAATTTTTGCAAGTTCAACATCTACTCCGGAAATTTCAAATAATATCTTTCCGGGTTTTACTCTTGCTACAAATCCTTCGGGGTTACCCTTTCCTTTTCCTTGTCTGGTTTCAGCCGGTTTTTTTGTAAAAGCAAAATCCGGAAAAATTCTTATCCACAATTTTCCGCCTCTTTTTACTTTTCTGTTTATAGCAACACGAGCAGCCTCAATTTGTCTGCTTGTAATTTTTCCGGTTTCTACGGATTTTAATCCAAATTCTCCAAACGCCATCTCGGTTCCACGCTGTGCAGCACCGGTCATTCTACCGCGTTGAACTTTTCTAAATTTTGTCCTCTTGGGCATTAACATAGCAATTTATCCTTAACTCACACTATTTCGTCTTTCTTTTTACAGAATATTTATCTTCATCCGATTCAACACTGTTCGATATAACATTACCGTTATACAACCACACTTTAACTCCTATTAAACCAAATGTAGTTAAAGCTTCTCCAAACCCAAAATCTATATCGGCTCTTAAAGTATGCAAAGGAATTCTTCCCTCTTTGTAAGCCTCTGTTCTTGCCATTTCAGCATTGTTTAAGCGTCCCGAAATAACAACCTTTACTCCAAGCGAACCGCTTCTTATGGCATTTGTAATCGCCTGCTTTATTGCCCTTCTGTAAGGAAATCGTCCCTCTATTTGAGTTGCAATTTGCTCTGCAATCAATTTTGCATTTCGTTCGGGTTTCTTTACTTCTATAATGTTTATATAAACCGTCTTAGCTACTATTTGCTGAAGTTCGGCTTTCAATGTTTCAATGTCGGCACCTTTTTTTCCAATAAGTATTCCGGGTCTTGAAGTTTGTATATTTACATTTACTCTGTCCGGAAATCTTTCAATAGTAACTTTTGCTATTCCGGAATTTTTTCTGGTTTTTTCGATATATTTTCTCAGTTTATAATCTTCTAATATACTTTTAGAATAAGCTTTTTTGTCTTCATACCAAACCGAATCCCAAGTACGAGTAACACCTATTCTAATTCCAAGAGGATTTATCTTTTGACCCATTTATTTATTCCTTTTATTCCTTAATTTTCCTTATTTAATTATTCATCCGATAAAACAATCAATATTGAACTTGTTCTTTTTCTAATGCGGCATCCACGACCTCTTGCTCTGGGCATAAACCTTTTAAGAGTTGGTCCCTCATCAATACAGATTTTTTTTATATAAAGTTTATCTTCCAAAACAGACGGATTTTTAAATTTTGCATTAGCACCTGCCGAATGAAGAACCTTTAATATAAGAGTGGCCGATTTTTGAGGCATAGCTTTAAGTACATCCATAGCTTCGGGAAGTGCAAAGCCTCTAATCTCATTTGCCACTAATCTGGCCTTTTGGGCAGAAACCCTATTATTCTTTGATGTTGCCAACGATTCCATTATTTCCTCTACTTCCTTTTTGCAACTTTATCATCTTTACTTGTATGCCCACGATAAGTTCTTGTGGGAGAAAATTCACCTAATTTATGACCAATCATATTTTCGGAAACATAAACCGGTATAAAATTTTTCCCGTTATGAACCATTAAAGTATGCCCAATCATTTCAGGAAAAATAGTCGATCTTCTCGACCAAGTTTTAATAGTTTTTTTCTGATTCGATGAATTCATATCTTCAACTTTTTTGAAGAGTTTCATATCTATAAAAGGTCCTTTTTTTATCGATCTCGCCATAAACTATTTCCTTCTTTTTACAATATATATATCACTATATTTACTTTTCTTTCTTGTTTTAAAACCCTTTGTGGGTTGTCCGGTTGGAGATACGGGATGTCTTCCTCCCGAAGATTTTCCTTCTCCTCCACCCATTGGGTGATCAACAGGATTCATTGCCACACCTCTAACCTTAGGTCTTTTATTAAGCCATCTTGATCTTCCGGCCTTGCCTATTGTTATGTTGATATGATCTTTGTTTCCTACTTCACCTATTGTTGCAAGACAATCACTGTTAATTTTTCTTATTTCACCCGAAGGTAATTTTACATGGCAATAATCGTCTTCTTTTGCAGATAACACTGCTGATGTTCCGGCAGCTCTTACTAATTGTCCGCCTTTAAGTTTATGTATTTCTATATTATGTATATTAGACCCAAGGGGTATATTTCTTAAAGGCAATGTGTTCCCGGGTTTAATTTCCGCATCAGTTGACGATCTTAATTTATCGCCCACTTGCAATCCGTTAGGAGCTATAATGTATCTTTTATCTCCGTTAAGATATGAAACAAGTGCAATATTTGCCGATCTATTAGGATCATACTCAATAGAAACAACTTTGCCTAATACACAAAAATTATTTCTTCCAAAATCTATTTCACGATATCGTCTCTTATGACCGCCGCCCTTTCTTCTAACACTGATTCGATTTTTAAATCCCCGCCCTGCAAGATTTTTCTTGCCCTTGGTTAAAGGTTTATGCGGAGAATCAGCGGTTAATTCACTGAAATCCGATACCGTTTTGTATCTCAATGTAGGTGTTAGTGGTCTATATTTCTTAATTCCCATTGTCTAACCTTCTTATTCTTCCTTGCTATCCCGATTATTGTCCTACAAAGACATCAATCTTATCACCTTTTTTTAAAGTTACAATAGCCTTTTTAAAAGCAGGTCTATTGCCTTTTCGATATCTTAGCCTTTTCTCTTTTCCGCGAGAAACTATAACATTAACACTTTCAGGCTCTACGGCAAAAAGGTGCTTTATGGCTTTTTTTACCATAATTTTATTTGCAGCAATATTAACTTTAAAAACATATTTATTTAATTCCGCCAAAGCAGTAGACTTTTCGGAAATTATCGGCTGCACTATAACATCGTTGAAATTCATTATTTTACCGCCTTGGAATATGAATCATTTATAAACTTTACCGCATCTTCTGTTATCAATACTTGTTTTGAATAAAATATATCTCTGCTTGAAATTCTTTTTACATTATTTAGCATAAAGTATGAAATATTTTTTATTGATCTTTTAAGCAATGGCGATTCATTTTCGCTAATTAAAAGACCTTTGGTTATTGAAAAACTTTTTGCTATTGCCGCAGCTTCTTTTGTTTTACCGGCCACTTCAAAGTTTTCTACAACCTTAATGCTGCCCTCTTTCAACTTTAACGAAAAAAGTGAACGATAAGCTGCTGCTTTTGCCTTTTTAGGCATCTCAATTCTGTAATCTCGAGGTCTTGGTCCAAAAATTGTTCCTCCACCTACCCAAATAGGAGATCTTGATGATCCCGATCTTGCTCGGCCGGTTCCCTTTTGCCGCCACGGTTTTGAACCGCCGCCATTAACATCACTTCGTTCTTTGGTTTTATGAGTTCCCTGCCTTAAATTAGCATTGGCAGCTTTAATCATCTCATAAATAAGAACATCGTTAACTGTTGTTCCGAAAACTTCATCGGATAGTTCAACCTGCCCGACAACCTTTCCATCTATAGAATATTTATCAATTTTCATATTAGTACCCGTTCACAAACACCGCAATCTATTTTGCACTCACTGTTATCAAAGAATTTTTAGTTCCGGGTAATGCCCCCGAAATTAAAACCATATTCTTATCTTGCATTATTTTAACTATTTTAAGATTTTTCACAGTAACACTAAGAGAACCATGTCGTCCCGGCATTTTTTGACCTTTCCATACTTCACCCGGATAAGCACAAGCACCTATTGAACCGGGGGCTCTATGAAAGTGTGAACCATGTGTTATTCTTCCACCGCCAAAACCATGTCTTTTAATTACTCCTGCAAATCCCCTTCCTTTTGATACGCCCGAAACTTCAACTGTTTGGTTCTCTTCAAATATAGAACAATCAATAGTATTACCAACTTGTAATTGGTCATCAAATATGGCTATCTCTTTTAAAACTTTTTTAGCTTTCATGCCGTTTTTTTCTAATTCTTTTAGCTGCGACTTTGCAATTCTGTTTTCTTTACAATCCGAATATCCTATTTTAAAAGCAGAATATCCATCGTTCTCAACTGTTTTCTTTTGAACTATAACACAGGGACCCAATTCACAAACGGTAACGGGGACTGCAACGCCGTCCTCTTGTATATATTGGATCATCCCAAGTTTTTTCCCTATAAGTGCTTTTTTCATCACACCAACCATCTCTTACAAAAATAAATAATTTTATCTTTACGATTTTATATCTACCGAAACACCGGCAGGCAATTCTAACTTCATGAGCGCTTCAACTGTATCCGAATTAGGATTGATAATATCTATCAATCGCTTATGAGTTCTTATTTCAAATTGTTCACGCGATTTTTTATTAACATGCGGCGAACGTAGAACGCAAAATTTTTCAATATCCGTAGGTAAAGGCACCGGACCTGCCACCTTTGCACCGCTTCGATTTGTTGTAGATACAATCTTTTCGGCAGATTGATCCAACAATTTTGCATCAAAGGATTTTAACTTTACTCTAATTTTTTGTCCTGCTAGTTTCGACACTATTTTCCCTGTTCCTATTTAAAAATTATTTTCCGGGCTTTTGACCCGGAAAATATTCATATTAATTATCCTATAATTTCCGTTACAACACCGGCACCAACTGTTCGTCCGCCTTCACGAATAGCAAAACGAAGTTCTTTTTCCATTGCTACCTTTGTAATCAATTCAACATCCATATCGATGTCATCACCGGGCATTACCATTTCAACTCCGGCCGGAAGTTTAATTATTCCGGTTACATCCGTTGTTCTGAAATAAAACTGAGGTCTGTAATTTGCAAAAAATGGAGTATGTCGTCCGCCTTCTTCTTTTTTAAGGATATAAACGCGACACTTAAATTTGTCATGAGGTTTAATTGAAGCCGGTTTAGCTAAAACTTGTCCTCTCATTACATCATCTTTTCCGACACCTCTTAAAAGACATCCTACATTATCACCGGCTCTTCCTTCATCAAGAAGTTTTCTAAACATCTCAACTCCGGTACATACGGTTTTTCTGGTTTCACCAAATCCTATAATTTCAACATCTTCTCCGGTCTTTACTATTCCCCGCTCAACACGGCCTGTTACTACGGTTCCACGACCTGTAATTGTAAAAACATCCTCAATAGGCATAAGGAAAGGTTTATCCACATCTCTTTGAGGCTCAGGGATATAATTATCCAAAGCTTCTCCCAATTTAAGAATACCTTTAAACCATTCATCATCCTGCTTGCCGGCATCAGCAGCTTCAAGAGCTTTAAGAGCCGAACCCGGAATAATAGGAATGTCATCTCCGGGATAACTGTTTTTACTGAGAAGTTCTCTAATTTCCATCTCAACCAATTCAACCATTTCATCTCTATCCGCAGGATCAAGCATATCCACTTTATTGAGGAAAACAATAATGTAAGGAACATTAACCTGCTTTGCAAGAAGAACGTGTTCTTTTGTTTGAGGCATAGCACCATCTGTTGCCGCAACAACAAGAATGGCTGCGTCCATTTGGGCCGCACCTGTAATCATGTTTTTGATATAATCTGCGTGTCCGGGACAATCCACATGAGCATAATGCCTCTTAGGAGTTTCATACTCTTGATGTGATGTAGCAATTGTAATACCGCGTTGTTTTTCTTCCGGGGCATTATCAATTTGGTCGAAGTTTATCGCCTTGCCTGTTCCGTAAGCCAAATGAAAACATTTTGTAATACATGAAGTTAATGTGGTTTTACCATGGTCAATATGCCCAATTGTTCCAACATTAACATGAGGTTTAGACCTATCAAATTTTTCTTTTGCCATAATGCATAACTCCTTTATAAATTTTACTTTAAATAAGTAAAAAATCTCTTAATTTTTTTAGATTTACCAAAATTTACGCCTACGAGCAGTCAAAAAACGGTAAAAATACATCGCACTTTTTTTTCATGCGTTTTTGAATAAAAAAAAAATATGCTTTTTCTGTCAACAAAATTAATCTAAAAATGCCTTTTTTATAAAAAAATAATGTTTTTTTTAAATTTTTTTTATTTTTTCTAATTTATAGTCAAGTTTAGAGACATAATGCATCAATATACGGCTCCCGTCAACCTTCCTACAACATTATTTTTAATTGTTTCGGGTACAATATCATAATGCGAAAAAGTTAATGTATAAGTAGCTCGTCCCTGACTAACCGATCTAAGGCTTGTTGCGTATCCAAATACTTCAGACATTGGTACAAAGGCCTCAACGGTTTTTAAATTTCCTCTAAAATCGGTATTTTCTATTCTGCCTCGTCTTGAATTTAAATCGTTTATAATTTCTCCTACATATTCATCGGGGGCCACAACTTCAAGTTTCATTATTGGTTCCATTAATGCCGGTTTTGCAAGAGTTACAGCCTCGCGTAATGCCATTGCTGCTGCTATTCTAAATGCAAAATCGGATTGTCTGTTTTCATCCCACACAAGATTATTCAGTGTAACCGTGATATCGTCCATTTTGAATCCGGCAATTGTTCCGGCTTCCATTGCATCTAAAAATCCCGATTCGGTTTCTTTTAAATAATTAGGAGGTATTAATGCGTTTGCGGTTTCATTAATAAACTTAAAGCCCGATGAGCGTTCGGACGGCTGCACTGTTATTTTAAGCAGTGCATACTGTTCTTTGTTTGACAATGGTTTATCATAAACCATTTCGGAACTTGCTTTGTCTTTAATTGTTTCTTTATATGTTACCTGTGGCTTGCCTACATTTGCAGAAATAGTAAACTCTTTTAACAGCCTGTCTACTATTACTTCGAGATGCAGTTCACCCATACCCGATATCAAAATTTGTCCCGTGTCGGAGCTGACGCTTACTTTAAATGTGGGGTCTTCATCTTCAAGTCTTTGCAATGCCTGTTTTAGTTTATCTTGATCGGCTTTTGTTTTAGGTTCTACCACAATTGAGATTACCGGATCGGGAAAGTCCATTTTCTCTAAAATTATTGGGGACGCTTCATCGCATACGGTTTCTCCGGTCTTTGAGTTTTTTAATCCGACAATGGCTATAATGTCTCCGGTATATATATCAGTTACCTCTTCTCTATCGTTAGCGTGCATTCTTAAAAATTTGTTGGCTCTTTCTTTTTTTCCGGTTATCGAATTAAATAAAACTTCGCCTGACTTGGCGTGTCCCGAGTATACTCTTAAATAAGTTAACTTTCCTACGAATGGGTCAGACATTATCTTAAATATTAAGGCAGAAAAAGGTTCTTTGTCGGCTGCCTCTCTGTATATTGTTACATCCAAATCTTTAATATCGTGTCCCAATACCGGAGGAATATCCTTTGGTGATGCAAGGTAATCTACAACCGCATCCAATACCGGCTGTACTCCTTTGTTTTTAAATGCCGACCCGCAAAAAACAGGAAACACTTTTGCACTGAGTGTTGCCTTTCTGATTATGTTTTTAATTGTTTCTTCATCAAATTCTTGGCCTTCAAGATATGCCGACATAAGTTCATCATCAAAATCGGCAAGGTCTTCTATCATATTTTGTCGATACTTTTTAGAGTCTTCTTTTAAATCGTCAGGTATATCTTCAATATCATACTCACTGCCATCATCACCTTTCCACACTAAGGCTTTCATTGAAATCAAATCTATAACACCCTTAAAAGTATCTTCACAGCCTATGGGTATTTGAACCGGTAATGGCTTTGCGAATAGTTTTTTCTTTATCATATCGATACATTTATTGTAATCGGCACCTATGCGATCCATTTTGTTTACAAAACAGATTCGCGGAATATGATATTTATCGGCCTGCCT
>Ga0082212_10003071_pt2 | contig 20161 bp, 12 predicted proteins | sample TergutNt197P3_FD_71548 | JGI IMG/M metagenome (GOLD analysis project Ga0082212, IMG submission 71548) | Neocapritermes taracua P3 segment gut microbial communities from Petit-Saut dam, French Guiana - Nt197 P3 | ecosystem: Host-associated > Arthropoda: Insects > Digestive system > Gut ... | reverse complement strand
AGCAGCCTTCGTCGGCAGTGCGCCTCGACGGCGAGCCGGCCGTGCAGATATCGGTATTCAAGCAATCCGGCTCGAATACAGTCGCGGTCGTGGACGGGGTTAAAGAGCGCATAGAGGAGATCAAAGCAAAGCTTCCCAAAGACGTGCGCATTGAGATCATCAACGACCAGTCTGTCTTCGTCAGAGCCGCCATTAACAGTATCCGCGACCATCTTTTTGAGGGAAGCCTGCTTGCGTGCGTTGTGTTGTTTTTCTTTCTCGCCGACTGGCGCGCGACGCTTATATCCGCCATAGCGATTCCCGTTTCGCTGATTTCCGCGTTTTCGATCATGGCGATCTTCGGATACACGATGAACCAGATCACCATGCTCGCGCTTACGCTGATGATCGGCGTGGTGGTGGACGACGCCATTATCGTGCTGGAAAACATCTTCCGATGCATGGAAGAACATAAAATGAGCGCGTTTGAGGCGGCGGAGTACGGCACAAAAGAAATAGGTCTAGCCGTTCTTGCGGCTACCGTTTCTCTGCTCGCGGTCTTTCTGCCCGTCGGTTTCATGGGAGGCATTGCGGGACGCTTCATGAGCGCTTTCGGCTTTACCTGCGCCGGCGCCGTGGTGATTTCGATGCTGGTTTCGTTCACCCTTACGCCGATGCTATGTTCGCGCTTTGTGCGTCCACACGCCGACGAGTCGAAAAAATCAAAGGACAGAAAATTTTTCCGCGTGATTGACGCGATATATACAAAGAGCCTTGTCTGGGCGATGGGACATAGAATGGTCATCGTTACTATCTGCGTCCTCGTCGTCATAAGCATAGTTCCGCTTTTTATGTTTAGCGGCAAAAACATGATGTCTAAAGACGACAGGTCGCAGTTAAGCATGAGCATCCGTTTGCCTGAGGGAAGTTCTTTGGCTGAAACGACGCGCTATTCCGAAGCCGTCGCGCGAAGGGTGCGCGCGCTGCCGAACGTAACGCATACGCTCAACACGGTCGGCGGCGGAAACTCCAGGGTTACGAATGAATCAAACATTTTTATCACGCTGACGGACGTAACGGAACGCAAGGTGTCTTCCGATGATATAGCGGCTGAGATACGCGAAATACTGAAAGATCACGACCCGAATGTTTTTATTTCAGTAACGGCGCCGAGCGGCATGGGAGGCGCCCGCGCCGACGTGCAGTTCTACCTGCAGGGGCCGGATATCAGAAAGCTCGCGGAATATTCCGACAAATTGATGGAGAAAGCCCGTCTGATTCCCGGTCTGGGTGATATTGATACTTCGCTCCGTTCGGGAAAACCCGAAGTGCAACTGAATATCGACCGAGACAAGGCCGCCGATCTCGGCGTTTCCGTGATGGCCGTGCAGCAGGCGCTCAATACGCTTGTCGCGGGACAAACCGTGGGCACGTTCTACGCCGGCAGCGATCAGTACGATGTCGTAGTGAAGGCCGAAGGGCGTTTCCGCGGATCGATTGAGGGCCTCGAAAAACTGTCCGTGGCTTCCACGAAAACCGGTTCGGTCAGCCTGGACGAAGTGGTGCGCCAGCATGAAGGCTCAGGGCCTTCGTCGATTTTGCGCCTGAACCGGCAGCGTATTGTGGAAATCACCGGCAACCTGCTGCCAGGCGGAGACTCCGCTTCGGCGATGTCGGCGCTGGAGCGGGCCACCGAAGAACTGAATATGGACGCCGGTTACAGCGGCGGCGTAACAGGAATAACGAAAGAAATGGTCAAAACCGCGAAATACTTTCTGGTTGCGTTTTCGCTTGCCTTTATCTTCATGTATATCGCGCTGGCGGCGCAGTTTGAATCGTTCATCCATCCGATAACGATTCTTATCGCGCTTCCTCTTGCGATTCCGTTCGGGCTTCTTTCCATGCTGCTCGCGGGGCAGGATATAAGCATTTTTTCGGGACTCGGACTGCTGCTTCTTTTCGGCATCGTGGAAAAGAACGCCATTCTGCAGATCGACCGAATCAACGGCCTTCGCGCGGAAGGGATGCCGCTGTACGAAGCCATTATTCAGGCAAACCGCGACCGGCTGCGCCCGATTCTTATGACCACTCTGGCGCTGGTGTGCGGCATGATCCCGCTTCTGCTTTCGCGCGGCGCGGGCGCATCCACCAACCACGCCATCGGCTTCATGGTGGCGGGCGGCCAGACACTGTGCCTTTTCCTGACGCTTCTTGCCACTCCGGTTTTTTATGCCATATGGGAAGATGTCGGCGACTGGGTGAATTCGATCTTCCGTAAAAAAGATCGCGATCCGGGCAAACCCGCGGCGGTTGCGGTCGGTATCGCGCTATTGCTTCTATTCCCGGTTTCATTGCCATTGGGTGCGCAAGTTGCGGGCGAAACCGTTACGGCGGCAAATCTGCCTGTTATGGCCGAAGCGCGGATGCTTCCCCGCGTCGGCATTACCGGGGAAAGGCGCGTTACGCTCGAACAGGTGCTCGAACAGGTGCTGGCAAACGACCCGTCGCTTGAAATCGCGCATATATCGCTGAAAAACGCCGAGCATGGCGTAACGGCGGCAAAGGGGCGGTTTGATCCCGTTTTCAGCTTTGACATGGCGAAATCCAAGGCGACGACGCCTACTCCCTCGGTACTTATGAGCGGTTCGACGCCCGGCAGTCTGGTCAATAAGGAATTGAGTTTTACGCCTAAAATCAGCGGCAGCTCGCCATGGCTGGGTTCCACCTACAGCCTGGAATTTTCCGACGCGAAGCAGGAAAGCGACAGCCTTTTCAATTCGCTCAATCCGCAATATCAGTCGTCTATCACGTTCAATTTTATCCAGCCTTTATGGCGCGGGCTGCGCATCGACGCCGGCCGTCGCGCGCTTTCCGTGGCTCGTAAAAACAGGGAGTTGAGCCTGGAGCAGACGCGCCTCGATACCATCGAGCGCGTCACGCAGGCGATACTGTGCTATTGGGAGCTTGCCTGGGCATGGCAGAACCTTGAAGTGCAACGCGAAGCAGTGCGCCTTGCCGAGGCGCAGTTTGCCAGCAACCGCCGTCTGGCTGAAGAGGGGCTGCTCGCGCCAAGCGAGGTTATTGCCGCGCAGACGCAGGTTTCCACTTTTCATCAAAGTCTGGCTTCCGCACAGCAGCAGTTGGCCGCCGCCGAAAACAACCTGAAGCAGATGATGGCGCGCGACAGGCAGGATCAGTTGTGGAGTATGGCGCTGATTCCCCAAACTTCGCCGGAAACCTTGCTGGCGTCAAATACCGAACCTCCGAATTTCGATGAGGCGCTGCGCCGCGCGCTATCATCCCGGCCCGAACTGGCGGCGAGCGATATCAATATTGAAATCAGCAGGATCAATCAGAGTTTCTATAAGGATCAGACAAAGCCGAAAATTGACGCTATTGCCACATTGGCCGCAGCCGGCCTGGCGGGGGCCATGCGTGACTCAAATCCTTTTGGTGATCTTATAGGAAGCGAGATTCCGGAACATCTGATCGGCGGCAACGGCGATTCGCTTTCAAACGTATGGAACAGGCGATACCCGACGGCGCGTATAGGAGTTTCGATTTCTCTGCCTCTGCGGAACCGCGAGGCGTCGGCAAACGCCGCCATCGCTCTGGCGGACGAAAAACGCATCGAAATCATGAAAAAGCAGCGCGAGATGTATGTCGAGGCCGATGTGCGCAACACGCTTGAGAAATGGCATTCCGCCCGCGTTCGTTATGACGCCGCCGTCATTGCCCGCGAAGCCGCCGAAGAGCAGTATGCGAGCGAACAGCGGCAGTTTCAGGCGGGAGTATCCACAATGTTTTTGGTGTTTGAGCGGCAGAGCAGATTCATCGCGGCTCGCAGCGGTGAGGTGCGCGCAAGGGCGGATCTTGCCGAGGCAATTGCCGATATGGACCGGGCGATTGCCGGTACGCTGGAAACGCATAATATCCGCTTAGAATAGACAGAAGATAAAACCTTTGGTTTTATCTTCTGTCTATTTTTGTTTTTGACATGAGAGTCCGGGCGTCCTCGCAGGCGTGTAATAAACATGAAATACGTTTATCCAGCTATCCTGATGATGCGGAAAAGATAGAAGGCGTGATAGAATGCCGTCATGGAGAGACCTGAAACGGTTCCGCGAACACGATGGTTGGGAGTTATTATACTGAGAAACTTTATACGAATTATCATTTCACTGGCGCTTTTCGCGGTTATGCTTGCGGGCTGCGCAAAATCGCCGGAGACGGATTTTCGTCACTATCCAAAGTACGCCTCATTCCGGGACGTTCCCGGCGTAACGGAAGACGAGATCAGGGCAATCGAGACTCTGCAAAAACAAACCGGCGTTTTTATTTACGGAATGCCGTTGAGCACCGAGGCGTTCAAGGGTGAGGATGGCGAGGTCGGAGGCTTTGCCGCCCTGTTTTGTGAATGGCTGACGGAACTGTTTGGAATCCCTTTTCAGCCGGAACTGTACGAATGGCTTGATCTGCTTGACGGTCTTGAAACCGGAACGGTATCTTTTTCCGGCGAATTGACGTCCACGCCGGAACGCGTGAAAATTTATCACATGACGGACGCCATCGCCTCGCGCCTGTTAAAGTATTACCGCATTGAGGGCGGCAAACCTCTCGCGGACATAGCCGCTGAGCGTCCTCTGCGCCACGGCTTTATTGAGGGTACAGCCACTATAGATACAGTCGTTTCCGAGCTTGAACCAGGCACGTTTGAGGTCGTACTGCTGAAAGACTCCAGCCTTGTTTACGACGCGCTCAAAAGCGGAGAAATAGACGCTTTCTACTACAGCGGCACCGCTGAGGCTAATTTCATAGAATACGGCGATTTGATCGCTCTGAACTTTTACCCGCTGATTTACAGACCGGTCTCGCTGGCTACCCGGAATCCCGCGCTTGCGCCCATCATCTCGGTCGTGGGAAAGATTCTGGAAAACGGCGGTATGCGTCATCTGACCACGCTGTATAACCAGGGAGAGCAGGAATATCTTAAATACAAATTGCATAGGCAGCTTACCGATGAGGAACGCGCTTATATAAAAAACCATCCGGTTGTGCCTGTAGGCGTCGATCCTGGCGATTATCCCGGCACTTTTTACGATAAGCGTGAAAAGACATGGGGCGGGCTTTTTTTAGACATGCTGAATGAAGTGTCGTCGCTTACCGGACTGTCTTTCGAGCGCGTCAACGACGAATACACGGAGTGGCCCGATATATATCAAATGCTGATAAACGGAGATATAGCGATCGTTCCCCAACTGACTCAGTCAGATGAGCGCGCCGGTCTGTTTTTATGGTCGGACAGGGCGCTTATGACCGATTACTATGTATTGATATCCAAATCCGAGTATCCCGATATCAAAGTCAACGAGGTTTTATACGCCAGGGTCGGCCTTGCCAGAAATACCGCCTATACCTATATATTCAATAAATGGTTTCCTTCCCACATGAATACCGTTGAATATGAGAGCACGGAAGAAGCGTTCGACGCACTGCGGCGCGGCGATGTCGATATGGTGATGGCAAACCAGGAAAGCCTGCTGTACCTGACGCATTACCTGGAGCTTCCGAACTATAAAGCCAATGTTGTGTTCGATCTGGCCATAAACGTCAGAATGGGGTTTAACAAAGATGAAGCCGTCCTGCGTTCAATTGTCGATAAAGCGCTCCGCGTGATCGATACAAACGGAATAGCCGACCATTGGATGCGCAAAACATACGATTACCGAACAAAACTGATGGAAACGCGGCTTCCGTGGCTGATCGGCGCGGCAGTGCTGCTTTTGTGCGTGCTTGTCCTCCTTATGGTTTTATTTCGGAGAACCAGGCAGGAGGGAACGCGGCTTGAATGCCAGGTACAGGAGCGCACGGCTGAACTCAACAGGAATCATAAGCTTCTTGAAATCGCCGTTGAAGACGCTAAATCCGCCAGCCGGGCAAAATCCGCCTTTTTGGCGAATATGAGCCACGAATTGCGGACGCCGCTTAACGTGATTATCGGCCTGACGGATCTCATGATCGAAGAGAAGGGAGTGTCCGACTCCGTCAAGGAAAACCTTGTTACAGTCAGCAACGCCGGCGGCACTCTGCTGAGCATAGTAAACGACATTCTTGACATATCCAAAATTGAATCCGGCAGATTTGGGCTTATCCCCACGGAATACCACACGCCCAGTTTGCTGAACGACACAATGATATTGCTCAACACATACATCGGCGAAAAACCGATCGCCTTCAAGCTGCACATCAGCGAGGACCTTCCGGCCATGCTGTACGGCGACGAATTGCGCGTGAAACAGATTATGAACAATCTGCTCAGCAATTCCGTTAAATACACGCACGCGGGAACGGTCGAGTTAAGCGTGGAATGCGCCCTTGACGGCAAAGACGCATGGGTGGATATATCGGTTAAAGATACGGGCATTGGCATACGCGCCGAGGAAGTGAAAAACCTTTTCGCCGATTATTACCAGGCCGACGCCATGACGAACCGCAAAACCGAAGGCACGGGGCTTGGCTTGTCAATCGTACGGCGTATGGCGCAAATGATGGACGGCAATGTAACCGTGGAAAGCGAATACGGCAAGGGCAGCACGTTCCGGGTGCGCCTGCGGCAGGGATTTGTAAATGATAAGAAAATAGGCGCGGATGTCGCTGAAAAACTGACCAATTTCAATTACAGCGATACAAAACGCCAGACATCAAACAAACTTGTCAGGGTAAACCTGGACGGCGCCGTGGTGCTGGTTGTCGACGATATGCAGAATAACCTCGACGTGGCGTCCGGGTTGATGCGCAAATATGAAATGAAGGTCGATTGCCTGACCAGCGGCCAGGCCGCCGTTGACCGGATCAGGGACGGGAATCCGGTTTACAACGCCATATTCATGGACCACATGATGCCTGTGATGGACGGCGTTGAAACCGCCGACGCAATCCGCGCGCTTGAGACGGAATACGCGAAAAACGTGCCGATTATCGCACTCACGGCAAACGCCGTGTCGGGAACGAAAGAAATGTTCCTTGAAAGAGGCTTTCAGGACTTTTTATCCAAACCCATTGATATTATGCAGTTGGACGCCGTGCTTAGAAAATGGGTATACCACCGGATGGCGGAAAAAAAGGCGGACGCGCCTGTACCTCCCGATCTGCCCGATTCCTTTTCGGAAGAAAGCGGCATTTCCATCGCTTCATCAGACGTAGACATAGAAGGCGTTGACGCCCAAAAAGGGCTTTATCTCTATGGCGGCGATATGGATATTTATCTTTCCATACTGCGTTCCTATGCGGCCAACGCGCCCGACATGCTGAACAAGCTGCGCGGCGCCGCCATGGAGACCCTGCCGGATTGCGTCATCGTGGCGCATGGCCTCAAAGGAAGCAGCGCGAATATATGCGCCGAACATGTGAGGTCCGCCGCCGCCGGTATGGAACAGGCGGCCAGAGACGGCGATTTGCCCGGATTTTTAGCGCTGATGGATCCCTGCCTGAAAGACGTGGAACGCCTGATGGAAAACATTAACGCCTGGTTTGAAATATATGACGCGGGAAACGAAAAACCGCGGCGCGCGTTCCCTGACCGCGAAATACTGGCAAGGCTGAAAAAATGCTGCGAAGCGTATGACATATCGGGCATTGATGAAGCGATAGAAGAATTGGAAGGATCAAACTACGACACAGGCGCTGATTTAGTGACGTGGTTGAGAGAAAAAATAGATATAATGGAACTTGACGAGATTGTCGGACGGCTTTCTTCCGAAAACCTTTAAGAAACGGGTAATTATCAATGTCAAAGAAAAAAATCCTGGTAGTGGACGACAACCCCGCAAACCTGACCGCTTGCAAAAAAACACTAAAAGACTTATACGACGTCTTTCCCGCGCCTTCCGCGGATAAGATGTTCGACATCATGAATCATATCACCCCGGATTTAATACTGCTTGATGTGGAAATGCCCGGCACAAACGGCTACGAAGCAATGCAGACATTGAAAGCAAACGACGATTACAAGGATATACCGGTCATATTCCTGTCCGCCATGGACGACGCGCAAAGCGAGATTGAAGGGTTGAACCTGGGCGCGGTGGATTATATCCACAAGCCTTTTGTAAGCGCTCTGCTTATCAGGCGGATTCAAACTCATATAGCGGTGATTGAAGGGAGAAAAAAATTATTATCCCTGGACAAGTTTATTAATGAATTGCTTACGCCGAAAGCAAACGAGGACAGGCCGAAGGTGGAAGCGGAGGAAGAAGCGCTGAAGATGCTGCTGGCCAAAATGGAAATCCTTTCCAGGATGGGCCATAAAATGCGCGCGCCGCTCAATACGGTCATCTATATGATGGAGACCGCTATGAAAACGGACGATATCAACACGATAAAACATTCCCTGGGCAAGGCGGACGTCGAGGCAAGGCTTATACTTGAGATACTCAACGACATACTTGACGCGTAAAAGAGCGGATAGATCGTTATTATGAATATTATCCTTATTGTAGGAGTCATACTGATTATCAGCGCCTGGTCATGCAAACCGACGCGTATGGTCGGCCTGCCCATATTGATAGGTTTTATTTTTATAGGCATATTGATAGGCCGCGCCGGGTTTAAGTTTGACAATATGTCTAATGTAAATTTTATATGCGACTTTGCCCTGCTGCTCATTATATTCACCGGCGGGTTTCAGATTAATTATAGAGAGGCAAAGCCGGTAGTCCGGGTAGCTTCGGTCTTATCGGCGGCGGGCACCATCATCACGGCCTTTATCCTGGGCGCGTTTGCGTATTACGTAATGCGCCTGGAATTTTATCAGGCAATGCTGCTGGGCGCGGTTATTTCATCCACGGACGCCGCTTCCGTTTTTTCGGTGCTGCGCTCCAAGCAACTGGATTTAAAAAATAATTTAGCCCCGCTTTTGGAAATTGAAAGCGGATCAAACGACCCGTTCGCCTTCATGCTGACCACCATATTCCTTACGCTCGCTTTGGGGGGCACGCAAAATGTTCTGTACCTTCTCGCCATGCAGGTCATCGTCGGCGTAGTGATCGGGATCGTTTTTGCCAGAGTGGGGCAGTTCCTTATAAACCGGCTCAATGTGGATATTGACGGCCTTTACGGGGTCATGCTCTGCGGCGCGGCGTTCCTTATATATGGCGTGGCCGTTCAACTGGGCGGGAACGGTTTTCTGGCGGCATACATAGGGGGCGTTATTATAGGCAACGTTAAACTGGTATATAAAGGCTCTCTTTCAAAGCTGTACAGCGGCATTTCCATGTTGATGCAGGTATTGCTCTTTATTGTTCTTGGAATACTTTGCGTTCCTTCAGAGATAGTGAAAGTCATATGGCCGGGTCTGATAGTCGCGTTATTTTTAATCTTTATTGCCAGGCCGCTGGTTATGTTCGCGCTGATGAAGCCTTTCCGCCACCCGCTAAACGAGATCGCCCTGGTGTCATGGGCGGGGTTTCGCGGAGCGTCGTCCATTGTGTTCGCCACCTATGTCCTGATCGCGGGTCTGCCTTATTCCGAATATATTTTCAGCGTGGTGTTTTTTGTCTGTATGGTGTCTGTAATCATTCAGGGTACGTTTATCGCGCCGGTGGCAAAAAAACTCAAGTTGATCGACGATTGAGGTTCTCTATCCCCTGGAAGCGCGGGCTTCCGGCCGCTTCGGAATCCGGGATAATGAAAGCTGTTTTTTGAGAAAACCGCGGCAGGGTAGGCAGGGCTTCCGCCTACCCTGCACCGTTAAGAGTATCATTTCTCTCTTCAATCCAAAAATCACAGAAAGAGTGAAATTCTTCAGCGTTTCCTTGGAAAAATAAGAAAGAAGCAAACGGGATCAACAATCAAAAATCAGGCAGACGCCCCCGCTTTCCGTCAACTATTTGACTATTGCCCACTCCGTATTTTTACGGAGCGGGCAATAGTCAAAGCCTCTTGCGATCGTTTTATTGTATTGAAAATAAAAGACATCCATTCATTATAATAATTTTACGACGAACATTCGCTCCATTGGCGCAATTGTTGCTTTCCATACTTTCGGAGTCTTCCGTTCGGGAGATTCCGAAAGGGGGAGAGAATGCGGGAAGAACTGCTGGTTGTTGACGATGAACCACAGATGCTTATCGCCGTCAACGAAACGATGCGCCGCCTCGGATACGGAGTTACGACCGCAGGCAGCGGCATGGAAGCGTTGCGCCGCTTAAAGGAAAAATACTACGGGCTTGTTATTACCGATATGCGGATGCCGGAGGTGAGCGGGCTTGACCTGCTTCGCCGGATAAAAAATCTGACGCCGCAGACGCCCGTCGTTCTCCTGACGGCCTACGGTACCGTGCAAAACGCGGTTGACGCAATGCGTGAAGGCGCGTTTGACTACCTGCTTAAACCTTTTGACGCGGAGGCGCTGGAAACCGTAGTCCGCCGCGCGCTTGATTCAGGGAAAAAGGAAAAAACGTCTCGCGCGCACGTTATCGTCACCCAGGATCCCCGTTTTTCACGAACTATTGAATTGGCCGCGCATGCCGCCGAAAGTTCAGCCACCGTTTTGATAGAAGCCGAGAGCGGCACGGGCAAGGAATTGCTCGCCCGCATGGTCCATGAACGCAGCCCTCGCCGCGCAAAACCGTTTGTGGCCGTTAACTGCGCGGCGCTGCCCGAAAATCTGCTGGAAAGCGAACTGTTTGGTTACGAAAAAGGGTCGTTTACAGGCGCGGCGGTTTCCAAACCTGGCAAATTTGAACTGGCCGACGGCGGGACGTTGCTGCTGGATGAAATCGGTGAAATGGCGTCGATCCTGCAAGCTAAACTGCTGCGTGTGCTGCAGGAAAAAGAAGTTGACCGCATCGGCGGCCGCGCGCCGGTTCCGATCGACGTGCGTGTAATAGCCACGACAAACCGCGATCTTCTCTCTCTGGCGCGGCAGGGCGAATTCAGAGAAGATCTCTACTATCGGCTGAACGTAGTGCGCCTCAGCATCCCGCCGCTGCGCGAACGCGTCGGCGACATACCGCTTCTTACCGACTTTTTCTGCAAGCGCTATGGTTCAGAGCTTGGCCGCGGCGAGTTGAAGTTAAGCCCTGGCGCCGCGGAACGTCTCCAGTTGCATTCATGGCCGGGCAATGTCCGGGAACTTGAAAACGCGATTCATAGAGCCGCCACTCTTTCGGCCGGTTCCACAATCGAGGTTTCGGATATTTTCCTTTCGGAAAACGCGGAACCGTCGCAGGAGCGTCCGGCCGCGGACGACGACTCACGGAATTTTTCGTCTTCATTGTCTCCCGAAGAGAAGGTCAGCCTTTCCTCTGGCATGACGATGCGCGAAATGGAAAAACGCCTCATCTGCCAGACACTTGCGGATACCGGAGGCAATCGGACGCGCGCCGCCCGTTCCCTTGGAATAAGCCTGCGCACGCTTCGCAACAAATTGAACGAATTTGGATTAACAGTGCGGGATAAAGAGGCAAATTCTGCCCAATGGGCGGCCTCTTTTTAACACATGATGAAAATTACTTTGCCTGCAAAAATAAAAGACATGAAATTTTCAGATGTTTTGTTTTCAGATAACACATTGCAATTAAAAGAGTTTAGCGGCATTGGCTGTAATGCCGCATTGCGGTTTTCGTTCCATATAATGACCGTGCCCGGAAAATGGAACGTGAGTTGCTTTCACAATAGATGCCGGTTGTAAGGCTTTATTAGGAGAAAAGAGAACAAATGCATCTTGATCTATTTGAAAGTAAAACCCTTAACGCTATGGAAGGCTATCTGGACCGCCTTTCTCAGCGTCATAAGATTGTCGCGTCCAATCTTGCCAACGTGGACACTCCCGGTTACAAGACCAGAGATATTACGTTTCACGCGACCATGGACGAGCTTATCGCCACCGAAAGTTCCGGAAGACTGCGGACGACACGAGAGCGGCATATCGAGGGCGAAGCGTTTGGACCGCCCGCAAACATGGTTTTTGAACCTCAGGGACTGACCGAGCGGGCTGACAGGAATAACGTGGATATTGACAGGGAAATGACCAAGGTCAGCGAAACCACGTTCGGTTATTCAATGATGACGCAGTTTCTGCGCGGGAAATATAATAAAATCGCGTCCAGTATCAACGAAGGAAGGTAAGCGCAATGAGCATAATGACGGCAATGGAAGTTGGAGCTTCCGGACTTACGGCCCAGCGCCGAAGACTGGAAACGATGATCAGCAATCTGGTGAATGCCAATACTACGCAGCCGCAGGGCGTGGAACCATACAAGCGTAAGGATGTGATTTTTTCCGCTGTAAACATGCGGGATTCCTTCGATTTCATGTTCAACGACGCCGTACAGGGCGTGAAAATCCGCGAAGTCGTGTCTGATAAAAACGACCCGATTATGCGCTACGAACCAGATCATCCGCACGCGGATGAACGCGGATATGTCGCGTATCCCAATGTCAATGCTTTGGAAGAAATGGTCAATGTCATGTCGGCGACGCGTTCCTACGAAGCCAATCTGCAGGCAATGGGCATGGCAAGGGAAATGTTGAATCGTACTCTTGAGATTCTGAAATAAAGGAAATTTTATGGAACCCATTACAATAAACCCTATTACTTCCGATATCCCGCTTTCACTCGGCACGAGGCCGTCCGGCGCGCAGGAAGGAAAAGCAAGTTTCGGTACTTTGCTAAAGGACGCTATTTCAACTGCTAACGACCTGCAGCAAAAGTCTGACCTTGAGATTCAAAAAATCATGACAGGCGAGTCGGATGAGCTGCATACGGCGGTCGTTGCCATGCAAAGAGCGGACTTATCGTTTCAGATGATGATGCAGGTTCGCAATAAAATCGTACAGGCTTATCAGGAAGTCCTGAGAATGCCGGTTTGATTGTTTGATTAGAAGCTTCTAAAAGCCCCATAATCAAGGCTTGCGACTGAGACAAAAGCGGAGTTTATCGTAGGGGCGGGTTTCAAACCCGCCCCTACCTTGAGGAGAGTTACAGATGGCTGTCAACCGGCCTGAGTTCATGAATCAAATGCTGGAGATGTGGGAACGTCTCGATTTGCGGCAGCGAATAACAATAATCGCTTTTGCCGCCCTCGGTCTCGTTGCGATCGTGTCGGTGGTTTATTATGCGAACCGCGTGGAATATCAGACGCTGTACCGTGACCTGAATCCTGACGACGCGCAGGCGATCGCCGCCAGGCTTAAGGAAGACCGGCGGGATTTCCGCGTCCAGGGAACTTCCATTCTGGTGGCCGCGCCTAAGGAAGATATCGACAAGATGCGCCTTGAGTTCTCCGGGGCGGGTCTTGGCCGCAGCGGTCTTGTCGGCTACGAGATTTTTGATAAAAGCCAGTTCGGCATGACCGACTTCACCGAGCAGATTAATTTGCGGCGCGCGCTGGAAGGTGAACTTGCGCGCACGATTTCGCGCCTTTCAGAGGTTTCCATGTCGCGCGTCCATATTACTCTGCCCAAGGATTCTTATTTTGAAGAATCCAGGGAGCGCGCCAAGGCAAGCGTGGTTCTGTCTTTGAAAAACGGGGCGGTCCTTTCAAAATCCAGCGTTGCTGGAATCAGGGGCCTGGTTGCGGGCGCGGTTCCGGGTCTTACCGTGCAAAACGTTTCAATCGTGGATGATGAAGGCCGGGTATTGGCGCAGTCCCTGGAAGCCGGCGATGTGACGCGCAACGAACTTGAGATGGAAATGAGTGTGCGCGAGCAGCTCGAAAAAGACATGGTTGCCAAAGCAATCGCGGCGCTTGAGCCGCTGGTTGGCAGAAGAAACGTTCAGGCAAACGCGTCCGTCGAAATAGATACAAACACGACGGAGCAGACCGAGGAATTGTTTAATCCGACTCCGCAGGCCGTTGTCAGCCACCAGAGGAGCGAGGAACGCGCGGGCGCTAATATTCTCGATCAGGGAATACCCGGCACGCAGTCCAATGTCGGAATGGCGGAGACGTCATCCCTGCTGGTAGGCCCCGAACGTATGCGGGAAAGCGAAATTACGAATTATGAAGTCAGCAGGACCGTCCGGAATACGGTTCAACCCAAAGGCTCCATCCGCAGGCTGTCCGTCGCCGTTACCCTGAACAACAAAACGGTTGTTGAACTGGGCGAGAATGGAACCGCGACGACAAAGCTGGAGCCGTACTCGGAAAACGAACTCTCCGCGTACCGGGAACTGGTGATGGCCGCCGTTGGATATGACGAACTGCGCGGCGATGTTGTTACGCTCAGAAGTGCGATGTTTTACGACGATGTGATCGGGCAAGGGGCGCCGCCGGCCGGTCCATGGTATGTCAGGCTGCAGGGACAGGGATTTTTCCTGCCTTTAATCAAATACCTCGCGTTGCTGCTGGTATTTTTTCTCATTTATCTGATCTTTGTACACCCGTTGCGAAAACGCGTTATCCAGGCGATCGGCGGTTCAGATCCGGAGCTTCCGCCGGCTGAAGAAAATCTGCTGCTGGAGGCGGGTGAAACGCCCGCCGGAGAGCTGCCCGCGGCTGAAGGCGCGTCGGCGGAACTGCCTGAAGGCGGTATCGAATCGGAAGCGGAATCGGAATTGGAAGTAGAGGAATTCGATATGGAAAACGCGACCGAAGAACAGATCGAGGATATGCTGATGGGCGAAGAAATGGCTATGGGCAAAGGCGCCCGCCGTTACGCCGTTATCAAAAAGATGATGATTGAAAAAGCCAGGAGAAATCCTGAGGTAATTTCCCAGTTAATACGGTCAATAATGCAGGAGAAAGCATAAATCGTGACGCAAACACAATTATCCGGTTCCAAAAAAGCGGCGATCATTATGATCCTTTTAGGCGATGAAGCCAGCGCTGGAGTTTTTCGTCACCTTGAAGAAGATGAGATCCAGGAAATCAGCAAGGAGATTTCCAGGCTTGGCGACGTTACCCCGGAGATCGCCGACGAAGTATTTGAGGAATTTCATCGGCTTTCGATGGCGCAGGCATTTCTGGCCAGAGGCGGTCCTGATTACGCCAAGAAGCTGCTGAACAAGGCCTTCGGAAGCGAGGCTTCAAAACTGATAGAAGTTCTCAACGCTTCACTGCAAACCTCTATGGCCGGCCTTGACCATCTGCAGAAGGCCGATCCCGTGCAGTTGTCGCGATTCATGCAATCCGAACAGCCGCAGACGATCGCGCTGGTTCTGGCGCACCTTAGCAATACGCAGGCGTCTGCGCTTTTGAGTTCGCTTCCCCAGAATCTGCAGGCGGATGTCGTCATGCGAATGGCTAACCTGGAAAAGATATCGCCGGATGTGATCGGAAAAATTACCGCGGTTCTGGAACAGAAGATACGTTCTCTGGGCGACGATGTCAGCCGCGAGTCTTACGGCGGTGTGCGCGCTGTAGCCGAGCTTATAAATCGTATCGACGTCAAAACCGCCGCGGAGATTCTGGAAAAAGTCGAGGAAGAAAAGCCCGAATTGGCGCTGACAATACGGAATTTGATGTTCGTGTTTGACGACGTGATGCTGATAGATCCCGCCGGCATACGTGAAATTCTGCAGCGCGTCGACAAAAAGTCGCTGGCCCTTGCTCTGAAGGGAACCAACGAGGAATTGCGCGGACAATTCTTCAAAAACATGTCAGGCCGCGCCGTGGAAATGATGAAGGAAGATATGGAAGTGCTCGGTCCCGTGAAGCTGAAAGACGTCGAAACGGCACAGCAGCAGATTGTCGCCATTGTGCGTTCACTTGACGAAAGCGGCGTAATCAGCATCAAGAGCGGCGGCAGTGATGAATACGTTAGTTAACCGGGAAGGAATAGTATGAGCCTACGGATTATTAAAAAAGGATCCGCGAAAACCACGGCGGTTCACCCGTTTTTCTTTGCGGAAGAACGTTCGGAAAACCAGCCGATGCCGTACATACTGCCTGAAGCCGCGCTGGCCGGTGAGCTTCCTTACTTGCATGAACCGGTTGAAGAGGCCATGGAGGTTGAACATTCAACGCCGGCCGTAGACGTCGAACAACTGGAAAAAGACGCTTTTGACCGCGGTTTTTCCGAAGGCCGGGAAGAAGGCCTGAAAGAAGGTCTGGCGGAGGGCAGTGAAGAAGGCTTGAAAGAAGGCCGGGAAGAAGGTCTGAAAGCCGGAGAAGAAATAGCCGCGGCGCGGATCGAAGAAATGACCGCGCTTTATACGGATGCCCTTGCGGAAGTCGCGGCGTTGAAAGACACTTTGCGCGCGCAGGTGGAGGAAGAGGTTGTTCGTCTGTCCCTGGCTATCGCGAAAAAAATCGTCCACCGGGAAATAAACGTCGATCATACGATCATCCATACGCTGGTGCGCGTCGCGATGGAGCGCGTTTCGGGAAAATCCGCGATTACCGTGCGCCTCAGTCCGGTCGATTACGAATATATGGTGCGCAAGCGCGAAGACCTGGCGCGTAACGAGGGGCGCGAAATACATTTTGAATCAGACAGCGCCATTACGCAGGGGAGCTGCGTAGTACAAACCGAAACCGGCGACATCGACGCTCGCATTGAAGAGGAATTCCGCGAAGTTGAAAGCGCGTTTTTTGAAGGATTATAGGAAATATCATGGGAAGCGCTGGTCTCAACCTTGACAGGTATTTTCGCAAGCTCGGTGAAACCGATCCGATAAAGACGGTCGGTACGGTCAAGCGGGCCGTCGGACTTACGGTCGAATCTCTGGGACCGCCGGTTTCAATAGGCCAGCTTTGCGAAATCACCTCAAGCGGCATTGGAAGCGACATTCCGGCCGAGGTGGTTGGCTTCCGCGACAATTACGTTATTTCAATGCCGCTGTATAAATCGGACGGCGTGAAGCTTGGCGACAGTATTGTCTGCCGCGGGAAAAAGGCGGTTATTCCCGTCGGCCCCGCGCTGCTCGGCCGCGTGGTGAACGCGCTGGGCGAGCCAATAGACGGCCTTGGGCCCGTTGAAACAATAGACATGTATCCGGTTTATCCTCCGGAAACCAATCCCATGCAGCGCAGCAACATCGAACAGCCGATAGGTACGGGCATTCGCGCGATAGACGGCCTCCTGACCTGCGGCAAGGGACAACGCATCGGGATTTTCGGCGGAAGCGGCGTGGGCAAAAGCACGCTGCTTGGCATGATGTCGCGCTGTACGTCGGCGGACATAAGCGTTATCGGTCTTGTCGGAGAACGCGGACGCGAGGTGCGCGGCTTTATCGAAAAGGATCTGGGCGAGGAAGGATTAAAGCGTTCCGTGGTCGTGGTTTCAACATCCGATCAGCCGCCGCTTTTGCGCATACGAGCGGCGCTTACCGCCACTACCATTGCCGAATATTTTCGCGACCAGGGGAAAGACGTGCTGCTTGTCATGGATTCGGTAACGCGGTTTGCAATGGCGCAGCGCGAGGTCGGGCTGGCCGCGGGAGAACCGCCTTCTTCCAAGGGATATACCCCGTCGGTATTTGCGCTGCTTCCGCGCGTTATGGAACGGGCGGGCAATTTTGTTTCGGGCGGCAGTATAACGGGCTTTTACACTGTATTGGTTGAAGGCGACGACATGACCGAGCCGATTGCCGATTCCGTGCGCTCGCTTTTGGACGGCCATATAGTGCTTAACCGCGAACTTGCCTGGCGCAATCATTATCCGGCTATCGACATCCTGGCAAGCGTCAGCCGTCTCATGGACGATCTGGTTCCCCAGGAGTATCGCGACAAGGCCGGGAAGATTCGCGAATGGATGTCCACCTACGGCAAAGCGGAAGATATGATCAATATCGGCGCTTACGTAAAGGGAAGCAATCCGAAAATAGATCAGGCGATCAAAAAAAATGACGCCGTAAACGCCTTTCTGAAGCAGAAGTATGACGAACAGGTCGGTCTCACCGACGCCTTTTCCGGCGTTGAAGGGCTGACGAAGGATTGACGTTATGGCGAAATTCCGCTTCAGCCTTCAGGCGCTGTTAAAACGCCGGGAAGATGTGGAACAGGCCGCGCGCGATGAAATGATGTTGCGCGTGTCACGCCAGCAGCAGGAACAGCAGAAACTCGACGATCTCCGAAACCGGCGGAATGACACCGCAAGGGAGATGGCCGAGAAGCAGTTGGAAAATACGGCATACGGCGAACTTATTTATTACCGCATGTATCTTGACCGGCTTGATCTTGAAACAGAGAACAGCCACAGGCGTCTTGTACGGTTGCGGGCGGAAGTGGAAATACAGAGAAAAATATTGGTTGAAGCGTCGAAAAAACGCAAAACGCTGAGTTCCCTGCGTGATAAAAAAGAGAAGGAATTCAAGCTGGCCATGGAAAAAACCTTTCAGAAGGAAATTGACGACATTGTAGTTCTTCGTCATGGGCGAACATAAAATGCAACCTCCGGAAACCCCGAACTCTGCGTTACGCTCCCTCGACAAAATGCTCATTTACCTTGGTTGGGGGCGAATAATTATTCGCCCCTACATTTTTGTCTCGGTCGCAAGCCTTGATTTCGGGGTTTGCGGAGGTTGCATATATTTTTGATAGTAAGGTGAAATTATGAATATTGATTTTCTCGCCAATGTAAATAAAACATCAGGAACACCGTTTGCTCCGTCAAATCCGTTTGGAACGACCAAGCCAGGATTTCGTGAAGAGATAAACCAGGCCATGCGCGATAACGACCGGAAAAGCGAATCCGCCGTCGAAAAAAAGCCTGCCGATAATAAAAAACCGGCTGCCGCCGATCAAACCCGCAAATCCGCAAAAACGGACGCGCCGAAAAAAAATGATCGCGCCGATAGTAAATACGCGGATAACGAAGCTGCCGTGACAGAGGCGCCGGGCTGTACGGAAGAAACATCTGAAGAAAATTACGCGCAATTTGCGCCGGTCGGCGAAGATTTCAGTTTCAATGGTGAATTGGAAAACTTGGAAGAAGCGGAAAACGCTTACATATTCGCGCCCGAGGACGGCGAAGCTTCCGGGACAGAAAACGCTTACACGTCGAATCCCGCCACGGAAACTCCATTGCCCGGGGATATTGCGGATCCTTCCGTTTCTTTTTCAACGGATCCGCTGCTTTTTTCGTCTTTATTTATCAATGAAGATTCAAGATTCGCGTCAATGATGAATATTGATACGGACGTTGAAACCACCGGTTCAACCGCCGCTCAAAATACAGATCAAAATACAGCCCAAAATGTAAATACACTTGCGGAAATTATTTCAAACACGGCTGTGGGCCGCCCTGCTGCCGCCGAGGCGCCGGTGCTGGAAACAGGGGATGTGAATGTCCAGCAAAACACTTCGTTATCCGGATCCGGCGACGAAACGGCAAACAGCATGAAAGAACTGCTGGAAAAAATGTCCGGTGAGCTTGAAGCGGCGAATGTGAAATCCGCGCAGCCTGAAGCGAAAGCGAATGAGATTCTGGAAAACGGGCTTTTGCCGAAAGACCAGTCGGCGGCGCAAAATACCGACCGTAATTCCGCGGCGTCTCTGCGTGGCGATGCGCTGCGCAACGAAATTCAGTCTGAATCAAAAAACGCGGTGAATGCCGAGATTGAGCTTTCCGAACAATCGTCATCGCGCTCTTCTTCGGAAAACGAAGCGCAATTGATGGATCGGCTGTCCGCGCAGATGCAGATAACCAGGCCGAAAGAAAACGGCGCTTTGGCAAATGCTTCTGAAAACGCCGGAAAGACGATTCAGTTTGCTGAAGCATCCGTCCAGGCGATGTCAGGTGCGGCAAAGGCGGAAGCTGCGGCGCCGCCAAGAAGCGTGAACGTGCAGGATCAGGAATTTGTAATTGAATTGGCCGGACGCATCCAGGCGCAGATTCGCGGCGGAAGGGAAATGATCCGCATTCAACTGCACCCCGAAGAACTTGGCCGCCTGGAGATTCGCGCTGAAAACGGACGCAATGGCATTATCGCCAGGATCGTCGCCGAAACGTCAGATGTAAAAAAACTGCTGGAAAGCAATATTCAAAACCTTCAGCAGACGCTTGAAGCCCGCGGATTGAAGATTGACCGCCTTCACATTGTCGTCGAAGACAATGCTTATGCCGCGTTCGCCGACGCCGGACGTTACGGTCATGCCGGAGCGGGGCCGCGCAATTCGGAAATTTCCGAATTTTCAAAATCCGCCGGAGCGGGAATTGAATCGTTACAGGAAGAAGACGCGGACGATTTGTCAGCGGAAGCGGAACAGCGCGGAGTGGGTTTCTATACGGTAGG
>Ga0082212_10004163_pt1 | contig 20162 bp, 9 predicted proteins | sample TergutNt197P3_FD_71548 | JGI IMG/M metagenome (GOLD analysis project Ga0082212, IMG submission 71548) | Neocapritermes taracua P3 segment gut microbial communities from Petit-Saut dam, French Guiana - Nt197 P3 | ecosystem: Host-associated > Arthropoda: Insects > Digestive system > Gut ... | reverse complement strand
TTACCTGAGAGGACACCTCTGACGGCGACCGGACCGCTTCGCATTCGGCAGCCATGACAGGGTTGCCGCGGGGGAAGTCCCGGGAGATGCGCTGCCACAGGGCCAGCGCGTTCTCGTCATGGCTTTCCAGCAATGGCCGGAGTTCTTCAGCAATCCCGGCAACGATGGTGTAATCGCCATACGCAAGAAGCCGGTCATAATCCCTGGCAGCCTGCTCTATCACGTCGCGCCTGCTCTTCGCGACCGCTCCGGAAACGGCCTTCATCATCAGCCATTCCGCCCTGTCCGGCGGCGGCACATCGCCCTTGTCGACACGCGCGACGAAGAACTCGCCCCGGTCCTCCAGCACGACGGATCCGCCGGTAGCAGGCGAGTCGTCGAAAGCCATCGCGAGGAAGCGGTAGGGCGATATCCTCCACAGGCAGGCGTACTCAAAGGCTTCGGTATCGGATTCGGAAGAGATGTCGCGGTATTCCGCGCTATGCCTGACCAACGTGGCCGTCGTCCCGAAACTGCCCGAGATCCTTGCTATCGGCGCGCTCGTATTGTTCGAAGGCATGACGGCGTCCGGGTCCTCGCAGGCGCGCCTGGCGCCCCCCCACTCCTCGGGGGAAACCTTGAACCCGTCCCCGATCATTGGGGAAACCTTGAACCCGTCCCCGATCATTATTGAGCCGTCCGCGCAGAACGCGGCGTCCTGCCTGCCCGCCCGCCCGGGGTTCCCGCCAAGCAAGTAGGCCGCAGGAGACCCTTTAAAAATGTCCGCGCCAGGGTACCCTTTAAAAATATCCGCGCCGGGGTACCCTTTAAGCTTATCCATTCCGGGATACCCCTGGAACATATCCGCGCCGGAATACCCCTGGCCCACGCTGCTGCCGGACATCCATTCGCTTTGCGTAATGACTTTCGTGCGCGCCCGGCGGACGCCATCCGTGAAGTCGAGGATGATAAGCGCCTGCCCGCCCGCAGCCGGGCTGTCGCAGAGTATGAACGAGACATTGTCCAGGCTCTCGATGTTTTGCATACGGATATTGCCAAGCGCCCGTATTTCCGGCGTATCCGGCATCCCGGAAAAAGCGAGGTTTGCCGGGTCGCTGAAATCGCATAACTGAATGCCGCCGTCAAGGTAAAGGACGGCGTTCTCCCCGAGGAATTGCGCTGTTTCAAGCTTGAGCTTGTCGCGCAAAAGCATGCATGTGACCCACGGGACCGAGCCGGAATTGAGCCCGCCGAGCAGGACCGCGCCCTTGTCGTTGTCCAGCATCATCGTCTTGCGCTTCGGGGACACGATGAAGTCCACCGGGGACTTGTTCGCGTTGCGGTTGAACGCGTCCAGGCCGCCAAGCGTCAGTATTCTCCGTATGTTTTCCCGGTCGTCCGCCTTCTGGTAGACAGCCGTGTGCGGTTCCTGTATGGCGAGCGAGCCGGGCGCCCCCGCCGCGAGCCACTCCTGCGCGGCAGGCGACGCCGCCGCGATCCCGGGAACCTCGGCTATGCTCCGCGCGTCGCCGTTCAGCATCAGGACGCGCGCCGCCACGATGTGTTCGTCATTTAGCGTCCCAAGCCCCTTGTTCAGCCTGTCCTCCAGCAGCTTCGCGGGCGTAATGCGGCCGGCGTAACAGTCCGCAAGCCCTTTATTGTACTGCGGCACGGTGACGTCGGCGGCGGTCTCGGACGCAATGCGAAAATACTCGTCAGCCTTGCCTGTATCGCCGATTTCATGCATGTATACGGCGCGGTTGTTGTATTCGGCCGCGGTGAGAGGCTGTCGGTCTATGACCTTCGAAGGGGGTTCATACGAGGGGAATTCGCTCCGCAAGATATCGAGCAATGTATCCGCTGCCTCCTCCATCGACGGGCGCTCCGCAGGTTCCTCAGCCATGCAGCGAAGCAGCAGCCGGTATACGCCCTCCGGCATGTTCAGCGGCAGTTCCCCAAGCTGCCATTCGTCTTCCAGTACCTCGGGCGCCGCGGGGCCGACCGCCCAGCTCATCTCATGCCGGAACAGGACGAACACCGTCACCGCCCAGCTGAACACGTCGGATTTCCCGCTCACCTCTTCAAGGGAGAGCTGTTCCGGCGAGGCGAAGGCCCTGGTTCCCGGCGACACCGCGTCTTCGCCGAGCTGGCTCGCGATGCCGAAATCCGTTATCTTTGCCTGGCCGTTTTCGACCAGGATATTCGCGGGTTTCACGTCGAGGTGCAGCAGCCCGGTACGGTGCGCGCAGGCCAGCCCCCACGCCGACTCCAGGCTGAGCTTGAGTATCTTTTCCACCGCGTTCTCCTCGAAGAGGAGCCGCTCGTCCTTAATCCAACCATCGAGCGCCCCTTCGGACGCGTACTCCAGAACGATGACCGGCGCGCCCTCGTGCCTGCGCGTATAGTAGCAGGTCGTCACATAGGGGTGCAGCCCGATCTCGAGCCAGTGGATCGCTTCCTGCTCGAGCGAGCGTATCCGCCGCTCGTCCGGGACGCTTACGCGCTTCACGGCTACGTCGCGATCCCAGGAGAGCTGCCGCGCGCGCCAGACCTCGCCAAAGGCGCCCCGGCCAATCGCCTTCTCCAGCTGTAAATCGTCAAACAGTATTTGCCCTTCATTCCAGTCATTCATGTCTCATCGCCTTCTTCTATTAAGTATTGTCCGGCATTTTCTCCTGTCGGCCTTTTCGTCGCCATCTCCTGTCGGCCTTTTCATCGCCTTCTTCTATTAAGTATTGTCCGGCATTTTCTCCTGTCGGCCTTTTTTTATCGCCATCCCCTGTCGGCCTTTTTTTATCGCCATCCCCTGTCGGCCTTTTCATCACCATCCCCTGTCGGCCTTTTTTTATTGCCATCTCCGGGCGGCCTTTTTCGTCGCCTTCTCCGGGCAGTCATTGTTTTTCCGCCCCGGTTTTCTCCGCTCCGATTTTGATATAGACTGCCGAGATATTGTCGTTGCCGCCGGCCTGGTTCGCGGCTTCAACCAGGTTTTTGCCGACCGCGTTCGGCCACTTGCTGCTGCGCAGGGCCCGGCGGATCTCGCTGTCCCTCAGCATGCCGTGCAGCCCGTCGCTGCAGACGAGGATGCGGTCGCCGGGCGCGACCGGCTCGATGAAGACGTCGGGCAGCGCGGGGGCGGGCATCCCCATGAACTGGGTCAGCCGGCTTGACGCCGGATGGTGCTGCGCCTCGTCCTTTGTTATCTCGCCGATACGCACGAGCTCGCCGGCTACATTATGGTCGTCCGTTACCTGCCTAGCCGTCCATCTGTACCGGGGCAGCAGGTAGCCGCGGCTGTCGCCGAGGTTGACGTAGGCCGCCGCCTTCCCGACCAGCCAGACACAGGAGAGCGTCGCGCCGAAGCCGATGTACCCGGTGTTCACGGCGTCAAATATATTGTCGCTCACGATACGGATACGCTCGCCCAGCAGCTTCCCGTAACGCTTCGGGTTCGCGCTCGCGCCCTCGAGCTCGCGCGCGATTTCCCTGACGACCCCCGGCAGGACTTCCGCGATGATCTCGGAGGTTTCCCCGCCCCGCGCCAGCCCGCCCATGCCGTCGGACACCGCGAAAAAGCCGATATCCGGGCAGGTTATCACGCGATCCTGGTTTGAATCGCGCAGGATTCCCATGTCCAGCGCGCTCCCCGCGCTGAATTCAAAATCAAATATTCCTGTATGCATTAAATCGCTCCTTCGATTGCCTTCTTAAACTCAAAAGCGGTGCTGAACCCGATTGCCGGCTTCTCGAGAAGCGCATGGTCGATGGCCTCGGCAATCCCTTTGCCTATGCCGCGATCCCTCTTCCGGATCGGCACGGCGGGAAACTTCAACGCCTGCGACCATATGTCCTTTCCCGAATGGAAATCTTTCGGCAGGCTGCCGGTCAACATGAAATAGTACGACGCGGCCACCGCCCAGACGTCGACGTCCGGCTTTGCGTATTTGTAATTGATAATTTGCTGGCGCGGCATGAAGGCCGGCGTACCCCCCGCGTCCCCCGTTCGCGTGAAGTCTGTCAGCCCCGCCGCCTCGAACGCTTTCGACATCCCGAAATCGGCAAGCTTGGCTATGGGATGGGCGGATTTGTCCATAAGGAAGAAATTGCCCGGCTTGATGTCCCTATGCACGATACCGTTGAATTCTGCTACGCTCCCGTCCGCAAGGTCTGCTTCGACCTTTGCCTCGTGCGCGTAGATGAGCGCGTCGAGTATCTGCAACGTGATTTCCGTCGCCAGATCGAAAGGCAGCTTGCCGCCGCGCGAGTCTGCCAATTTGTCCACGCTGCCGCCCTCGCATATCTCCTGGAGTATATAGAAGGCGTCGCCGCTGCCGCCATAGCTGTAATGGTCGAGTATGTGCGGGTGTTTCAGCTGGGTCGCGATGGAAGCCTCCCTGAGGAATTTGGCGCGCGCGTCCGCGGTCGCGTTCTTGCTCGAGAGCATCACCTTGAGCGCGAATATCTCCCCCGTCGCCTCTTTCTCTACTTTGAATACTGCGCCCATGCCGCCGCGCCCAAGTTCGCTGATCTTGCGGAACCCTTTGATGTCCGCGACTTCCTCGACCCCGGCCACGGCCAGTTTCAGCATGAAGTCCAGCTGGGCAAACGGATCCATCTGGCATTTCAGGCATACGCGGACGGCGTCCGCAGGCCTTCCAGCGTTCAGGGCCCTGCCGCAGATCATGCACTTGTTTTGCTCTTCCCTCGCTTCCAGGAACACCTTCCTGCGGATACCTGCGAGCCGTTCTTTTTCCGCCGCGTCCGCCGCGTCGCGTTCCTTCTCGGCGGCTATCCTCGCTTCTTCCTGTTTCTTCAATTCCTCAAGCCGCTTTTCTTCATCGATGCGCGCCTTCTCCGCGGCAAGCCTTGCCGCTTCGTCAGCGGCGCGTTTTTCCGCTTCCTCGGCCTCCTTCTTTTTGCGTTCCGCTTCAAGGCGCTCGCGTTCGGCCTTTTCCTCTTCCTCTTTCCGTTTCAGCTCCGCTTCTTCCTCTGCCCTCCTGGCCGTCTCGATTTCCTCCTCGAGGAGCGCGTGGCACGAACCGCAGATGTTTTCGCCGTACTCGTTCTGGTACAGGCTTTCCGACCCGTCGTCGAGCTCCGACAGGCATTCCGCGCAGTATTCGGGCGTGAAGACGCGTACCGAAAGTTCGCACTGGCTGGACAGGGCGATGATGTCCCCGTCCTTCAGCGCGAATTCCATCACGTCGCTCTCGCGCGCCTCCTCGATGCTCTGCCCCGTCCGGAACCGGCCTTCCGCGACGGTCTTGCCGTTGAGCCTGATGCCGTTGCCGCTGCCGAAATCGCGGAAATTGGCAGCCGGCGGCAGTATCTCGACCATGCAGTGGTACCTTGACACTGTCTCGTCTTTCAGCACGATGCCGCATTCCTCGTCCCGCCCGAGAATCAGCGACGCCTTCTCGGTGTAAAGCCAGGATTCCCCCGCATTCTTGCCCTTCGTGATATTCAATGTAACGGTAGCCGGCATGTCGCACCTCCTTTACTGTAATAATAACTTCCTGACAGGGATTGCCCCCTTTTATTTTACAAGACGCAGGAACCGTCCCCTTTTGTCTTACAAGACGCAGGAACCGTCCCCTTTTGTCTTCAAGACGCAGGAACCGTCCCCTTTTGTCTTAATCGTTCTGCAGCGCCCCGGCGCCCGACCTCGCGGCCATTGCCGTGCCGGACAGCGTGAAGACGAGGTATATGATGAGCACGACGATCACCCAAACCTTCATCGGGAACCAGTCAAAGTGCCAGTGCAGGAAGATAACGAGAGCCGGGATCGTCAAGACCCCGCTGAGCATCTGCCCGACCAGCGCGCCCTTTTTCTTTTTCAGCTGCTTGTAGTCCAGGTACCCTACGGACAGCGCGGCCATATTGCTTTGGAACGCACTGCTGACCAGGCCGCATATCCAGCAGAAGCAGTAGATAGAGAAGAAGTGCACCCAGAAGGGCGTCAGTTCCCCAAGCTTCAACTGCACTATGAGCATCAGGATGGCCGGGACTATTGTGGATATGATGACCAGCTTGAAATAGATCATCCCGGCGGTCCCCATCACGCGGACACGCATCATCGACGTCTGCGAGTCGCTCATTTCCGGCAGGTGCTGCAGCGAGCTGATACGCGCGATCGAGACGATGAACGCGACCAGGTAGGCTACGAAGAAGAGAAACTTCATCCACCATGCCGACGGGTCGGCGCCGAACGCCTCGGCGCGCAGATAGACCTGCCACGCCACAACCACGACTATAACAAAACCGATGAAGGCGCCGACGGCTTTCCCGTCCGCTTTCTTGATCGCTTTCTTGTTTTCCACCGCCCTGCGCCTCGCGGCTTCCTCCTCTTCTTTCTTATGCCGGGCAAGCTCCGCCTCGAGCAGGGCCAACGCCAACGCAGCCTCCACCTCGCGCTTGGCTGCCGCTTCCGCTTCTTCTTCCGCTTTTCTTTGGTTGGCCGCTTCTTCCCATTCAGCCCTGATTTTCGCGGCTTCTTCCTCTTCACGGTCCTTCGCCGCTTCCTCCTCGGCCTTTTGCGCCGCCGCTTCCTCTTCGGCCTTCTTCTGCGCCGCCGCTTCTTCCTCGGCCTTTTGCGCCGCCGCTTCCTCTTCGGCCTTCTGCAGGGCCGCCGCTTCCTCTTCGGCTTTCTGCAGGGCCGCCGCTTCCTCTTCGGCCTTCTGCAGAGCCGCTTCCTCTTCGGCCTTCTGCTGCGCGGCGATTTCCGCCTCTTCGGCTTCCCGCTGCGCGGCTTCTTCCGCCTCGCGGTCCGCCTCCGGCTCTTCCTCGACGGGCGGCGCTACGTCCACTACCGTCGCGCCAGGGTCTATTACGGGCACGTCCACCACTGTCGCCATCGGGTCGAATGCCGCGGCCGCCGGGCCTGCCGGCGCATCCGCCCCGATAAAGGCCTCGTCCACGATCATGTCCGCCTTCGCGTAGACCGCGTGAAGCATCGCCACAGGGACGATGGAGCTTCCGTACGACGGATTATCCATCATCCACCTTTCCGCGTCAGCCTGCAGCGCCGCGTATTCGCGTTCCGCGCCGGCCGTAAGGCTGCTCTCCGCGATCAACTCGTCCAGCCGCGCCATTACCATCAGCGGGTCGCCCAGGCCATACATCTCGTCGAGCGCCTTCCTCAAGTCCACGATCTCGCCCGCGATAGCCGCCTTTTGCGCTTCCGAGCCCGAAGGCATCACGGCCGCGGCCTCCGTCCCGGCAAGCAACAAAAGCGCAGACAGCGTGTGTTCCGCAAGGACCGTACCTTTATTCGCCTTCCTGTTCGCCCGGAGCCGGACAAACCGCATTGCCATACTCAGTTCCATTTTGTTTCCTCCTTCTACGCTTATGTTTTCTTGTCAGCCAGTATGTTATTAAGCTCTTAATACGCTATTGTATTCCGTATTCTCAGGATAGCAGCCGCAGCCCGGCGCGTTTCCCGCCAAAGTTTCAGCAGTTCCGCGAGCCGCCCCGCTAGAGCTGGAGCAATTCCAAAAGCCCTTCCGCTTCTTCCGGCTCGACATCGCCGTCCTCTGTCAAGATGTGCAGCACGTCCCTGACATAGTGCGCAAGGCAGTTGGCGCCGGCCTCGGTGTATGCCTCCTCGAAGAGCTTTTCCGCCTCGCCGCGATGCCCCGGCCGTTCATAATTGTCAGCGAGCATCCTTGCCATCTCGACCCGGGGCAGCAGTTCAAGCCTGAGCCCGTAATAAAATGTCCTGCGCTTTGTCATGCTGTCCGTCGGCGCCGCCCCGCCAGGCACGGCTTCCTCGTTTTCCAGCAGTGCGCCCAGGATAGCGCACACCCTGCCTATGCATTCGTATTCATAGGCGGCATACCGCGAGTGCGCGCACCGGACCGCGGTCAGCGCCGCCGTCTCGCAGCGCGTCCGGGGCCGCGAAAACGCCCGGAGTTTCGCGAGCCGAAGAAGGCGGTCGATCTCCTCCTCTGGCATATTGCGCAGAAGCCCGAAGGCGACAAGTTTTTCCCGAAGCCCTTTCTGCCCTATCTCGCTGCCGGCTATTAGCGGGTACAGCAGGTTGCGGATGGAAACCGGCAATTCGCCGGTAGCGTACATCTCGTTGATGGAGGCGCCTCCGAGAAAGAGCAGCGCGTACAGGATCAGCTCCTTGTTGGGCAGCACGGTTTTCGCGAAGGCGCTGAAGCTGTCGGCGTACCTGGAAAGCCAGTCGCTGAACGAGGACTCCGTGTATACCTGGGCAAAGCTCTTCCTCACGTCCGACGTCGAGAGCGACTTGCGGCGCGGCGAGGGCTGGGCCTCTTTGAGCCGGAACTGTTCGACGACGTCCCTGTAGAAGCCGACCGGATCCTCCGGTTTTTTTCGGATGGTGAAGATACAGGCGTTGTCGAGCGGGTTTTTTTCATACAGGCCGGCGTAGCCCATTGAAAGCAGCAGGGCGCCTATCCCGTCCTCGTCCATCGAAAGCGCGAGCCCCGCTTCCTTGACGCGCTCCTTGCCGACCGGCTTCGCGCCGCCCGAGCGCCACTTGCCGATTGCCGCGTGCGACACCCGGCACCGGCGGGCAAGCTCGCTCGCCGACAGCCCCTCCGCGGCCATGCGCTCGATCAGGACGTCCGAAAACCGATAGCTGCCAAACCCCTCAAGGGCTTCGCGAACCATCAGCAAGTCGTCTTCAAGCAGCTTCCTTGTGTCTTCCGAACCCGGACTCATTCCTGTCCCTGCGTCTTCCTGGCCTTATATGCCTTCCTGAATTAAAAATTCCTTCCTAATATAAAATATGCCTGTGCTGCCTATATTAAATTACACCAACGTCAGCGCGAAATGATGGCGTATTGCCCGACGCTGATGCGGTTGAGCCGCAGGTTTTCCAGCTCTTCGGCCACCCTTTTTTCAAACTCCTCCTTGACTTCCGGAGACCAGTCGGGCTCGTCTTCCTCGAACCAGAAATCATTCTCGTCGCCGTCAAAGTCGCCATCAAGATCGCCGTCGAAATCTTCGTCGAAATCCTCGTCAAAATCTTCGTCGAAATCCTCGTCAAAATCTTCGTCGAAATCCTCGTCAAAATCAAAATCGTCGTCATATATGCTGAATTCGCTGTAAAGGTTGTGGAATAATATTACTACTTCGCGGACGTAGCCTATCGTGGCGATCGGCTCGACCGCCGCCTCCGGATCCGACAGCTTTTTGTTTTCCTTGATAACCGTTTTTACCAGGCTATGTAAAAGCTTTTCCAGCTTGCTGACAGCCCGCAGGGGGATAAAGGCGATCCTGTAACCCGCGCCCCTCGCTTCGAAATCCCACAGCAGGCGGTCCTCGTCCTCTGCCGTGAGCTTTGCCAAATCAAGAATCCCGTAGTTCGCCGGGGCCAGGGCCTGGTCCTTCGCCGCGGGCCCGGGCGATGTGTCGAAAGCGATAACAGGGTGCACCATGGCGGCTTCGTCTATTTCAAGAAGCGTCCTCCGGAAGCAATCGCGTTCCATGCCGTCCTCGGTGTATTCGTCCCAGGCGTCGAGAAACATGCCCGTTGTTTCCATCGCGATTTTCGTATACTGCTCGCTGATGGATTCGATATCCATGACAGATGTCCCCGGCGCCTTTTCCCGGGCCTCGTCCTTCCCGACAAGCCTGAGATGGCTCCCGCCTTTTTCGTTATTCTTCTTGTCCGGCATTATTGTCTTCCTTTCTTTTCGCGCCCTTTGTCTCGTATTCCGCCGTCAGGGTGACGCCGGTTTTCTCCAGCATCAAAAACAGCCTTTCCATAAGTATGCCCGGCTTTCCCTGTTCCATTTCCCATACCCATTTCTGGCTGATTCCGAGCATGTCGGCAAGATCCCTCTGGCTGAACCCCTTTTGCAGGCGGCTCTGCTGTATTATCTGGCCCAAGGTGTACGAATCATTGAGTTTTACTATGATTTTCATTTGGTCGCCTCGACTATGGTTTCCACGCCTCCATCCTGTGACTACTATTTAATAGTCATCATACACGACTATGTTTTCCTTGTCATCATATCTGGCCAAGTTTTGTGCTTTTATATGATAGAATTATCGGTGATGAGAACCGCTATGGATACACAGGCGCCGGACGGCCCCGGCCGGGAAAACCGGGGGGACGTTGGCCGCGAAGCCGACTGGGGGCCCCTTGTCGTCGTCACGGCACTCATGGCCTGCTGCTATATGGCGGCCAATATCATGGCGGTCAAGGTCATGGACGTCTTCGGTGTGGCGCTCTTCGACGCCGGCACGCTCATCTTCCCCTTCGCCTATATGCTCGGCGACGTGCTCACGGAGATATGGGGCTTCCGGACAGCGCGCAAGGTCATCCTCCTCTGCTTCCTCTGCAACGCGATCCTCATGGCGGCGACTGCCGCGGCGGTGCTCGTCCCCTCGCCGGCCTACCTTTCGGAGACAGCCGCCGCGTACAACACGGTCTTTTCGTATATGCCGCGCATCGTAGCCGCCTCGCTCTGCGCCTTCCTGGCCGGCGAGCTTACGAACTCATGGCTCCTGCTCAGGATCCGGGCGCTTACGGGGCAGCGCCGCCTCTGGATGCGCACGATAGGGAGCTCGGCCGTCGGGCTTCTTTTGGATACGGCAATTTTTTGCGTAATAGCGTTCGCGGGCACTGTGACGACACGCGATCTCTTCGTCATGATTGGCTCGCTCTATATCGTGAAGATAGCGATAGAGGCCGCCGCCGGCACGCCCATCGCCTATGCCGTCATCGGCCGCCTGCGGAAATTTAAAAGATGAAGGACCAGCCGTCCCAGCCCGTTTCCAGGAAGTAATAACACCCTTCAAGCCCGGTCACGGCATTCTTGTCCGGCATGTCATTGTCCGCGCAGTTCAGCCATCCAAGCGAAGCCAGCCCGGAAACATCCAGCGACGCAAGCCGGTTTTCCGAGCAATCGATGCTTTCGAGCCGGACGCAATCCGACAAACCCAGGGAGGAAATACTGTTGCGCCAGCAGTACAGGCTCTCCAGCGCGGCCAGGCCGGACAGGTCGAGCGCGGCAAGCCGGTTTTCGCTGCAATCAAGATAGGCCATCGCGGCGCAACCGGATATTTTCAGCCGGGAAACGCGATTTTTGTAACAATAAAGAGACTCCAGCGCGGCCATGCCGGACACGTCCAGGGAATCGATGTTGTTGTCGCCGCAATTGAAATACGCCATCCCCGCGCAGCCCCTTATGTCCATCGAGCCAATCAAGTTCGAAGAGCAGTCCAGGTATTCAATCCCGCCCATGCCCTTCACGTCCAGCGCGGAAAGGTTGTTGCCGGAACACTTCAGCCTCTTCAGCCCGGCCAGGCCGGACAGGTCCAACTCGCCCAGGCTGTTGTTCTTGCATACAAGGTCTTCCAGCGCTACGCAGCCGGATATATCCAGCGACTCGATTTTGTTCGAGTAACAATCCAGGTGCCGCAAGCTGTCCAGGCCGGACACGTCCAGCCCGGCAAGATCGTTGTCGCCGCAGTCAAGCGACCCCATCATGGCGCAGCCCGACACGTCCAGCACGGCAAGGCTGTTGCCGGTACAGCTCAGCCTTTCCAGCGCGGCCAGGCCGGACACGTCCAAAGAGACAAGCTGGTTTTCGTCGCAATCGAGGGAATCCATCCCGTCGCAGCCCGACACGTCCAGCGCCGCAAGGCTGTTGTAGCCGCAGTCCAGCCTTTTCAGCGCGGCCAGGCCGGACACGTCCAGCGAGGAAAGGCTGTTGCCGAAACACATCAATTCCTCAAGCGAGGCCAGCCCGGACACGTTCAACGATGAAAGGCCGTTGCCGTAACAATCAAGCCGCTCAAGCGCTGTCAGCCCGGAAACGTCGAGCGCGCCGCGCAGGTCGTACAGGCTTACGGACAAATAGACGACGCGTTTGGATCCTGCCGGCGCTTCCGCCGCTTCGGTTGCTTCCGTCGATTCCGTCGATTCCGTTGACTCCGCTGACTCCGCTGCTTCCGCCGACTCCGCTGACTCCGCTGCTTCCGCGCCATCGCCCGCCGACCATGCCGAGCCTCTGTCTATTTCCTCCCAGCCTTCTTCCCACTCAAGCCTCCACTCCCAGTCCGCGGGTATATAGCTCCCGTCCGCCGGATTCGCCTTTGCCCATGGCAGGCCGTTGTTGTCGATAATGGCGTTGATGGCAGCGATATCGCCGGGGTCGTATACCGGCACTGTTCCGGGAGGCAAAGCCGGGGACGCGGACGTCGGCACGGGCACTTCGGCCAATTCCGGTTCCACTTCGTCTTCATATATAAATATAGCGTTATCGTAATCGTTATCGCTTACCGGGCCCGCAACCATCGAACACCCCGGCAGCAGCATCGCCGACGCAAGCGCCAGCGCCATTATGAACGCCAACAAACCGGCAATGCCATTATTTGCCGGCTTCCCCTTGCCTCTGTAAGTCCCCATGATAGATTACCCCCTTTTCAATATGCTGCCTGCCCTGCGCAAGATATTGAAGGCCTTTCCCCTGTTTCCCCCTTGCCAATGGCGCCTTTTTCCCCCGTGCCATTGGCGAATGTATACTTAACCGGTATTATATCAGAAAGAATTCTGAAAAGAGCCTGCCCCGCTTATTTTTCTTGACCAAAAACATAAAGGACGAGGATAAAGTCGCTAAAACTCGAAACATTGAAATGCAGCCTGCGGCGGTAGGACGCAGCCGCTGGTTTTTTTAGGTTGGCACTCACTGCGTTCGTGCCTTTGGTTTGTTCCTGTGAGCGTTGCACGGGAGCCCGTCAACGGAGTTTTCAGGAATGGGAAAAGGGGGTGCCGTCAGGGCTGTGATAGCCGCCAATGTCGTTGTGGCATGGGGACTTCGGTTGTTTTCCGCTAGCCAGATGCCAAGAAATCTCATGGTATTGCTACTTTTTTGCGACAAACGGCGGTTTTCACCTTAAAACAGCCAAAAAATGAGGCGAAACAGCCCGAATCGGTAAAAAAACTGCCGTCTACCGCAAAAAAGTAGCACTTGACCGCTGCATCCCTGGCAGCGGCGAGGGCCGTGAAGGAAGGAAGGGGGACGTACTTTGTGGCTGAAGAATTAAATCGGCACGGCACGGGAATTGTTGGCATTGCAGGCATCTTTGGCATAAAAGTGTTATAGTCCAGGAAGGCGGCATTCAACGCTTAAATCCAGGAAGGCGGCATTCAACGCTAAAGTCCGGGAAGGCGGCGAATTCAACGCTAAAGTCCAGGAAGGCGGCGCACTCAACGCTTAAGTCCGGGAAGGCGGCGCATTCAACGCTAAAGTCCGGGAAGGCGGCGCATTGCGGGCAGATACAGCATCGCGCAAAGGGAGGCAATCAAAGTGACGAAAAATGGCGGCGATATAAATGGCGGCGATATAAATGGCGGCGATATAAACGGCGGCGATATAAACGGCGGCGGCATAAATGGCGCGGGTGGGACGACGATTCAGGATTGGGGCATTACCGCCGAAGCGGCGCCTATCGAGAAAGACGCGATCCTGCTTGACGTCTACCGCGTAGGGTCCGACCCCATCCAAGGCGGCATGGGCAGGGTTTGGCGGGTGCGCCATACCGGCTGGGGCGTGGATCTTGCCATGAAGCAGCCGAAAGCCGAGCTGTTCCAAAACGAGCGTCAGAAAGCGAATTTTGTCCATGAATGCGAGGCCTGGATCAATCTCGGCCTCCATCCGCATATCGTTAGCTGCTACTATGTGCGCGGGATTGGCGGGATCCCTTCTATCTTTTCCGAGTGGATGGACGGCGGCAGCCTGAAAAACTGGATACAGGGCGGCAGGCTGTACGAAGGGGACGCGCGGGATGTATCCCTGCGTGTGCTGGATATCGCCATCCAGTTCGCGCGCGGCCTGCATTACGCCCACGGGCAGGGGCTTATCCATCAGGACGTCAAGCCGGACAATCTCCTGTTGACGCTTGAAGGCGACGCGAAAGTGGCCGATTTCGGTATCGCCCGCGCCAGGGCAGCGCTTGCCTCTACGGACGCCGGCGCGCCCGGCGACGCGACAATCGTTTCCGCTTCCGGCGCGTATACGCCCGCCTACTGCTCCATGGAACAGCTGAACGGCGAAGAACTGACCCGCCGTACGGATATATACAGCTGGGCCGTGACCGTGCTCGAGATGTACCTCGGCGACCACCTCTGGATGAGCGGCGCGATGGTTGGGCACGCCTGCGAAGAATACTTCGGGATGGACATGATGGCCAGCATGCCCGAAGCCATGAGGGGCCTTCTTCGCCGTTGCCTGGAAGAAGACCCGGACGACCGGCCGCACGATTTCGCGGAAATCGACGCCGCGCTGCTTCCCATCTACCGGGACGCCGCAGGCGCCGCTTATCCCCGCGAGTCCGGCAACGCCGCCGCCGACACGGCGGACAGCCTGAACAACAAGGCCCTCTCCATGCTTGACATCGGCAAGCCGGCCGATGCCGTGGAGTGCTGGAAAACGGCCCTCGAGAGCCACCCCGGCCATGCGCAATGCCTTTACAACCAGGCTTTGTACCTGTGGCGCAAAGGCAGCGTCAGCGACCTCGAAGCCTTCAGGATGATACCTGTGGACAGCGGGTTTGAGTCCCTCTTTTTCACGGCGATGCTTCACCTGGAAAGGGGCGAACATAAAGAGGCGAGGCTGCTGCTGGAGCGGGCAAAGGCAGGCTTCGGCGAAGGGGTGGGCGAAGGCTTCCGCGAAGGGGAGGGCGAAGGCCTCCGCGAAGGGGAGGGCGAAGGCTTCCGCGAAGGGGAGGGCGAAGGCTTCCGCGATAGCGAACGCGAGGCGGAAGGCGCCATGCTTTCAAGGGGCTTCGAAGGCCTCGCAAGGGTCGAGGCCGAGACCGTTGAGCCCATTGCGGCAGAAATAGGCGACAGGGGCTGGTCTGTCCTGGCACTGAACCCAAGCGCCACCCGGGCCGTCTTCGAGACAAAATACGACCATACGGATCTCAAGGCCGGGCCCGTCTATGGCTTTGAGGTATACGAATTGCGCGCCGGAAAAAGCCTGTCGCGCCATTCCCGGAAACTGCCGCCCTGTCTCGCCCCCAATATTACCGCGAATTTTATTGACGATGAACGTTTTGCCGTGACGTGGATTATCAATAATCCTTTCGGCGAAAATCCGGGCATTCAATATATTTTCGACTGCTTCGCTCCCGAAAGCGAGGCGCCCGTGGCGTCCTCCGCGGCCACCACGGATGGGGCGCCTTCTTCAATGGGCCTTGCGGGCCGCATTGACTCCGGGAAGCACGGCAGGTTCTGTCTGTACCACCCTGGCAAAAATACCCTGGAAATCCGGAGCGCTGACCATTCGGAAGATACAAAGGCCATTGGGCTGCCGTTTGCCAAGGCCTCAAGCATCCACATCGACCCCGGGATGACAAGGGCCGTATTCCTTCGCGATGCGCCCCGGGAAGGGGGGGCGGGCGAAAACGCCGGCCTCGTCCTTTGGGACATTGAAAACGGCCGGCACGTTTTGGCTTATGACTTGCGCGACGTATCCGCCGGCAGCGCCTGGCTGATGGACGTCAATTTCGCCCTGGACAGGATGATTGTCTGCGAAAGAGAACGCCGGCGCCTGATGGTTTTCAGCATAGAAGACGGCCGGCTGATTTTTGAAAAAGGCTTGCCTGAAACCTATTTGGCGAAATGCATGCCGGGCGGGCTCATCTTTGTGTCGGGGACAAACAGGAACAAATACCGGTATATCGACCCTGACGGAATGCAGACCCTTAACAGCATCGAAAAGAGGGACGGCGACCACAGTGGCCCGACGGTTGAATTTGTTTCCGGCGGCAGCGTGCTCTTCAGATGCCCGGCAAGCGGCGGCAAATATGGATACGAGCTGAAACAGGCGCCATATTTTGGGTTCAAGGCGGACTGGTCCCTGTCGCGCATAAAGCCCAGCGCGGAGAGCATCGAGGACGACGCGCGGTTCGAGGGGCATTTCGCCCTTGCGGGACAGGCGTATGAAAAAGACGATATCGCGGGCGCGGCCACAAACCTGAAGGCGGCCCGGGCGGTTGCGGGCTACCGTAACAACCCTGCATGCATCGCGCTCCAAAAACAGGTGATGCTATTCTGCAGGCCCGTGAAAATCGACGGCGTCCTGAAAAGCCCGCTTCAGGCGCAATTGCCGGGCAAGTCTTATTATTGGAAAGAGCCAATAGCCATTGTGCCGCGTTTCGGGTATCTGTCTACCACTGTCGGAATATCCGGGCAGGATGACGAGACGATGATTTTTGACCTGGATTCATGCGCCTTTATGCACAGGACGGCATGGCGGATGCCGATATACTCGCGTGACGGCCTGCGTGTTTTCGCCATGCGCCATGACTCCGTCTCCAGGCAGGATATAGACTCATGGGCGCCTCCTTCCGACCCTGACGAGCGCCCGCTGGAGGACAGTTACGCGAGGAAAAAACTGGTCGGCCTCCATGACCTGAAGCAGGATTTCAAGGCGAACCATCAATTACCGAGCGCGGATATAGAGATAAAGGGCCTGCGCGTCTCCCCAAGCGAACGGCTATACGCCCTGGTTTATTCTTTCAGGCCGAACAAGAGGCACTCGGCCATGACCGAGCGGTTTCGGGTATACGACGCGGATACCAACGAGCTGGCATTCTCCTATGACAACAGCATAAGCACGATGTTCCAGGATTTTTCCGAAGACAGCAATTATATACTCCTTGCCCGCAAGGACGAAAGCAGCGCGAACAAAGAGCTTATGGCGGAAATTGTGGATGTAAGGACCGGGAAAACCGAGGCGCGGATCGGGCCGCCGCTTGTTAGCGGGATGCGGTTCGTGCACGGCGGCACGGGAATCCTGGCGCCGAGCCTTGAACGGGACAGGTTGCTCCTGTACGGCCTTTCCGGGAAAGCGCCCGCCACGCTTTGCGACTATACGGGAACGGGCAAGACAATCAAGGCGCATGATATGTGGGCGGATGGCGGAAAGGCTGCCGTCATTGCCGGCAACAGCCTGGATTTCTGGGACATAGCTTCCGGCGCCCTGCTCTCAAGCACGGACATTGCCGAGGGCATCCCCCGCGCGCTGTGCGTAAGCGAAAACGGCGACAGGGCAGTCGTCCTGGCAAGCGAAGGCCCTCTGCTGTACGACATTGACTGGGAACTGGATTTCCCCGGCTGGGCGGAGTGGGACGAAGGCGCCGGGCCCTATCTGAAAGCCTTTCTCGAAAACCGCCCCGCTTACACAGAGGACGATTTCCGCGGCCTCATGCGCACGCTCCAAAGCAGCGGTTACGGGTGGCTGACGCCCGGCGGCATCCGGGCAAAGCTTTCGGAAATGGGGCGCTTGTAGCTCCGGGCTTGGGACGGGGAACGTAACTTGCCAGCGTAGGGGCGGCCCTTTTCAGAGCCGCCCCTTTAGTTTGTTCGCGTGTGTGTACGTTTATCTGTTTGTTTGTTCCCTATGCCCGGGTCATTCCTTGCGACCGGGTCATTCTCTGCGACCGGGTCATTCCCTGTGCCCGGGTCATCTCAGGACGTTAACCGGGATGCTCAGGTTTATCGGCTTAATGCCCTGAACCGTCACGCCTTCCACCTTGACGGCTTCAGTTCCCTGGCCTTCGTACGTGACGCTGAAGACGAGGTTGGCCTTGCCTGGCTTCGCGTACGCGCTGTCCTTGATCCATATGTGCAGCTGCTGCCTGTTCTCGTCGAAGTAGTACCAGTAGGCGCCGCCGGGGTTGTTCTTTGGCTTCGCCGGGTCGAACGCCACGCTCACGACCTTCGCCCCCGCGGGCTTTACCGCCGCCAGGTCGACGATCTCCTTGTACCCGACGCCCGTCCGGCTCTGGTAGAAGGTACGCCTCGGCAGGCTGTGCTTCACCTTGCTCTGGGCCGGCTTGATCGTCAGGCTGCCGGTCGTCAGGCAATTGCCGTCCCCAAGGTCGAATTCGAGCTTGAGCTTGTAGGAAGCGCCCTTTTTGTAAGCCACGGAGGGATTGGCCCGCACATCGACCTTCTTCGTGATGCGGTTCCACTTCACGTCAAACATGTCATGCCCGGCAACTATATTGCCCTTGCTGTCGGAGACGGGAACCGCTTTCACGCCGACTATCGCGGATGTCGTCCCCTTGACCGTCGGGGTAAATACGCGTTTCGTATTCCCCTGGTCCACCAGGTCTATATTGCCCGCGGCCTTGACGCCCACCGAAAGCGAGCTCCCTTTCGTGCCAAGCGCCTTGTTGTTCACCTTGACCGTCAGCACAAGCGGCGCCTTCCTTCCGCTCACCGTCACGTTGTACTTGCAAGTGCCGGCCGGGGCGCCTTTGTCGACGGATACCTCGATGCCCGCGCCGCTATAGGCAATGTCTACTTTTTCATCAACAGCCACAGGGCCTGATTTCAGTTTGATATCCATTATCGCGATGTCCGCGTTCGTCTGGTTCGCGGTGACCCGCAACGCCTGGCTCTGGTTTTCCAGCGTGCTGTTGAGCGTCACCGCCGCTGCCGAGAGCTTGTACGTCGGAGCCGCGCCCTCCTTCACCGTCTTGACTTTCGGCTTGATGACGATAGGCGCCCTTGCCCCTTCAAGCATCACGCCCAGCTGGGCCGTGAACGCCTGCGCCTTCTTGCCGTTATAATTCTGCAGCTCCAGCGCTATGGTATTTCCGTCCTGCTTTATCTCGTCCTGGAAAGCGACCTGCTTGGGGTTCATGTGTTCGACAGCGCCGAATATATCGCCGCCAGAGACTTCGAAGACAGCCTCTTTCCCCCAAAGCGGGTTGATCGTGTGGGCCGCGGGCTTCAGCGTCAGCTTCGGCGCTTTTGGCTTGAGCGCGACCGTGACGTTCACCGGGCAGTAATCTTCCGGATTGTCAAATCCTTCATAGAATATCTTGAGCACGCCCCTGACAGCAGGCTTTGTCCCCTTGCTGTCGGTGAAGCTCTCAAACGGGTATTTCGTTTCGATTCTGCATACATCGGCATATACATTAAAGTTTTTGGTTGCCTCGCCATACACCCTGGTGTTGCCGTGGTCTTCAAACACGATATCCATTATTTCAGGAAGATCCTTCCCTGTAATGGATATCTCTCCTGACGCGTACTGCCAGTACGAGTTGAGCGCGGGCACCTTGACCGTGGGCTTCGGCACAGTCGTCACGACATTCACCGTCAGCTTGAACGGCGGGCTCCGCAGGTCGGCCCCATACGCGCCGGCGCCTTGCTGCACGGCCACCAGGTTCAGCGTCGCCTTGCCTCTGGCAGCGGACGGCCCCGCCTTTACGTTGCAGGTCGTATCATCGACTTTTTCGACTGTCAGGCCCTTGTCCGCCCCAACGATCTCGATCGCGTCAAAGCTTACATAGCGGTCGCTTGGAAGCAAAGCGAAATCGGTCCCAATCGACGATTTCGTGTATACCGTTATCGTGCTGACGGGCAGCTTCGGCATTGTGTCCATGATGACCAGGATCACGCTCTCCTTCACGCCCTTGTTGGCCCCCGACTTGACCGTGGCCGTTATCGTAGCCGTGCCTGCGCCGACATACGCTACGCGGCCTGCGCTGGATACCGTTGCCACCTTCGTGTCGCTGGATGCCCAAGACACGGGCTCGCCCTCGCCCGACGCAAGGTCTATCTTCCTTTTCGCCGGGTATGTTTCTTCCTCGTACAGGAAGTCCTTGATCCGTCCGTCTATAATCAGGCCGGGCGGATCCGACACTATATCGATGACAGGCTCGCCCGCCTCCGGCAGCACCGTCACCCAGCAGTACCTAAAGAGGGCGCCGTCGAGCTTCGACTTCGCCACAATGGCGGCCGTGCCCGGGGCTTTAGCGGTGACCGTAATGGTAGCCCCGGTGCCTTCGACCTCTGCGACGGCCTCGTTGTTGCTCGACCAGACCAGTTCTTCGCCGCCACTGCCTGCGGCAGGCACCGTGGTTGCTGTGAGTGTGCCGGTAATCGTCTCGCCCTCTTCAAGAACAAGTTCCATCTCGCTCTTATCAAGCGTGATCGAACTGAACGGGGTCAGCATCTTCAGCGTTGCCCAAGTGCTATCCTCGGATGTCGACCTCCCGTTCTTCGTGTTCGTCACGATACAGCGGTACATATTGTAGTTGTTTGACAAGGTAAGCGTACCTGTCGTGTAGGTATCTGATTCCGCGTCCGAGAGATACGACCATCTGTCTCCGCCATTAGTGGATCTCTGCCACTGGTAGCTAAGCGTTCCGCCGTCGATAGACACAGCCTCGATGCTAAA
>Ga0082212_10003400_pt2 | contig 20162 bp, 19 predicted proteins | sample TergutNt197P3_FD_71548 | JGI IMG/M metagenome (GOLD analysis project Ga0082212, IMG submission 71548) | Neocapritermes taracua P3 segment gut microbial communities from Petit-Saut dam, French Guiana - Nt197 P3 | ecosystem: Host-associated > Arthropoda: Insects > Digestive system > Gut ... | reverse complement strand
CATGATTTTCAGGAGTGTACTCTTTCCTGCGCCGTTTTCCCCAAGCAATGCCAAGACCTTGCCGCCTTCCGCGCGAAAGCTGACGCCGTCCAGCGCTTTAACACCTGGGAATGATTTACTAATGCCGTCAAACTCCAGATATTGTCCCATTCATTTCCCTCGCTTTCCTCTTTACTTTTATCATTCAACGAATGATCGCGAAACTAATATGATAAAAATGTGATTGACGCTGTAAGATATCTAATGTTACAATATACAAAATTTACAATCACATGCTCCATTATTGCATGTATTTAACAGCGAGTCAAGAAATATTCTATGTGAATCAATATAAATATTAATAAATTATTAACATTATTGGGATAAATTAATATCATTAATATCATAACTATGCCATAGGTAGGACAACATGGTCCAAGTAAAAATCCTACATTATGGATTTTTTTTGTTCTAATCAAAACTACTAATGTTTCAACTATATATCCTAAAAAAGAATATATAAAAAATATAAAAAACAAATTATTCAATGTTAACATTTAGATCACCACTAATAATTTTTTCTAATCCTCCCATATAAGGAATTAAAACTTTAGGTATATTAACACTTCCATCTTTATTTAAATTATTCTCTAAGAAAGCTATTAACATTCTAGGTGGTGCAACAACAGTATTGTTTAGAGTATGGGGATAATATTTGTTTTTATTTTCATCTTTTACTCTAATACCTAATCTTCTAGCCTGGGCATCTCCTAATGTTGAGCAACTTCCAAGTTCACCAAAATATTTATTTTGTCTTGGACTCCATGCTTCAATATCACAACTTTTTACTTTTAAATCTGCTAAATCACCACTACAGCATTCAATAACACGTACTGGTATATCAATACTTCTAAAAAATTCTACAGATATATTCCACATTTTATCATACCAATTTAAAGATTCTTCGGGTTTACATATTACTATCATTTCTTGTTTTTCAAATTGATGTACACGATATATACCACGTTCTTCGATTCCATGTGCTCCTACTTCTTTTCTAAAACATGGAGAATAACTTGTTAGTGTGTATGGTAGTTTTTTTTCATCTAATATTGAATCTATAAACTTTCCAATCATAGAGTGTTCACTTGTACCAATTAAATATAAATCTTCTCCTTCAATTTTATACATCATATTTTCCATTTCTGTAAAACTCATTACGCCTGTTACTACATCACTTCTAATCATAAATGGTGGTATATAGTATGTAAAACCTTTATTTATCATAAAATCTCTAGCATATGAAATTATTGCTGAATGAAGTCTAGCTATATCACCAATAAGATAATAAAAGCCATTACCACTAGTTTTTCCTGCACTTTCTTGATCAATTCCATTTAACCTTTCTAATATTTCAGAATGATAAGGTATCTCAAAATCAGGAACAAAAGCCTCTCCAAATACATACAATTGAACATTTTCACTATCATCTTTCCCTATTGGTACAGATTCATCAATAATATTTGGAATAATCATCATTTTTGCTTTTATTTCACTTTCTAATTTAATTTCTTCTAACTCAATATTTTCTAATTCTTTATTTATATTAGAAACACTTATCTTAATATTATTAACTTCATTCTTATTACCATCACGAATAAGTTCTCCTATTTTGTTAGATAAAGTATTTCTTTTATTCCTTAAATCATCAGCTTTTGTTTTTAGATATCTAAATTTAATATCAAGTTCTTTTATTTCATCTACTAAAGGTATTTTTTCATCTTGAAATTTTTTTCTTATATTTTCTTTAACCATATCAATATTTTCTCTAATTAATTTAATATCTATCATAATAGCCTCCTCGTATAAAGTATTTAAATTAATATCATTATAGCATATTTAACTAAACAAATAAAATAGGTATTTAACGTGTCGATATTAAACTAATTTAATATAATGTATTATAACCTACAAAGGAGGAATGAATTTATGTTTTATGGTGGTTATGGGTGTGGATATCCATACGGAGGAGCAGCTGGATATGGTTATGGTGGTGCTAGTATTTTATGGATTATATTAATCGTATTTATTATTTTGTTTTTCTTTCGTGATGGATTTTGTCGTCCAGGATGCTAAATATAAATAAATTAATATTAAAAACACATTGTTAATAATGTGTTTTTAATTTTAAAAGAGTCTTCTAATTCTTTAAACAAAAATATATTCTATTTTTTAGCTTGCTCTAATGCTTTTATTATAGCATTATATACTTCAATAACATGAATTGTAGCCCCTGATATAGCATCTTGATATATTTTATCAGCTTCACTTTGACCTTCTGGCATAGTAGTTGTAATGTTTCCATCTTTATCTTTATATTTTAATACCATCCAATTAATACCTTGTTCAATTATAACTTTATCAGCTATTACTTGAACTTGCTCAAACCATTCTTTTTCAATAGGACTAGCAGGCTTCATATTATAATCATCACCTAACATTTGTTTAGATGATGCAACACAAACACCTTCAAATTTACCAGTTGTTCTATTAGCCTTACATTCATCATTTAATTCTACATAAGCTGCATCTATAAATACACTTTTAATAAAACCATCTTCATTAACATAGATAGTTGCATTATATTTAGATTCAATATCAAAACCAAAATATGTCCCTTCCTTATAATTACCTAATTTTGGTTCTTCTTTTTTTTCTTTTTCACGGAGGTATCAGGCTGTTGGTGTAAATCATTAACGCTTGGCATGGAAAAACCCGACAATCCGTAATTGGAAGCGTTGCAACTCAAAGTCCTTTCCGGCTGAAAGAAACTCTCGTTGTCGTCTTTAAATAAACATCCGACCCATGGAATTTTTGCTTTTCCTCCTTCGTTTATGGTTGTAAATAAAAAGTTTACATATTTTTCTATCAATTGGTTAGCTTCAGAAACCGGACATTTTTTTTCATTTGAAATAGAATTAGCCAACAAACCGTCGTTGTGTTTTATTCCGGGGTCGAATTTTAAAATAAATTCCGGAGGAGACAAAATTCCCCAACGGTTTCTTTCTCCTTTATCGACGGGAGAAACGACAAAAGCGCCCAAACCGGGCACAATCACACATGCATGCTGTGTCAATAAAAATGCAATATGAAATGGAATGTTTTGCACACCACAAATGTACGAAAAATATAGTTAAAAAAAAACAAAATAATTCTAAAATATTTATACGATTTAACCGGTTTGTTCGTTTTATCATTAGAAAATATTTTGTTGAACTCATATAACCGTTTATAGAATGAAATTGAAAAATTTGCTTATTCTCCTTTTTTCCGTTTTCTTTTTTTCATGTATGACTCCACCCAAGAGTATTGTGTATTTTCAGGATTTGAGGGAGAACGGTCAATTTAATCCGACCGATAATGTTTTAGCCGTTCACGAGCCAATCATTAAAAACTTTGATGAACTGATGATAACGGTTTCTGCTCCCGTTTTGGATCAACTTTCGGTTGCTCAGTTTAATTTGCCGTTAACATCTTTTCTATCGCCGGGAGAGCTTAGTTATCAGCAATCACTTGCTGTTCAAACCTATATTGTTGATCATGAAGGGGCCATTAATTATCCGGTGATAGGAAAAGTATCATTGGCGGGATTGACTAAGTCTCAAGCCATTGAGCATTTAAGGAAGTTAGTTTCCGATTATGTTGATGATCCGGTAATCACTTTGAAAATAGTCTCTTTCAATATTACTGTTTTGGGAGAAGTTCATAAAGCGGGGACTATACCGGTCAATCAGGAAAAAATTTCTATTTTGGACGCTATTGGGGCGGCGGGCGATTTAACTATCTACGGAGATCGAAAAAATGTGCTGTTGCTAAGAGAAAATAATGATGGGACTCTTAACCATATATGGCTTGATCTGACATCATCGGATTTATTTTCATCGAATTATTTTTATTTACAACAAAACGATAAAATAATTGTTTCACCCAATGAGACAAAACAAATGGAAAGCAAGTATGGTAGTGCAAATAATTACAAATTATCTGTATACACTGCGGTTTTGAGCGCGCTTTCTATTATTACATCGACAACCATTGCTATTGTTACTATAACAAAAAGACAACTATATTAGAATATAATTATTATGGAAATACAAGAGAACAAAAATGAATTGGAACGAATAAAAGATATTGTTTTTTTATGTTTGAAGTATTGGTACTTTTTTGTTATCAGTATGGCGATTTGCGGAGCGTTGGCGGTTGTTTATATGAAAACAAAAATACCTGTAATGAAAGTTACAACGCAAGTCAATCTGCGTAGCGATGAATCGCTGGTGGGAGGGTCGTCCATGTCAAAAAATTATTCCATGTTTAGTCTGATGGGTTTAAGAGGCGGCTCTCAAAATATTGAAGATGAGGTGCTGAAAATGAACTCTCAGGGCTATGTAAAAAAAATAGTACAGAAATATGCACTTAACTTTGACTATAAAAAGTCGGAATTTTTCGGATTGAGAAAAATAAACCTGTTTGACCGTTCGCCGCTTATCGTAAGCGCCGATGCGATGATTTCCGACACATTGGCTCTCCCTGTTGTTTTTTCTTTAGATATAAAAGATGATCAGACGCGGGTAAAAGTAAAATATGGGAAACTAAAAATAGGCGAATACAAACTTAATACTTTTCCTTCTGAAATAGAAACCTTGATAGGAACGTTTACGATATCCAAATCTGCGTATTACGATACGTTCAAAAAACCTGCGAAGGTTAAGGTTTTGTTTACAAATTATGACTATATGACGCAGATTTACCGGAAAATAATTGATGTTGATTTTCAAAAAAAGACATCGGATTTGATACAAATGAGTATGGATACCGAGGGAGTAGATTTGGCAAAAAGAATCTTGTATGAAATGATTTCAACCTACAATAAGGAATGGGATATAGATAAAAATTTAGTGACCGATAGCACAATCACGTATATCAATGAGCGTTTGTTGTTGGTTTATGAAGATTTATTACAAGCAGATCAAGCCATACAAAATTTTAAAAACCAATACAACCTGACAGATATAGAGGCTGATGTAAAATATTACCTTACGCTTAGCGGAGAACTGCAACCAAGCTTATTGGAAGCAGAAACGCAACTGAAAATGATGGACTTAATCACCGATTTTGTAAAAGACGATAAGAATAAATACGCATTGTTTCCGCTTGCTTTGAACTTAGCTAATCCCGCCATAGCAGAGGTGATTAGTAAATACAATGAAGTGCTGACTAATAGAAATGAGATGTTTAGATCTCAGTCTCAAAGCGGCCTGATGAGGCAGGTTGACGAGCAGGTTGAATCCAATCGTGAAGTGCTTCTGAAGACGGTTGATAATGTCAAGAGGGGCTTGCAGATTACCTTAAATGATTTAAAGAAAAAAGATATGGAAATCAATACCAAAATTGGGAAAATTCCGGCCATTGAAAGAAATTATCTTCAACTTAAGCGTGAACAGGAGTTGCAACAAACAATTTACATTTTCCTGTTGGAGATGAGGGAAGAGACAGGAGTAAAAGGTGTTTCCATACTGCCTAAATTAAAAATAATCGATGAGCCTTATGTTATTAACAAGCCGGTTAAACCCAACACCATTAAAGTAGCTATGATCACTTTGTTTTTAGGTGGTATTTTATTTCCGGCGATTGCAATTTTTGGTTTTCCATTAATCAACAAATATATACGGAGAAGAAAAGAATAATGATTCATTTCATAAGGGAGAAAATATCTGTTTTTTTATATTGGAATAAATAGAGAATCATGATTTTTATTGGGATAGCGCTAATTGCCATTTTTTTATATTTTCAGAATTATAAAATTCTGGCATTACTGTTATTTTTCTTTTTCGTCACTTCTGGTTTTAACTTGGTACCGGAAGAAATAACCAAGTTTTTATTTATTTCCAAGGGCAGTGATTTTGCATTGTTGATATTGTTTGGCATTCTTGCCATTGAGGGATTGTTTAACCGCGGATATTTTAATAGAGATAATTTTACAAAATATCTTTTCCTTTTCGCCTCATTTCTGATAATCTGCATTTTTTACAGTAAATTTATTTTAAGATTAGGCTTGGGAGAAATTTTACGTACTTGCCGTTATCAGTTTTTTTGGGTAGCTTATTTTGTATTCAGACATACAGAAAAAGAGATTTTAAAAATGCTTCTAAAATGTTTGTTTTTTGTCTCTTTATTCACGGCCTTTATTTTTCTCTTACAGATCGTTGTTGATAAAGAAATTTTATTGGAAAAAGGTGTCGGATTTTTTTATTTGTTTGGGATTAAGTTAACCCGTTTTTATAATCAACCGGAAATGATGTTTTTTTTCACATTCATGGCCTTGTATCATAATCCGCTGAAAGGCACTCCGAAATACTTGTCGATTATTCTGTTTACAATGGCATTATTGGGCGCCTTCCATCGCAGTTTGGTCGGTTGCTTTTTAATATCGATAGTGGTTGGATATGCGATTGCTTTACCTCGACTGAAAAGAATATATTTTGTTACCATTTCATCTGTCTTTTTGTTGTTTATCGTAGTTTTTTGGGGATATAAATTTATTCATTCAAGAACCTATTCCGATATAGAAGCAGTTGTTTCGGGCGATGTTATGAATACGGAGTTTGAGATAGAGGATATGGAGGCGACTTTTACTTTCAGAATGTTGCATCTATTGGAGCGGAATCAATACTTACTGGAAAATCCGGTTGCTATGTTTTTAGGAGCAGGTTTGATACCCGAAGATTCTAAAATGGTTGACAAAATGTTCGATTTCAAAGTCGGACTGCTCGAGGAATTAACCGGCGCCAAGGTACAGTTGGAAACCAGCGATATTTCATATTCTATCCTGATTCTTCGCTTAGGTTACTTGGGAACATTTTTGTATCTTTTGTTGCTTTTTTATCTGATGTTCTTTTTTTATAAAAAAAGAGAAAATCGTTATGCTTTTTTTTCGTTTCTCTATTTAATTCTAGCGATAGGCGTTTCGTTTTTTTCGGCAAATCTTTTGTTTCCAACTACTTTTCTTTTGCCTTTAATCAGTTATCATATAGTTATAAAAACAGATGATGAAACAATACAAATGAAAACTGACGTATGAAAAATAGAATTATATCTTTTTTTTCTCACGGAAATGAGCGATCGTTGCGAGCAAAGAAAAACATTATGATTTCTTTGGTTTTTAAGGGTTTAAGTATCGCCGTATCGCTAATGCTTGTTCCATTAACACTCAATTATTTGGATCAAACACGCTATGGGATTTGGCTCACCCTTACTTCCATATTGGGTTGGATGTATTTTTTCGACATAGGACTCGGTAATGGATTGCGTAATAAATTTGCAGAAGCCAAAGTGTATGGAAACGTAGCGCAGGGACGTATGTATGTTAGTACAACTTTTGCATTACTTGCGCTTATATCAATGGGGTTACTGTTGTTGTTTGCAGTTATTAATCCTTTTTTAGACTGGACTAAAATTCTAAATACAGATGCATCGTTAGCACACGAACTCGGCAAAACTGTTTTGATTGTTTTTTCATTCTTTTGCATCCAATTTGTGTTTCGCTTAGTGAGCACAATCTTATCGGCAGATCAGAAACCAGCTATGAGCGATTTTTTGAACTTGTGTAGTAATGCGCTTTCTCTTGTCATTATTTTTGTATTGGCAAAAGTAACAGCAGGCTCGTTATTAGGCATCAGTTTTGCGTATTCTGTAACTCCCGTCTTGGTACTTTTGATTGCAGCCTTCACAATGTTTAAAGGAAAATACAAGGAATATACCCCCTCTGTTAAATACATAAATTTTAGCCAAATCAACGATTTGATAGGATTGGGAGTGAAATTTTTTATTATTCAACTTGCCGGAATAGCGCTTTTTACCACCACCAACATTATAACTTCACATTTATTTAGTCCGGCGGAAGTAACACCTTATAATATTGCATTTAAATATTTTTCTGTTGTTACTATGGTGTTTAGCATCATCCTTTCTCCTTTTTGGACAGCCTATACCGATGCCTATCACAAGAAAGAAATCATTTGGATTAAGCAGACAACAAAAAAACTTGTTGCCATTTGGGGCATTTCCTGCGTAGTTTTAGTAGTTATGGTAATAGTCGCCAATTGGGTTTATCGCTTGTGGGTTGGAAGTGAAATTTATATTCCTGTATCATTAAGCATTATGATAGCGTTATTTGTGGCAATAAGCAGTTGGAATACGATATTCGCTTCTTTTATCAATGGGGTGGGTAAGATAAAATTACAGCTGTACTATGCTGTTTCTGTTGGAATTATTAATATACCCTTGTCTATTGCATTAGCGAAATTGTTAAACGGAGTTGAAGGAATCGTCTTGAGCACCTGTTTGTGTTTATTGGCAGGTTCGGTGTGGGTGCCTATTCAGTACGTAAAAATAGTGAATGGAACAGCAAAAGGAATTTGGAATAAATAGTAAAAAATGAAATGTAAAGTATGCTCTTCAGACAGTAATTTCTTGTTTTCTGCACAAATTCTTCAGAAACATGAGATACAGTACTTCAGATGTGATGTTTGTGGATTTATACAAACGGAACAGCCTTATTGGTTAGACGAAGCGTACAGGGATGCTATTGCAAGTTTAGATACCGGATATGTTTCCCGTAATTTACTGTATCGAGACATTGTTGCTTCTATTCTTAAAAAAAAGAAGTTTATTTCAACCGGTAAATTTTTGGATTATGGAGGAGGTTATGGGCTTTTTGTTCGGTTAATGCGCGACAAAGGGTTTGATTTCTACAGGCAGGATACGTACTGTAAAAATTTATTCGCACAATATTTTGATGTTGAAAAAACAGAATCTTATGAATTGGTTACTGCTTTTGAAGTTTTTGAACACCTTGAAAATCCATTATCAGAAATAGAAAAAATATTACAATATGCTAATTCTGTACTTTTTAGTACGGAACTTCAACCCGACATTGAAATCAAATCCATCAATGACTGGTGGTATTTTGTTCCTGAAACGGGACAACATATAAGCTTTTATACAAGAAAATCGTTGCAATGCCTTGCAGAAAAATTTAACCTGAACCTGTACACCAATAATCGCGATTTACATCTGTTGACAAATAAAAAATTGCCCGCAAATTTTTTAATAAATACAGGTCGAGTACATAAATTTGTCAACAGGGTGGTCAATAAATTATTTTGGAGTAAAAAAGGATTGCTTCAGCATGATTTTGAATATGTGAGAAATTTATTGCATACAAATCAAAGATAAGAATAAATTCTATGAATATTTTATTCGATAATCAAATTTTTACCTTGCAGAAATTCGGCGGAATATCGCGTTATTTCTACGAATTAATGAAAGAGTTGAACGGTTATGCCAAATGCAAACTACCCTTGATTGTGTCGAATAACGTTTATCTTTCACAAAAGCACTTGTCTTTTTTTCCAAACAGCGATTCTAAAGGAACGATGCGCATCATGAGTCTGTTGAATAAATGCTCTTTTGTTTGTGAGGTTAAAAAAGGCAAGTGGGATATTATACACCCTACTTACTATAATCCTTTTTTTTTGAAATATACAAACCACGCGCCTTTTGTTGTCACGATACATGACATGATTCAAGAGAAATTTAATTTTGACAAGATTACGGTCGACAATAAAAAAAGATATATTACGCAAGCCGATAAGATAATAGCCATCAGCGAAAATACAAAAAAAGATATTATTGAAATTTACGGCATCGATCCCGATAAAATAGATGTTATTTATCATGGACACAGTGTTGACCCGGAGATCGAGCAAAAAGTAGAAAATCTGCCAAGCAACTATGTATTATTTGTAGGTCAAAGATATTCGCTTAAAAATTTTATTCGATTTGTGGAGGCGATGTGTGGTATTATCAAAAAATATCCGGAATACCATATTGTTTGTACCGGATTGCCTTTTACGCCGGAGGAAAAAAAGATGCTTTCGGATTACGGTATCGCTAAGCAGACACAGCAATATTTTGTTAATGAAAAAGAATTAACGTATTTGTATAAGAATGCAACCGCCTTTGCATTTCCTTCCGTATACGAAGGTTTTGGCATACCCATTCTCGAAGCTTTTGCCTGTGGTTGTCCGGTAGCGTTGAGCAACACCAGCTGTTTCCCTGAAATAGCTAAAGATGCCGGAGCCTATTTCGACCCCTTAATGGCGGAGGATATCGAACGTGTTTTGCTGCAATTGATAGAAGATACAAGTTATCGTGAGAAATGTGTGATGCTGGGTTATCAACGGCTAAAAAACTTTTCATGGAAGAAAATGGCGCAAGAGACATTACAAACTTATCATAAAGCAATAGTAGAAGGAAAAAGATGAAGAAGATTCGAATATCCGTACTCACATCATTGTATAACTGCGAAAACTTTTTGCCCGGTTATTTCGATGCGCTGGACAGGATTGAAGGTAAAGAACAGATCGAGGTGCTTCTTCTGCACAACGAGCCGAAGGAGGACGAATTGGCTGTAATTTCCGGCCGTTTGCATGCGTTCAAATTTGTTCGTCATATTATTATCCCCGAACGGGAAACGCTTTATCGCACATGGAACAGAGGTATTCAATTGTCGGAAGGAGAATACATCACGGTCTGGAATGTGGATGATGTGCGTTTTCCTGAAAGCATTCTTCAACAAGCGGAAGCCTTGGATACTAATCCGGATGCGGCTATTGCTTACGGCGATATATGGGTTTCCGGTGAATATGGCGTTCGCGGAAACTTCAAAACAAACAGTCCGGTTTTTAATGAAGCCACACGCAAAGATTTTTTGTCGAATTTTCAGATGTCCTGTTTTCAGATGTGGCGAAAATCCATTCATTCGGTCATCGGTTATTATGATGAACAATTCAAATGTATTGCCGATTTTGATTTTCAAATACGAGCTGCATTGCATTTTTCGTTTGTGAAAACCGGAGAGCCTTTGGGCATATATCTCGAAGACCAACCACATAAATTAAGCGCAAACGGATTGCAACCGTTCGAAAGAAATATCATTTGTTTAAGGTATATGGATTACCGGCATTTAAACCTTTTCTTGTTAAAAGAGTCAAATAATAAGTACAGGTATAACCAAATGTTCTTTTATGATGAATGGATAGATTTTACAGAAAAGCGCTCCTTGGGATGGTTGTATAAACTGAAAGGAATGGTTTATGCAACTTTTAGTTCCCTTTATTGGTTGTTTCGACAAGTAGTAAAGAAGATGGTTTTTAGTTTTTCAAAATCAAAAAGATGTTGACTACGATTTTTACAGCTACTTATAAAGGAGGACGTTACTTGCCGGTTTTGTTCGATAGCCTTATGAGACAATCGAATAAGAACTTTGAATGGATATTGGTCAATGACGCTTCTCCCGACAACACCGATGAGGTGGTGAAAGAAATGTTGGAAAAAGCTGATTTCCCGCTACATTACCATAAAAAAGAAACCAATGGGGGAAAAACTACGGCAGTCAATTTGGGGATACAATTTGCCAAAGGCGAAATGTGGTTTATGGTCGATCATGACGATTATCTGGGTGAAGATGCGGTAGATGTTGTCAATCGGTATTATCCTCAAATTAAGGATGATGAAAATTTATGCGCTGTTACTTTCCTCCGACATCATCACAACGGAAAACCCATTGGAACCCAAATAAATCCGGATAATGTAATCACTGATTTCAGTTCTTATCGTTCCGTTTATAAAATAACAGGAGACAGAGCTGAGGTAGTGAAAACAGAATATTTTAGAAAAATTTGCCCCATTCCCACTTTCGAAAACGAGAATAATTGTTTGGACAACTATGCTTGGTTGATGTTGGCAAAAGAATACAATTCGTTATTCATTGCAAATAAAATCCCTGTTTACTACTGCGAATATCTTCCGTCGGGGCGGTCTTTGATCGGTGTTTACAAATCTCCGCTGGGTGAAATGCTGCAATGGAATTTGGCTGCTTCCATGAAGCAAAACAATTGGCGGCAAAAACTGAATGCATACATATACTACTGGCAACAGTTTTTAGTGACTGAAAATATTACATTTAAAAAAGCATATAAAGACTTATCACACAAATGGGGAATTGTAGCTATTCCGTTTGCGTACATGAAAAACATAATAAAACGACTTATGAATCGTTAGTAATACAGAGGAAAAAACCAAAGTATATATGAAAATCATTCATGCTATTTTTTCTTTTCATGTAGGCGGAGCGGAGACCATGCTGATAGACATAATCAATCGGCAATGCAAAGAATCTTCGGTCAGTTTGTTAATCGTAAATGATAAGGTAAATACCGGTTTGTTAAATACGATAGATGAAAAAGTAAATATTTATACATTGGGGAGAAAAGAAAGTAATAAGTTACAATTATTTTCTGTTTTTTGTAAGATAAATCAAATAATAAAAAAGATAGATCCGGATGTGATCCACTGTCACGACAATAATCTTTTCCCTTTTTTCATTAACAGGCGAAAAAAAACGTGTTTGACTGTTCATAATGTGAGATTATCTACATCGTTTCTGAGGAGTTACAAGGTGGTTTTTGCTATATCAAAAGCTGTTCGAGACGACATAGAGCAGAGAGTTGGAATCTTTGCGCCAATAGTCTATAATGGGATTGAGATTAAACAATATAGACAACGATTCCTGTATGAATTTAACAAGGATAAAGAAGTGTTTCAAATAGTTTTGCTGAGTCGGCTGTTTCCCGAGCAAAAAGGGCAACACATTGCCATGCAATCTATTCGCATCCTCAAAAAACAGGATTTAAATGTAAAACTGTATTTGATTGGCGGCGGAGAAGCGGCTGAATTCATCCGGATGAAAGCATTGGCAGTGGAATACGGGATAGACGGTGATGTTGAATTTGTGGGACAAATGGATAGAGAATGGATTAAAAATAATTTGAGAAATTATCATGTGTTAATACAACCCTCGCTTTATGAAGGATTCGGTCTTACCGTCATCGAAGGTTTTGCTTGCGGATTACCTGTTGTTGCAAGCGATTTGGATGGCCCTAAAGAGATTTGTCAACTTTTAAATGCCGGTTTATTGGTACATGCCAACGATCCGGCAGATTTAGCGGAAAAGATAGTTTTGATTTATCAATCCTATGTGTTAAATGCTTTGAAAGACGATAATTACATCCTAAGCAATCACAGTCAGTTAGAAATCTTTGATATTCAAACGACTGCAAAAACATATCTTGATAATTACGTCTTAATAAATTCAGAACAAAGTAGTTGAAGAATATTTACAATCAAAAAAGAAAGAAATGAAAATCTTGATTGCCAATAAGTTTTACTATCCTCGGGGAGGGGATTGTGTTTACACGCTTCAACTCGAATCTTTGCTGAAAAGTAAAGGGCACGAAGTAGCAATATTTGCCATTCAACATCCTAAAAACCGGTCAAGTGTGTTTCAGCATTATTTTCCTTCGGAGGTTTCCTATTCATCGGGAGACAGGAAAAGTCGTGTAAAAGCGGCGCTTCGACCTTTAGGCGTTAGAGAGGTAAAACAGAAATTCACAGCGCTTCTGAATGATTTTCGACCGGATGTGGTTCATTTGAATAATATACACACGCATCTTTCGCCGGTTTTGGCTGAGATTGCGCATAAAAAGCAGATTCGAGTGGTTTGGACTTTGCACGACTTTAAGTTATTGTGTCCTCGCTACGATTGTTTGAGGGACGGGGAATTTTGCCGGCTTTGCTTTTCGGATAAAACAGATGTATTGAAATACAGATGTATGAAAGGAAGTTTATTTGCAAGTATATTGGCTTATTTTGAAGCAATTAAATGGGGCAGAGAAAGACTGGAAAGATACACGGGTGCTTATGTTTGTCCCAGCGAATTCATGCGATCTCAAATGCTTGCGGGAGGCTTCAATAAAGATAAGTTGATTGTTTTGCCTAATTTCGTGCAGTTTGGCAAAAATGACACAATAAATTGCAAGAGAGAAGATTATTTTTGTTATGTGGGTCGTATTTCAGGCGAAAAGGGCATTGAAACCTTGCTTCAAGCCGCACAGAAAATGCCGTACTTATTAAAAATAGCAGGTAAAGGGCCTTTATTTAATGAGTTGAAGTCTCGATATGCGAGTGATAAAATCGAATTTTTGGGTTATCTGAATCCGGATGAAATTAAATCGTTGATCGAAAAAGCCCGTTTTTCCGTCATCCCTTCCGAATGTTACGAAAATAATCCATTGAGTGGAATCGAGTCATTGTACTTAGGTACTCCGGTTCTCGGCGCCAATATTGGAGGCATTCCCGAATTGATAGAAGAAAACCGGAATGGATTGTTGTTTGAATCGGGAGATAAGGAAGACTTAAAAAATAAAATAGATAAAATGTATCACACTACTTTTAGTTGTGAGGATATAGCTCAAAGAGCGTTTGGGCTTTATTCGCCCGATAATTATTATTCATTGCTTATGAATATCTATTGCGGTGAATGATTATTTCACACTTAGTTCTCGATAGACATCTGCTGTTTGAGCGGCAATACTATCCCAGTTATACATTGACAAGTTATACTTTATATGTTCTTTTTGGGATAGTTTCTCTTCCAATTTGCTCTTCAAGTCGTCCCAATTCCCGCATTGAAAGTAATACTCATTAGGCAACTTTACTTCTATATTTGCAGATATATCACTGACCAATACATCAATATCATAACTCATCGCCTCCAATAAAGATATTGGGAGTCCTTCATGGAAAGAGGGTAAAACAAACAATTTTGCATTTGAAAAAAGTTCATTTAATTTTTCCCCTTTGATAAAACCCGTTAATACAACCCCATTTTTTTTTGCCAATTGCTTCAAATTTTCGGAATAGGTATCGGGGTGGTCGGCATCGCCGGCGATTACTAACTTATATTCCTTGTCGGCTAAGTTTGTAAATGCTTCTATCAAACCATGAAATCCTTTTTCTTCGACAAATCTGCCTAAGGTAAAAATATATTTTTGGGGCGATAAACCTAATTTTTGGATATAGGCTGTTTCAATGGATCTCACCGGAATATTTACTCCGTTGTATATGAGATTTGCGTCGAAGCGGTTGTATTTCTGCTTAATGGTGCTATTGATATCTTCCGATATTACAATTAGTTTATGGGCATATTTTGCACTTAAACGTTCACCGGCTCTCAGGACTATTTTGGCTATTTTCCCCCATTTTTGCCGATCGTAATCCCTGCCATGATGAGTAACTACCACTCTCAAACCTAATAGTCGAGCCAAAGGAGTCATAACAGAGGGACCTACGGCGTGAATATGCAAAATATCTGCTTTCGCCTTTTTTGCATAAAATACAGCTAATAAAGTATGTAATAAAGCCTCTGTACTTTTTTGTCTGGGGGCGTAAATATCTTTCAATTCCACTCCTTTATACGACTTTATTTTATGGTCTGATGTAACATAGCATGAACGGCGAATGAGGGTAACCTCACACCCCAATTTTGTTAATCTTGGGTACAATTCTTCGCAGTGTGTTTCCACTCCTCCTTGTATATCGGGAATCCCTCGTGTTCCGGTAACAAATATTTTCATTAAAAAATTTCCCTTAAATCTCCTTGTGTTGGGTCTTGACCTACATTATATCTGCATTTATTCAAACAGGCAGGTTTATTTTGTAAACTGCGTAATTTGTTATTAATTGCCCATTTCAACGGATGCTTGAAATATTTTTTCATTACCGGAGAAGCAGTTCCTACCATCCAACAGTTTTTAGGACATTGACGCACCATACTCCGAACTTTCTCTGCCTGCTTGCTTGTCCATACCGTTTGAAAATCGGGAGTTTCCCGAATGTTGCCCATTTTCTCCTGCCAGTATTTTTTTTCAAGTCCATTACAAGGATAGATATCTCCATTAGGTTCTACAAAGAAATTAACCATACCTGCTTCACAAGGCAACAATCGTGGATTACCTTCGATGTAATTAATTAACCCCATATTGAAAAATGCGCGAAACCACGATTTTGGACGATTTTCTTTCAGCTGGCTATTAATTAATTTTTCAAAATTTCCACAAACTTCTTCTTTATTGGTAATCACATTGTCGTCCTTATGAAAATAATACGAATTGTGAAAAGCCGCAGTTGCAAATTCCATACCCAAGGATTTTGAAAGTTGATATAGCGAAAGCATATCTGCCGAATTACTGTTGGAGACAGTGCAACCGAATCCTATATCTTTGAGTCCCATTTCTTTCAGAGTCAACAATGTCCGAATCCCCTTGTCAAATCCTCCGGCATGTCCCCGTAGTTCGTCGTTTTTGCCGGCAAGTCCTTCGATACTGACGCGAATGCCGATATTGGGGAATTTTTTTGCCAAATCAATGATCCGGTCTTCGTACCATCCCGATGTTGAGACCACAACACGAGGCGCTTTGGTAAAACATACTTCGACAATTTTATCTAAATCCTCACGAATAAACGGCTCTCCACCTGTGATGTTAATGAATTTCACATTGGGCAGGCGTTTGATTTCTTCCAACGTAATTTCTTCGCTCTTTTCTGAGGGATTCTCCCAAATGTTGCACATCCTACAACGCATCGGACAACGATAAGTTATGATGATACACATATCGGTAGGGTATGGAATATTATTCATTATGACATAATTTCAACCATATTGGTTTTCACTGCAAAAGTAGTAATTAATATTAGAATGGCATATATGCAAGGTAAGAAAAAACAAGAAACCGGATAAAGTTATTCATTCTACCTGCAAAAATGAAATAAAACCGGTCTTATTTTAAAAACAACAACACACAGCCGGCAACACTGATGAATGCTCCGAGAACTTGAAACGGCGTTATCCGTTCTTTAAACATAATGGCCGAGGGAACGATGATAAAGATCGGTACCAATGCCATTAAAGTGGCGGCTACTCCGGTTTTAGCATGTTGGATTGCATAAAGCGATAACGCTACTCCGATTACCGGGCCAACCAAGGAGCCGGATAAGACAAATTTTATGCCGGTTTTGCTGGAAAACGCTTGCCGAATGGAACCCCACCGTCGCAGGAAGGTTATCAACAATATGAACGATAACCCTCCTGTGATGGCGCGTATTTGTGTTGCGGAGATTACATTGTAATCACCCATTCCTTTTTTACTGGCGATAAGCCCCAAGGCTTGTCCGGCTGCACCGCCGAATGCCAATAAAAAACCTTTAAGGGGGACGTTAAAATTTAACTTTTCTCCTTTTTCTTTACCCAGCATGGCAACAAGAATACCGCAAAGAATGACACCGATTCCCATTATTTGTTGAAATGAAAGACGTTCGCCTAAAAAAATAAATCCAACAAAAGCTGTTATAGGAGGCGATAATGTCATGACAAGTGATGCCATACGGGATCCGATGATTGAATAGGAGTGAAACAGACAAAGGTCGCCAAGGAAAAAGCCGATGAATCCTGAAAGTGATAGCCAAAACCACTGGTAAGGAGTGGCATCCGTTGGCAAAAAGTATCCCCGGGTAACCCAAGCGGCAAGTCCTAAAAGTGTGAACGCCGTCATTAAACGGATGACATTCACAGCCAATGAGCCGATTTTACTGCCTGCTTTTTCAAAAAATAGAGCGCTTAGTGTCCAACATACGGCAACACCCAACGCCGAGAATTCACCTACAAACACGATCGTTTTTAATTCATTTAAAGAAGCGCAAAGGTAGTGAAAAATAATGATTAGTGATTAATGGTTAATGGGGGAATTATCAATTATCAATTAAAATCATCCTGCCCAGTTTTCACGGTCTAAATTCCGGTAACTGATGGCTTCGGCAATGTGACCGACTTGTACTTTTTCCGATGTTTCCAAATCAGCAATGGTCCTCGCAACGCGCAAAATACGATCATAAGCCCGTGCCGACAGACTCAAACGTTCCATCGCATCTTTCAATTTCATTAGACCTGCCTGATCGGGTTGGGCATGAATGTGCAACAGCCGCGTGTGCATTTGTGCGTTGCAGTAAATCCCCTCCTCATCGGCAAACCGCATTTCTTGAATTTGTCGTGCATTTATCACGCGGTTCCGGATGCTTTCACTGGATTCGGCGGGGCGAATATCCGAAATGTCTTCAAAGGGAACCGGAACAATTTCCACTTGTATATCAATCCTGTCCATCAAGGGACCGGAAATGCGATTCAAATATTTTTGAACTTGAACCGATGCACAAACGCAGGCTTTGTGCGGATTGTTGAAATTTCCGCAGGGACAGGGATTCATGGAAGCAACCAACATAAACCCTGCCGGATATTCAACGGACGATTTTGCCCGGGAAATGGTTATTTTCCTGTCTTCGAGCGGTTGCCGCAGCACTTCAAGCACATTTCTACCAAACTCGGCAATTTCGTCGAGAAACAACACGCCGTTGTGCGCCAGACTGATTTCCCCCGGTTGCGGATAAGAGCCTCCACCAACCATTGCCACCATCGAAATGGAATGATGCGGACTGCGAAAAGGTCGAAGCGCAATCAGTGAGCCGTTGTGATTGATTTTTCCCGCAACCGAATGAATTTTGGTCGTTTCAAGGCTTTCATTCACAGTCAAAGGCGGAAGAATCGAAGGAATACGCTTTGCCAACATACTTTTTCCTGCTCCCGGACTACCTACAAGAATGATATTGTGTCCACCGGCACAGGCTACTTCAATGGCTCTCTTCACCTGTTCCTGTCCTTTCACTTCCGAAAAATCCCATTCCATTCGCGATTGATTGGCATAAAACTCTTTCCGAGGGTCGATAATCACTTGCTGCAACTCCTTTTCCCCGTTAAAAAATTGAATCACATCAACGATGTTTTCTGCGCCATATACTTCCAATCCGCTCACGACCGCCGCTTCTCTTGTGTTAGACATCGGAATAATAATGCCTTTGAATCCGCTTTCTTTTGCTTTGATAGCAATGGGCAAAATACCTTTTACCGCTTTCAGGCTACCATCTAACGACAATTCGCCAATCATGAGATAATCGCTGATTTTTTCGGACTTGATTTTTTCGGCGCCGGCTAAAATTCCAATAGCCAAAGGTAAATCATAGGCTGCTCCTTCCTTGCGAACATCGGCAGGCGCCATATTGACAACAATCTGGTTGCGGGGAAATTTATATCCGTTCACGTTCAAAGCAGACGTAATCCGCTCGTGCGACTCTTTGATGCTGACATCAGGAAGTCCTACCAAGAAAAACTTGATGCCTTTACTGCAATTAACTTCAATAGTGATGATATTGGCATTGACGCCATGAATGGCTGCCGCATACGCTTTTACTAACATAGTTATAGGTTTTATTAGGTAATTATGAATTAGTTTTTAGTTTTTAGTTTTTAACTTTTAGTTTTTAGTTTATCATTTAGTATGGTTTGAATATCGTTAACAGTTACTTTAGAGCCAATAATAATACCTTCTTTATCAATTAAATAATTACAAGGAACGGATAATACATTGTAGAGCGAAACCAATTCGGAAGCCCAGCCGGCAGTATCTATCGCTTGAATCCAATTGATTCCCTGTTCTTCTGCCAACACTTTCCAGTCTTCCCTGTTTTCATCCAAGGCAATCGTTAATATTGCCAATTCCTTAGCCGGAAAGGTATCCCTGATAGTTAGCAGTTCAGCGTATTCCGGCTCACAAAAATCGCATTGAGATTTCGCAAATGTTAAAATGAGGTATTTGTCTTTGAATGTTTCCAAAGTAATGGTATCGTTTTTTGTATCCGTTATTTTAAAATCCAAAGCCGGTTGACCGACTTTCGTCTGCAAATCTTTCGAAGAAAGTATTTGTAATTTTTCGTACAAAGGATTTGTTTTCACTTCTTCAGAGATAAGATTTAGAAAAGTTTGGATGTCGGAAGCATTTTCAATATCTAAAATATAATCTTGAATCATTACCAATGCAGCGATTGACGAAGGGTTTGCTTCTACAAAATCCTGCGCCCGGGTTTTCAAAATATGATCGACATTTTTCAGTTGAGAGGCAAGTAATGCATCATCACTTGCGCTCGATTCCAAAGGATGTTCCAAATGAGCATTTAGCTTGTCGTTTAATTCACATTTTTCTTTGATATTAGATAGATTATCAGTTTTAAAATCCGATAACAATTCATTGATTTCCCCACCTTTGACTATCATCATTTCC
>Ga0082212_10004161_pt1 | contig 20165 bp, 12 predicted proteins | sample TergutNt197P3_FD_71548 | JGI IMG/M metagenome (GOLD analysis project Ga0082212, IMG submission 71548) | Neocapritermes taracua P3 segment gut microbial communities from Petit-Saut dam, French Guiana - Nt197 P3 | ecosystem: Host-associated > Arthropoda: Insects > Digestive system > Gut ... | reverse complement strand
GCCCAATGTTACTGGATTCGGTGGCCCAATGTCACTGGATTCGGTGGCCCAATGTCACTGGATTCGGTGGCCCAATACTACCGGAAACCTTGGCCCAATAGTCTGGAATACGCAGCGATGATTCTCGACGGAGAAATGGTGGTCACAGATACTGAAGGCAAGACAGATTTTCAGGCTTTGCAAAACTATATGGCAGACCCCAAAGGCGGAACCCTTACCTATATCGTCTTTGATATCCTGGCCTTGGATGGTGCAGACCTAAGAGAATACCGCCTGATTCAAAGAAAAGAAATCCTGGAATCTCTGATGCTGGATGCTCCTGAAACCCTTTTCTACAGTAACCCTGTCCAAGGAAACGGAACGGAGTGTTTTCTCGCAGCCTGTAAGGCGAATTTAGAAGGAATCGTAGGCAAAAAAGCTGATTCGGTCTACAGCGGAGCAAAAAACGGCGATTGGATTAAGTTGAAATGCAATAAAAGACAAGAGTTTGTCATTGCCGGATATACACTTTCCGATAAAAAAACAACAGGGATAAGCTCACTGCTCCTGGGTCTCCATGCCGGTGAGGAATTTATCTATGCCGGACGTGCCGGCACCGGCCTGAGCACATCCGACATCAAAGACCTTGAGGCAAAATTCGAGACCCTGAAGAGGTTGGATCCCCCTTTTAAACTCGTGCCAAAAACCAAACCGAATGAAACACTCACATGGCTTGACCCAAAACTGGTCGCGGAAATACAATTCTCCGAATGGACCAAAGACAATCTGTTAAGGCAGGCAAGCTTCAAAGGCCTGCGTTTGGATAAGGATTCCGGAGATGTAAAAAGTAAGGTGAAACCGGCCAGGGTGAAGCCGGCCGGAGCAAAGGGTGACTGTGTCATTCAGGGCATAAAGATCACAAACCCCGACAGGGTGGTTTTTGAAAACCCAGCCCTCACAAAAGCGGACGTGGTTCGGTATTACGAGAAAGTATCAGAGCGCATGCTGCCTTATATCAGTCACAGAATTCTGAGCATTGTACGCTGCCCCGGAGGGATATCTCAGCCCTGCTTCTATAAGAAGCATCCCCGTCCAGATAGTCAAGGAATTATCACAATTGAAAACGCATCCGGACTGATTTTTGAAGCGCAGATGGGGACGCTGGAATTTCATATCTGGGGAAGCCGCGCGGATGAACAGTCAACGCTTAAAATAATACCATTTTTAGACAACGATATCAAATATGCATTTACCTCCTAGCTCTATCCACTTCGAACCCAGCTGCTTATTCTGGCCCTTGCGGAAGTCAAATGTGAGAAGATAACCTATATTGGCATTCTTGCTTGACATGTAGCCAAGGAGCTGGCTATAAGCTTCTTCTTTGTGTTTCTCACCATGCCAGATTTTCAACTCAATAATAAATTGCTCCTTATTATAGTCGAGCACGATATCCATCCGGCGTTGATCTCTGGTTTCGCTCTCAATATGATAAAAACCGTGTCCATTGATCAGCGGACGCAGATATGATAGAAACAGCAGACGCCCTTGCCTTTCCAGGAATTCAATATCTTTTTCACAGAACATTTCATGGTAGTGCTCTGCAAACTTTTCCAGGCATAGCTGCATGTTGAATTTGCCGCTGCTGACAATATCTGAGGCGAGAACTCCTTTTATCATCCTCTTGTTTTCGCTTGTATGTTCTTTTGAGAGAAAGTACTCGTAGATGATTGTTTCAAAGATTCTGTTGGATATGACCACAACACCGTTGTTTTTCTCAATAATGCCAAATGTGTGCGCAAGCTCCAGAACAGGATTGCCGAACTTGAAGCTATAATTTTCTCCAATAATGAGTACGCCGTAGATCACATTATACAAATCCTTGTTATTTTCTAAATTTTTATAAATATCATCAAATAATGTGTTCTTCTCATCCAGGAGTATCTGTACAGCATTTTGGATACCGCCACTGGTCCAATCTTGAGTGAGCTCCTCGTCAATACACTGGCAAATTCGTGACACCAGAAAGGGGTAGCCGTTTGTGTAGATGTGAATTTCCTCAGACAGCGCTGATATGTCCATACCCGTTCTGTGATCGGATTCGTACTCTGCCAACATTGTGGCGATCTCGTCAGGATTGAATGACATATCCACCTTGAAATTGACAGCGATATTCCATGGGGAATTGTACAATTTTTGCTCTTCAGATGAGGCGGTGTAGCTTCCTTCGTTAATCATTTTCAGTTTGATGTTTTTGATGTCATAGACACCTGCCAGGATGACGCTATGGAATGTGTCATGTTGCGCATCCTCTCGAGCCAAAAACTTAGTGCGCAGCATGCCAAGAAAATGTAAAAATATTTCATTATTGCTGATTTTATCTACCTCATCAATCATCAGCACAACTTTTTTGCCTGTACACATTTTCGTAATGTGTTTACTCAATCCTGCAAAAGTGATGATGTCACTGTCCGCCCAATTTTCTTTATAGACATCAGGAACATCCGTAAATGTCAAAGCGTCTTGAATGAGTTCCATAAAGGTTTGACAAAAGGCTGTTGGCGACTCAAAGCTTTCATTGCCAATGCCCTCAAAACTTGTCGAAATAACTATATACTCATCTTGCAGCTTTTTTCTCAACCATGCCAAGGCTGTTGTTTTCCCATACTGCCTGGCGCGATTAATGGTAAAGTAATGACCGTTGTCAACTAATTGTTGCATTTGATCTGTCTTGTAACCTATGTCCACCATATAATGCTTTCTCGGTACACACAATCCTGTTACATTGAATTTGCGCATGTATATGGGTACCTCCTGTATTTCGCGTTAGGTATTAGATATTGTTCGGCTTATGTCCTCAACACGCCTCAACACGACTTTTAGGAATTAGCTGCACGAGGGTTAATTTGTAATATTTTCTGTTTTAACTCTTGGGAAAGCAATGTGCAATCCCCGAATGCCCCATCGCCAATTTTTGTTATGTTATCGGAGAGTGTGAATGATACCAGGGAATTACAACCGTTGAAGGCTTCGAAGCCAATACTCACTATACTGTTGGGGAGCGTCATTGACGTAAGTGACGTGCACGATTTAAATGCCCCATGGCCAATGTTGGTTACACTGTCAGGGATCGTGACTGACGTAAGGGAAGAACAGCAGCTAAATGCCTCGAAGCCGATGCTTGTAATGCCGTTGGGAAGTACAAGTGATGTTAGGGATTCACAGGAGCTAAACGCCTCATCGCCAAGAATTGTTACGCTGCCGGGAATGATGATTGACGCAAGCGAAGTACAGCCATTGAACGCCTTGAAGCCAATACTTGTTGCGCTGTCAGGGAGTACCACTGATGCCAGTGATGCACATTCCTCAAACGCCCCTTCGCCGATATCTGTCACGCTATTGGGGATTGTGACAGATGTTAGCGAAGTGCAGTGGCGAAACACACTGGAACCAATACTTGTTATGTTATTGGGAAGTGTGATTGAAGTTAGTGAGTCGCAATATATGAATGCGCTGTTGCCAATATTCGTTACACTGTCGGGAATTACTATAGATGTAAGTGTGTAGCAATAACCAAACGCCTGATCGCCAATGCTTGTTACGCTGCCAGGGATGGTGACTGATATAAGGGATTCGTCAAGGGAACTAAACGCCCAGCCTCCAATACCAACAACAGGAAATCCCTTGATTTTTGAGGGGATTGTAACTTCGGGATTTTTCCCCATATATTTCGTCAAGACAACACCACCCAATTCGCTCCTGTATTCATATTCAAAGGAAGCTGCATCTTCGGCCTCCTCTGCCTTTTCTGCACAGCCAGTTACCATGAAAATAAGAGTCAGTACCAGAGACATAATGGTCGTTTTTTTAATTGACATTTTACCGCCTTCTTTCGTAAGGGACTGCTACTCAGTCATGAGTATATTCATTTAGGGCATGTTCCCACTTTATTTCCATTCCATTCAAATCGTCCAATGGTCATGCACAACAGCTACCAGCATCCACTGTCCGCCTGATTGCTCAAAAACTAGCCTCAGACTATCCCAGTACGGCCCATCACCGGGGAAGTTATATTCAACAAAATGGGCATCCGGGAAAAATTCATCAATATTAGATATGGTATTTCCGGTTTGAAGAAGCTTGTCAACGTCAATCCGTGGTGCGTTGATAAAATCTCGATCACATACAAACACTTTGAAATAATCGTAAACTCTCAGATCTATTGGTTCGCCAGAACCAGCGTAACTTCCCCACTCGTATATATCCGAGAGTTTTAATGCATTAATCTGGGAAGAGGTGAACGTTAGGTTGCTCTCATGAAGAAAAGTATGAGGTGAAAACATGACACCTTTATCTTTATGGATAACTGTAGCCAGCTGTTCAAAATCCCGATCTTTGAGGTATTGTAGAACAGTATTAGCTTGATCCAGGAGCTCATCCTTATGGCACGTCTTTTTATGTGCAACAGCCACCAACATCCACCGATCCCTTGGCTTTTCAAACACCAGCTCCAGAGTATCTCCTAAAGTATCTGTACCAGGAAAGTGATAGGTAACACAATGATTCTCCGGAAAAGGCCAATCATTGTTGAAGGGCTCAGAAGTTCCATTAAACACAAACACCTTGTCAACTCCAACATACGGCGCATTGCGGTAATCCCGGGTGCAAAAATATTTATTCAAAAAATCGCCCATATTCATGTCTAACGATATCTGATGATCATTGTTCCATTCATATGGAAACCATTCGCATGTATCTGTAGGTTTCATCTCTTCTAGCTGAGAAGCAGAAAACGTTGGTCCCCAGTATCTATAGCTGCCTGAAATCCCCCCCTTCAAGATAAGGGAATGGGGTTGAAACTTGACACCATTGGTAGGGGCGCTAGGGGCAACTGTGGCCAGCTGTTCAAAATCCTGGTCTTGAAGGTATTGTAGAACCAAGTCGGCTTGGGCCCGAAGCTCCTGCTCGTCGAAAATCTCTGTCGTGTTATTTGAATCCTGCAAGACCTCATCTGCATTTCCTGAATGAGTCACTGGAGGAGATTGGATAACCAGCACCAGAGATACTCCCAATAGTGCGGCTGCAATGAGCAAAGTTATCATACTTATTTTTTTCACACTAATTATTGATAACATTTTTGGCCCTTTCTGTTCCTCTACAGTTCGTTGCAAAACCTCTAAATCCTTCAAAATTATAGTATTACGATTTGATTATAATCAATATAGGGACAATTTGCAAGTTATATTTTTCCCAAATCCTCCCAAATCCCATTGTACAAATGCACCCAGAGCATTGCGCCAGCTTGTGGCAAGGATATTATTATGATACAATATGTATCATAATAGGAGCAGGAGGCCGAAATCATGTTTACTACTCATGTAAAGGCTGTGCGCGAGTTGAGAAATAATTATCCCGAAGTTGCGCAAATCATAAAGAACCGCGACCATGTTATTATTACCAATAACGGAAAAAGTGAGGCAGTCCTGATACCTTATGAGGATTTGGAAAGATATCAGGAATACCTGCACGTTCAATACGTGAAAGAAAAACTGGCTGAAGCCGAGGCTGTCTCGGATAATCCCAACGAATGGGTTTCTATTGACGCAGTATTTAAAAATTGGGGTAGTTGGGATGAGACCTGAGATGAAATATAAAATTACTGTTCTGCGCTTAGCCCAAAATGATTTACATGAAATTCACAAATATTTATCCGAATTTGGCGAAAATCCACCAAAGAAATTCAGGAATAGTTTTGAAAGGTTTATTGAACAGATTTCAAACATGCCCTATATGTTTAGTGAATATGAACACAACCCAAATTACCGCAAGTCTGTTCTTGTTTTTGGGTATTTAGTTTTTTATCGTATAAATGAACACGGACACAGAGTGAAAATATATCGTATTTTGCACGGCAAACGTAACATTGATGTTGATCAGCTCTTGATTAATTAAGTGGGATGGAATCTTTATTTAAAAACCACACGGGATCAGTACCAAGGCTGGTGTTTGATTTGCTATATTTATACTTTATACTTATACAATCTGCCCTCCCGCGCCCTGCGATGTCACCCTGCGCCCTCTCCCTGCACATTCACACTATGCCGGCACTCCTTATTCGTGCACACATGTTTCACCTGGCCCCCCCGGGCAGCTTTTTCCACCATCATGGAATCACATTGGGGGCACTTCCCGACCACTGGTTTTTCCCACGAGACAAATTCGCAGCCGGGATAGGCGGTACATCCGTAGAATTTGCGGCCTTTTTTCGAGCGCCGCATGGTCAGTTTCTGACCGCATAACGGACAGTCTACACCAATCTCCTCCAGCAGCGACTTGGCATTACGGCACTCGGGAAATCCCGGACAGGCCAAAAACTTGCCATAGCGCCCCATTTTGATCACCATATTGCGGCCGCAGAATTCACATATCTCCTCAGAAACTTCGTCTTCAATTTTAACCTTGCCGATTTTGGCTTCAGCCGCCTCCACAGTTTGTTCAAAAGGCCCATAGAAATCACGTACAACATTTTTCCACTGGGACTGGCCCTCTTCAATAGTATCCAGAATCCCTTCCATATGCGCTGTAAAGCCCAGATCAACAATATCAGAAAAATTCTCTCTCAACAGAGCCATGACAATCTCTCCCAGCTCTGTGGGCATCAGGCGCTTCTGCTCTTTAACCACATACCCCCGGGACTGGATGGTTTCAATGGTCGGCGCGTAAGTGCTGGGACGGCCAATGCCCTCTTCTTCGAGTTTTTTGACCAGGGATGCTTCCGTATAGCGCGGCGGCGGTTCTGTGAAGTGCTGTTTATCTTCAAATTTTTCGGCAACAAGCTTCTGGCCCGGCTCAACTTGGATACTGAGCTTGGAGACTGTTTCCTTCTCCGTGTCATCGGTACTCTCTTCATAAACCGCTAAAAATCCGGGAAATTTGATCAGGGAGGCGTTGGCCCGGAAAAGATAGTCCCCCGCTTCCACATCCACTGCCAAGGTATCGTACACAGCCTGCTGCATCTGGCTGGCCATAAAACGGCTCCAAATAAGAGTATACAGCCGGAACTGCTCGCGGCTCAAAAAGGGTTTCACCACCTCCGGCGTCCGAAAAACCGATGTGGGGCGAATGGCTTCATGAGCATCCTGGCTGCGTCCGCGGCTGGCAAACTGACGGGGTTTCTCCGGATAGTATTCCGGCGCATAGTGCTGCAAGATATAGTCTTTGGCTTCATCCCGCGCTGTGTCGGATATGCGTACCGAGTCTGTTCTCATATAAGTAATGAGACCCACCAGGCCTTCCGCGCCCACCTCAAGACCCTCATAAAGCTGTTGGGCCACCATCATGGTTTTCTTCGGCGCAAAATTCAGCTTGCGGTAAGCTTCCTGCTGCAAACTGCTTGTGGTAAAAGGCGGCGCCGGCTGCCGGGTCTTTTCCTTTTTCTTAACCTCCTTGACGATGAATTCCTGTTTTTTAAGATACGCCAACACGTCATCCATCTCTTCACGGGTTTTAACCACATACTTCTTGCCAAGCTTCTGCAAGAGCTTGGCCGAAAATTTTTCTTTGCCGCCGGCGAGATGGGCCAGCAAGGACCAATATTCTTCAGGCTCAAAGGCTCTGATTTCCTCTTCTCGGTCGCAGATCAAGCGCACCGCAACAGATTGGACACGCCCGGCACTCAGTCCTTTTTTAACCTTGCGCCACAACAAGGGCCCCAAGGTATAGCCCACCAGCCGGTCAAGAACTCGTCTGGCCTGTTGGGCATCAACTTTATCCATGTTGATTTTGCGCGGATTCTTGATCGCTTTTTTCACTGTGTCTTTGGTAATTTCATTGAATTCCACCCGGATAGCCTCATTCAGGTTGAGCCCGAGCAGATGGGCCAAATGCCAGGAAATCGCCTCCCCCTCACGATCCGGGTCAGCAGCCAGCAGAACTCTCTCGGAGTTTTTAGCGGCTTCGCGCAGCTTCTTGACAAGATCGCCCCGTCCTCGGATGGCGATATATTTGGGTTCAAAATCATTTTGAATATCTACCCCCATCTGACTCTTCGGCAAGTCACGCAGATGTCCCATGGAGGCGTTGACCTGATACCCTCTGGGAAGAATTTTGCCGATGGACTTGGCCTTGGCGGGGGATTCAACGATTACTAAAGTTTTTGCCATTATAGTACCTCAAATTTCTTATATCTCTCATCATCTTATATCTATTCTTGTCATTTTATTCGTCTAACCTGAAAAGTAAATATCGGGTGCCTCCTATCTAAAATATAATGCTGGCCTGGGAGACGCTGGATATAGCCCTCCAGTTCTAAATGCAAAAGCCCTATCGCTAAGTCTTGGGGCGCCAGATCTGACTGCATGGCCAGACGATCAATGTGCAGGGGAATATCGCTTAAGTAGTCGAGAAGATCCATATGATCCCTCACCTCGGTGCAGGGGTCCGACAGGCCTTCAGATGTACCGGACATCTTCGATGCGATTGATACGCCCGGCGTATCCGGCACATCCGGCGTATCTGGCACATCCGGCACATCCGGCGCCTCCGACAAAGGCGCTGCCCCTGATACTCCATTCTGTCCTGATCCGGTTATCCCCTGTCCCGACAGCGAAAGCTGTTCCAAAATATCCTCCGCCGTTTCCGCCACATGAGCTCCCAAACGCAATAAATTGTGACACCCCGTGCTGGCGGAACTAAAAATCGGTCCCGGCACAGCAAACACTTCCCGGCCTTGCTCCAACGCAAAATCCACGGTAATCAAAGCCCCACTCTTTTCCGCTGCCTCCGCCACCACAACCCCCAGAGCCGAGCCGCTGATGAGGCGGTTCCGGGCCGGAAAGGCCCCCGGTTTGGCAGGCATCCCCGGCGGATATTCGCTGATTAGGGCGCCCTGTTCCAAGATCCGTTCAGCCAACCCCTTGTGCTCCGCCGGATAGAGTGTATCGAGACCGCCGCCCAAATACGCCCATGTCACCCCCGCAGACCCCGCCGCCAGAGCTCCCTCATGGGCTGCGCCGTCAATTCCCCGGGCCAAACCGCTGATGACCACCAACCCCCGCGCCGCAATCTCCTTGCCGAGAAAATGAGCGGCAGATTTCCCGTATGCCGTAGCCCGGCGCGCCCCGACGATGGCAATCCCATGCTTTTGCCCCTCAAGAGTTCCTTGGTAAAAAAGCACCGGCGGCGCATCAGATAGTGTGCTTAACAGGGCAGGATAAGCTTTCTCTCCCGGCGCCGTTAGAGAAATTCCCAGCCGATCCAATGTCTCTTCCGTCCGTGCCAGGTCAATCTGGCTTCTCTGGCGAAAGAAATCGGCATATCCTTTGTTTGCTCTTGCCGAAGCCGGTGCAGCCGATGCCGCTGACGGACTCCCTGCGACAGGCACCTGTAACGCCTGCCGGGCACTGCCGAACTCAGCCAGCAAATACCTCAGCGTTGTTCCTCCCACTCCGGAAAGAGACACGATGGCAGCTCTTGCTATTTTTTCCGCAAAATCCACTTCGATATACATATGTTCTCCTTTTGATGAATGTTCAGTTTTTACTTTTCCATGTCAATGGAAAAAATCCTCTTTTTTTGAAGTGATCACAGACCCACACTCTCATAAGCCTGTGTCAAAACCAACGCATCCGTCTCCAAATTGGGGCTTTCACAAATCACTGTCCCTGAGACACCAAAAGAATGCCACGCCCGCACCAGATCCGTATAATTAAGATCCGATTCCTCAAAGACCAAATGCTTCTTCTCCCCTGACTTGCCATAATCAATGCCGGACACATGGCAATGCACCGCCTGATTCCATCTGTCCCCCAGCATTTCCGCTAAATAATTTAAAATCTCACAGAACTCATCATATGTATTGTACCCGCCGTTCCCCCGGGCATGGAGATGACCAAAATCCACACAGGGCAATACCCCCGGCACATCCTGAGCCAACCGAGCCGTCTCAGCCAAGTCTCCAAACTGGCTGGGTTTCCCTGTCGTTTCCGGACGCAGGAGAACATCCCCGTATCCTGCCTCATCCATCTCCTGACGCAGAGTCACCAGTTCATCCCGTACCTTGGCATAGACCTCCTCCCGAGGCCTCTTCTGATAAAAAGCCGGATGAAAAACAACGCCCGTCGCCGCCCCCGCAAAATGGGCCGCCCGGGCCGCAGCCATAATCCGGGCACGGCTGGCTGCTACTTTGTCGGGTTCGGCAGAATTGAGATTGATATAATAAGGAGCGTGACAACTCAGAACAATATCCTTCATCTGAGCCTGTTCTTTGACAAGAGCCGCTTTGTCATCTTTCAGATAAACACTCCGCACAAATTCGATCTCCATCGCCCTGAGTCCCAGTTCATCCAGACGGGCCAAGCCCGCTTCAGTCGTCTTTTTCAAAGTTGACAGCGGTATGCCCGCTGTGCCAAAACGCAATTTACTCATAATGTTTTTCCTGGATCACACTTTACTGCACAGCACGATAGAGCTTTGTCGGACGGCCAATCATGCCATACTCCAAGGAAACCTCGACCTTCCCCCGTTCCACCAGATATTCCAGATAACGCCATGTTGTAATTTTGGATAAGGACAAGGCGTGGGAGATTTGCTGACAGGAAAGCGCATTTTCTTGTGCCCCTAAGTAATCACTCAATTGATTAAGCGTCATATAATGGACACCCTTGGGCAAAGAAGACAAAGATCCCGCAGCTCCAGCTTCTCCCGCATACCTGTAAAGATCAATTTCTTCCTGAGACACTTCCTTATCTTCCACAGCCATAACAGCAAAAGTTAAGTAATTCCTGAGTCCTTGTCTGAGCCGGTCAAAATCAAAAGGTTTGATCAGGTAATCCATAGCTCCCAGGCGAAACGCCTCACAAACGATCTCACTATTTTTTGCCGCTGTAATTAATATGGCATCAGCAGCCCGGCCTTTCTCTCGTATTTTTTTTAACAGATCCATACCGCTGCCCTTATTTAAATGAAGATCAAGTAAAATTAATTGCGGTTCCAGCGAACAAATCTTGTCAAAGGCATCATCCTCGTCTCCGGATACCCCTACCACTACAAACGGATTCACCTTCTCAATAAAATTCTTGCAAATCGTGGAAACCATCGGGTCATCCTCAACAATAAAAACTCGAATTTCTTGGATTTGAATCTCTTGTTCCTGTGGCGGCGCCGGGACTTGAGGCTGCGCTTGTAATGAGTTCAAAGCCTTCCCCCCTTATATTTTTTCTCATACTTCTTTAGATATCTTATATTTTATCTAATAAATAAACAAAATTCAATACAATTCTTAAAGAAAACTTTGGAAAATATCTTTAATTGTTGCATTATAGTTCTATAGATATAAGATATTTTAAAATTTTTTTTAATATTTCTGATAATTATTTTACTCAATTTGAGACATTGGCAACAGTTTCCTTCATGTTATCGGCTCATACACTTTTTCATAGACACATTCTTTTCCTGGGAAAATATATCTCCCATAATCAATGAATCGAAGTGTCATGAGCATTGGGGCAAAAGTCCCAGGGTCAATTAAATTCCCCCGAAACCCCAAACTTCTCCACAAACTCCGCCTCACCATAAATTGGAATCCCCAAAGACTCCGCTTTCGCCAGCTTAGATCCGGGATTCTCCCCCGCCAGCACAAAAGTTGTCTTGCGGCTCACCGACGAAGAAAACTTGCCGCCGCCGCGGACAATCAGTTCTTCAATCCCTCTCCTATCCCACCGCGTCAATGTTCCCGTCACCACAATAGAGGCGCCGGCAAACATATCTTTTCCCGTCTCATCCTCTGGCCCGTCCGCTCCCTCCGGCCCGCTCACCGACATGAGAACCCCTGCCGCCGCCAATTTATCGAGCAGCCTCCGACTGGCCGGATCCTCAAAAAACGCCACAATATTCTGCGCCATAATCCGGCCCACATCAGGCAGCGCCTGCAGCTCCTCAACCCCGGCCTGTTTCAGGGCATCCATACTGCGAAAATGCATCGCCAGCACTCTGGCCGCCTTGACCCCCACATTGCGAATCCCCAGGGCAAAAAGCAAGCCGGCCAGACCCCGCTGTTTGCTGGCTTCGAGAGCGTCAAGAAGATTTTGTGCCGACCGTGTGCCCATGCGCTCCAGGGAAGCCACTCCTTCCGCCGTCAGGGTATAAAGATCGCCGGGATCCTCAATGAGTCCCTGCTGCAGCAGCTGGGTCATCAGAGCCGGTCCTGCTCCCTCCACATTCATAGCATCCCGGGACACAAAATGGATGATCACTTCCCGCCGGCGCCCCCCACAGTGAGGATTCAAGCACCTGTGGGCCGCTTCACCGTTCAGCCGTACCACCTCTAGGCCGCATTGAGGACACATGTCGGGCATCGTAAATTCCCGTTCCCCACCGCTGCGTTTTTCCGGCAGCGCCCTGATCACCTCCGGAATAATATCCCCGGCTTTATGAATCAGCACCCGGTCGCCGAGACGAATATCCTTCGCCCGAATAGTATCCAGATTGTGAAGAGTTGCCCGGGCCACCATCGATCCCGCTACCGCCACCTCTTCCAAAATCCCTGTAGGCGTCAGAACCCCCGTCCGCCCCACACTGATTTCAATATCCAGAAGAGTGGTTTCCACACGTTCAGCCGGAAACTTATAAGCAATAGCCCAGCGGGGACTCTTCGATGTGAATCCCAGCTCCTGCTGATGGGCAAAATGGTTCACTTTCACCACCAGACCGTCGATGTCATAAGACAGACTATGACGCTCAGTCTCCATAACCGAGCAATACTCAATCATATCCTCTATGGAACCAAAGACCTTCATAAAGGGATTCACAGCAAACCCCCAGTGACGCAGCTGCTCCAACACCCCACTCTGAGATGTGAAGCCCATCTCCTGGGCCTGAAGCACCTGATAGGCAAAATAACGCAGGCCGCGCTGAGCCGCCATACGCGAATCCTGCTGACGCAGAGACCCTGCCGCCGCGTTGCGCGGATTGGCAAATACCGGCTGACCCGCTTCCATCCGTTCCGTGTTCAAACGCTGAAAAGATTCCTTGGGCATATAGCCTTCCCCACGTATATCCAGGCGCGCCTGCATGGCTGTCTGCAGCACTGCATTCCGCGGCATCTGCTGCGGCGTCTGCTGCAGCGTCTGCTGCGGCGTCAAAAACCTCAGCGGGACATCCCTGATCGTCCGCACATTTTCTGTAATATCCTCTCCGGTCTGCCCATCCCCCCGGGTAGCCCCCCGTCGCAGCACACCATCCTCATAGGTCAGCGCCAACGTCAGTCCGTCAATTTTTAACTCCACCACATATTCCGGATCCGCCACCATCTCCCGCACACGCCGGTCGAAGTCCCGCAGTTCCTCAGCATTAAAAGCATTATCCAGACTCAGCATAGGCCCGTAATGGGCCACTTTGACAAACTGTTCCGCCACAAATCCCCCCACACGTTTGGACGGGGATGTGGCCTCAACCCATTCCGGGTGCTCTTTCTCAATAGCCAAGAGTTCGAGCATAAGCGCATCATACTCGGCATCCGTCAATTGGGGCGCATCCAGAATATAGTATTGATATTCCGCTTCCAGGATTCTTTCTTTGAGTTTTTGTAGATCATCGTATGAAGACATGAGACACCTCCAGTTTGAATTGTTACGTTAATAGAGCATGTGTCAATAGAAAGCAATGTTAATATTGGCCGTTTTGACAAATATAAACGCTATGATATATAATAGAACCGAACAGCAGTTGGTGTTGCTGTTCGGTAAGGTTGCCGCAAATGTGCGGCAGCAAAGCAGAATAAGATTTACCAAATCAAATAAACCGCATTCACCCTTTGCCTGAGGAGTGCGGTTTGTTTACGTTTTCTTCTATCGGAAACGATGAAGGCTATAAGTGACCCAAAAGTCAGCATAAGCAGTATCGCTTCAAAAACGCTCATAGGCATCCCCCCCTTTCGGAGGCCCTGCCAGCCGCACACCCCGCAACCCTTGTCCCCATATTAACAAAGCACCCCAAAAAAGTAAAGCTGCTTGGTGAAGTTCACCAGCTACACAACAACATCAAGAATACGCTTGTCGTTAACCACTGCCCACTCCACAAATGGATGCTTACTTTTACCCTTTCGGAAATCGAATGTGAGCAAATAGCCTGTATCGGCGTTCTTGCTTTCCATATATCTTCTATATCTTGTACCATCAAAAATAATAATCAGCGGAAATCAGCAGATTTTCTTGCGAAATATTGTTAACGGCTTCTATTCTGTGGAGATCACCACAGATCACAAAGAAAACCTGCAAACTCATATGAAAATCGAGTTTGCAGGTTTTGGGCTTTTGGTTTTATCCAATATCAGCCTTTCACAGCCGGCTTCTTAGCATAGGAAATAGCCATAGTCTCCACGGATGCGCTGATATCTTCCTTGAGTCCGCCGATATCCTCCTTGAGCTCGCTGATATCCTCTCTCAGCTGCTGTGTGACACGCCGATTAGACTTCCGGGAGATCCCCTTCTGGTTTTGCTTATGCTCTTGCATTTGCATTTGCATTTGCTCTTGTCCCATGACTTCCTCGACAGGCTTCTCATACTTTTTAAAAGCCACGGACAACATAAGCTTAATGCGGTTCAATTGATTAACATGACTGGCGCCGGGATCATAATCAATGGCCACAACATTGGCCTCAGGATGCTGCCGCTTGAGTTCGCGGATAACACCTTTGCCAAGAATATGGTTAGGCAGGCAGCCGAAAGGCTGCAAACACGCAATATTTTCTGTCCCGCTTTCGAGAAGCTCAAGCATTTCTCCTGTCAAAAACCAGCCTTCCCCCGTCTGATGCCCCAAATGCACAACCTTTTCCGCCAATTTAGCCTTATGATAGATAGACTTGGGTTCGGAAAAGCGGCTGCGTTTAAGCTCTTTTTTCATAAAGCGGCGGTACAATTCCATATGCCAGATCAGATAGCGGTTGATCAGACTCTGCTTCCAGGTTCCGCTGAGCTTTTTAGCGCCATAAATACTGTTGTACAGGCAATAGAGCAAAAAATCCACCAGATCCGGCATAACAGCTTCAGCCCCTTCACGCTCCAGGACATCCACAATATAGTTATTGGCAAAGGGATGGAACTTCACAAGAATTTCCCCCACAATCCCAACTTTAGGTTTCTGGATATCATGAACCTCAATGGCCTCAAAATCCCGTACAATCCGCCGAATATTGGCGTGAAACGGACGTTTTTTTAAGCTGGAAACGGCTTGACGGCTCTTGGCGACCCATGTGTCCACAAGCGCGTTCGTCGTCCCGGCCACCTTCTCATAAGGACGCACAGCCATCGAGAGCCGCATGATCAAATCCCCATAAATACAGGCCATAATCGCACGTTTGATCATATTATAATTCCAGGCCCAGCCCGGATTTTTCTCCCATCCCATAGCGTTGAGAGAGATGACAGGGATTTGTTCCATGCCGGCGTCCTTTAAGGCTTTACGAATAAAGCTCACATAATTGCTGGCGCGGCATCCTCCTCCTGTCTGGGTCATCAGAACCGCCGTTTTATTAAGATCATAGACCCCTGACTTGAGGGCAGCCATAATCTGACCCACCACAATAATGGTAGGATAACAGGCGTCATTATGCACATGCAGCAAGCCCTGCTCCACCACATCCATGGCCACATCCGGCAGCACTTCGAAATTATACCCCTCAATACGCAGAGCCTCTTCCACAACAGCAAATTGGATCGGCGACATTTGCGGGCACAGAATGGTATACGTGTCACGCATATCTTCGGTAAAAACCTTCCGCTGAGGGAGCTCATGCAGCTTCTCAGCCACAACCCCCTTTTCGTCACGCTCTTTCATAGCCGCCAACAGGGAGCGAATACGGATACGCACCGCACCCAGATTATTAATTTCATCAATTTTAATGAGAGTATAGGTCTTGTGATATTGGCTCAACAATTCTTGCACCTGATCAGTCGTCACAGCGTCGAGACCACATCCAAAGGAATTGAGCTGAACCAGCTCCAGATCGTTCCGGGTGGTGGTCAAGCTCGCCGCCGCATAAAGCCGCGTATGATACATCCATTGGTCGAGAACTCTGAGAGGCCGGGGTGTCTGCCCCAAATGAGCCACACTGTCTTCCGTCAGAACCGCCAGGCCAAAGCCCGTGATCATCTCAGGAATACCGTGATTGATTTCCGGATCAATATGATAAGGCCGTCCAGCCAGAACAATCCCCTTGCGGCGAGCCTGTCCCTGTTCCTGGCCTTCTCCGTGCTCTCGTCCCTGCTCCAGCCACCGCAGCACTTCCTCGCCCTTGGCACGCATATCCGCCTTAAAAGCCAACCGTTCAGCGTAAGCCAGATCCACAGCCCGGTCAATTTCATCTTTTTTCAGGCCCAAACCCAGAGGCGCCAGTTCCTCCGCCAAACGAACCTTGAGTCGCTCCATATTGTCCATAGGCAAAAAGGGATACAAAAACGTCATGTCGTCCTGGCGCAAAACGTCCACATTAGCTTGAATAGCCTCAGGATACGAAGTTACAATAGGACAATTAAAGTTATTGTTGCTCTTCGGATCCTCCTTCTCGTCCCGGGGCAGACACGGATAAAAAATGGTTTTCACTCCGCGCCGGATCAGGTCAAAGACATGGCCATTGATCAGTTTAGCCGGGTAACAAATCGACTCCGAAGACACCGTCTCCATACCCAATTCAAAAATCTTCTTGGAAGAACGCCCCGAGAGCACCACACGGAAGCCCAAGTCCGTAAAAAACGTGAACCAAAACGGATAATGCTCATACATATTCAACCCGCGGGGCAAACCGATCTCGCCGCGGGGAGCCGCGTCCTTAGCCAAAGGCTTATAGGCAAACAAGCGTTTATATTTGTAGTCAAAAAGATTAGGAATAGCCTGCTGCTCTTCTTCGCAGTCGGAGATATTGCTTCCTCGCTCACAGCGGTTCCCTGTAATCAGCTCACGTTTGGCAGCACCCTTCGCATTCGATGGCGGCTTGCTTGCAAAAAAAGTATTAACCGTCAACAGACAGTTATTGCCGCACAAACCACAATGACGTGTGGCGCTCTCAGCATGGAAGTTCTCCAAATCCGCGCCCATAAGCATCTGAGTCGTTTCTCCCGCCACATGACCCGTTTTAGCAATCAGAGCGGCGCCGAAAGCGCCCATAATTCCGGATATATCGGGACGAACCACTTCATGGCCGGTAATTTTTTCAAAGCTGCGCAGCACAGCATCATTATAGAACGTCCCGCCCTGCACAACAATTTTCTGTCCCACCTGAGCCGCATTATTAAAGCGAATAACCTTATAGAGAGCATTTTTTACCACAGAATAGGCAATCCCCGCAGCGATGCTGCCGATTTCCGCGCCTTCTTTCTGGACCTGCTTAATTTTCGAATTCATAAACACAGTACACCGGGTTCCGAGATCTACAGGTTCTGCATAAATTCCTTTTTTCACAAATTCTTCAATAGACAAGCCCAGCGATTTAGCCAGCGTCTCAATAAAAGATCCGCATCCCGAAGAACACGCCTCGTTCAGCATGATACTATTGATGACCCCATCACTGATCTGCATACATTTCATATCCTGACCGCCGATATCGAGGATAAAGTCCACCCCCGGCAGAAAATATTCCGCCCCTTTGAGGTGGGCCACTGTCTCAATCTCGCCGCAATCCACTTGCAGCGCCGTCTTGAGCAATTCTTCACCATATCCTGTCACAACAGCCCGGCCAATGCACACTCCCTCAGGCATCTGAGCCGCCATGTCCTTCAACCCATTGATCGTGGAATAGAGAGGGCTGCCGTCATTGCTGCTATAATGGGAATAAAGCAGCGCGCCATCCGCGTCAATCAGCGCCAGCTTCGTTGTTGTAGATCCCGCGTCAATCCCTAAAAAACACGTTCCCTGAGCCTGGCTCAGCTCTTTGCGTACCACACCGTGAGCGCCATGTCTGTCCTGAAACACCTTATAGTCTTCTGTATCCGCAAAGAGAGGCTCCAAATGGGATCCTTCATTTTCAGCATAATGCAAATGATCGAGACGTTCCATAAGATCAGATATTTTCATGTCCCCTGACAGCTGGGAAGCCAAGGCAGCCCCAAAAGCCACAAACAACTGGGCATTCTCCGGAAAAATAATATCCTCATCCGCCAGTTCCAACGTTTCAATAAAACGCTGCCGCAGCTGAGGCAAAAAATTAAGCGGCCCCCCCAAAAAAGCCACCTTGCCGCGAATCGGCTTGCCGCAGGCCAGCCCCGCAATCGTCTGGTTCACCACCGCCTGAAAAATCGACGCCGCAATATCTTCCCGCGCCGCGCCCTCATTCAGCAGCGGCTGCACATCCGTCTTCGCAAAAACGCCGCACCGGGACGCAATCGGATAAATCTCCTTATGATTCTCCGCCAGAGCATCCAGGCCCTGCGCATTCGTATTCAGCAGCGTCGCCATCTGATCAATAAAAGCCCCTGTCCCCCCCGCACAGGTTCCATTCATGCGCAATTCCGGCGTATCGCCAAAATAGGTGATCTTAGCATCCTCACCGCCCAGTTCAATGGCCACATCCGTCTTCGGCACAACGAACCCCACAGCCTGGCTGCACGCAATCACTTCCTGAACAAAAGAAACATCCAGCTGCTCCGATGTGGTCATGCCGCTGGATCCCGTAATTGCCATTGTCATCATTGCTTCCGGAAACTTTTGGCCCAAATCCCGCAAGAGCTGATAAACTGTGCTCTTGACATCGGAAAAATGACGTTGATACTCGCTAAAAATAATCGTATTCTTTTCATCCAGAACCACCACTTTTACAGTGGTTGAGCCCACATCCAGGCCCACTTTGATTTGGTTCATGACGGTTTCACCCCATTTAAAATTTCTACATTATTAAAGATTTTTCTTACCATAGGAAATCCTTTATATTGATATATTTATAGATATTCCCTATAATTAAGATAGGATCATTCCATTATATTCATCAGAGTTAATATCCTTCAATGAAGTTGATATCCTTCAACCTTAATTATTTCGACAAATAGGGATTCATTCTTGAGTCATTTTTGACCCATTTTGGCCTCATCCTTGTTTAAATTGTAGCATTGTTTCTGGACAAAAGTCAACGATACGACGATACGATACGACGATACAATAAGCGAAAACCCTTTACCCTTTTTACGGCGTGATCTCTTTCGTTTCATACCCTTTCTTTTTTAAAAGTTCCAAAATACCATGATCCCCACAATAATGCAATGACCCTACGACATAAAAGTGAACTTGATCCGTCTCAAGATATTCAATGATTTTATCGACCATTATGACATTTCTATCATTCTCCATAACTTTATCGAATTCCTCAAAATACTCCAATTCTTTTTGTGTATACTTTTTCTTCATCTTTTCCTTTTCTTGTTCATTGTATTCCATGATCTCTCCATTAATCCAGGCTTTTACTAAAGGCTCAATCTCCTCTTCCCCTTCTTCTCCATTCTTAATACTTTTAACAGCATCATTTAAAAGGAAAATTTGTGTTTCATAAGGCAGGGCAAACACATTTTTATAAATGTATAAGGGATCCTCAATATCTTTAATCTCCATGTTCTCCTCTTTAGCCTTTTTTAATAAATACTTGTCAACGCCTTTCTCATAATCGAATTTTGTTTTCTGAACCATCAGCTCAGTAAATGACATGTAATAAAACAACGGCTTAAAGTTCCCATTGATACTTGCTTCAATATCGAAATCATAGCCATTAAGCACACTCTTAAGATCATTGAACTCGTTTATGGCTAATCTGTTTTTGATCGGCGTCATATCCATAGCCTGCAGCGCAGCATTCTTGAGGTATTCATGATCTTTCTCTAATTTCACAATATCATTTTCCACTGCCAAAACCGAGCTGTCATTAAACGCATCTAACACATAATCAGGAAATGGATACATATCGTCAACCCCAACATGGATTGATCCAAAAAGATATATTTTAGTACTCTCTTTTTCAATGACCCATAACTTCGGTTTGTACTCACCATAAGAATCGAGAACTCTCACAGATATGGAAGCCTCTTTTGTTTCTGAGGTTTCTGCTGCCTGGTCCTGCTTATTGCATCCGGTGATTAAAGTGGCCACCTTTGTCAAGACAATTTTTTAGGGTTATAAAAGATAGTGGTCACTCCTTTCAATGTGGTGTTATGGTAATG
>Ga0082212_10002457_pt1 | contig 20165 bp, 24 predicted proteins | sample TergutNt197P3_FD_71548 | JGI IMG/M metagenome (GOLD analysis project Ga0082212, IMG submission 71548) | Neocapritermes taracua P3 segment gut microbial communities from Petit-Saut dam, French Guiana - Nt197 P3 | ecosystem: Host-associated > Arthropoda: Insects > Digestive system > Gut ... | reverse complement strand
CCCAGAACCGGCAGACCAATGGCATGCGCCGCTGTCCGCAAATCAGCGTCCAGCGTTGCCAGCGGCAGGTTACGACGCTGCGCCAGTTCAAGATAGGCCGCGTCATAAAGCGTCAGACCGTGCCGCTCAGCCAGCAGGCTGGTGATCGCCCAGGACTGCCCGGCGGTGTCCGTGTCGAGAATAATCGGCAATGCGTGAAGAAGCGCGATCCTGTCATGACGTTCTTTTGAGCTGATGCGCCCGCGCCGTTGTGCCGCCACCAAGGCGTTGAGCACTTCTAAGGGCCATAATGACGGCGCATGCGCGCCATCGTGGGTCAGCCGAACCAGTAAAGCATCAGCGGCTTCCGTTGCTTCGTCCTCAAAGCACCATGTCAAGGCAATTGTGCTATCGACAACAAAGCTCACGGCCGCCCCTCGTTGACCAGCTCCTTCATGGACAGGCCGCCCAATGTAACGCCTTTGCGAATTTCAAAAAGTGTTTTGGCTGCTTGCATGGCCTTGGCGCGGTCAAAGCCGTGATCGGCCGGCACAAGCCTTGCGGCAGCCTTGCCGCGACGGGTGATGGTGATGTGCTTGCCGGCGGCGACCTCGTCAAGCAGTCCACTCAACTTGTTTTTGGCTTCATACAGGGCAATTTCGTGCATGAACCGCTCCTTTGCAAAAAGCTAGACATATGTCTAGGCTACTCGAAACAGCAGGCTGCGTCAATCATGCGCGCGTGACATGACGCCAGACGATGCGAGCGTCTCCGCACCAGCAAAAACGGCCCCGCTCCTGCTTGCGCGCAGGAACGGGGCCGGGTTGGTTTTGCTCTGTGTTGCGCCGTCTAGTACGAATTCTCGTCCTTCAACTGTTCCTTCGTCACAGGCCCGGCAAAGGTCCAGTACATCCAGAACTGGTAGCCGATGACAATGGGCACGAAGACCAGCGCGACCCCGAGCATGATGCTCAAGGTGAGCTGGCTGGAAGATCCGTTGAAGGCCGTGATCGTTGCGGCCGGATCCATGTTCGAGATGAGGATGCCGGGGAACATGCCCAGCACGCCCAGGAAGGTCACGCCGATAATGAACGCCCCGCTGCTCGCCCAGGCGTGCAGCAGCTTGCCGGCGTGCAGGAAGAAGCGCGCGGCGAGCAGACCGGCCACGGCCAGCAGCGGCGCCACGAGCAGGAAGGGATACGCGAAGTAATTGGCGTACAACTTGGTATACACGGCCGTAAGCCCCAAAAAGACCAGGGTCACGGCCAGCAGGATCGGCCACAGGCACAGGGCCGCGGCAACAGCCTTGGTTTGCAGTTCGCCTTCGGACTTGAGGGTAAGCCACAACGCGCCGTGCATGGCAAAGATCAGCACGAAGAACACGCCGCCGGCCAGCCCGTAGGGGTTGAGCAGGGCGATCAGGTTGCCGTGGTATATGCCCTCTTTATCAATGGGAATGCCCATGAACAGGTTGGCGAACGCCACGCCGAAAAGCAGCGCGGGCAGGAAGTTGCCGAGAAACTGCACGATGTCCCAAAAGCGGGTCCAGCCGGGCAGGGTTTCCTTGCCGCGAAACTCGTAGGACACCGCCCGGAAGATAAGGGCGAACAGCAGAAGGAGCAGCGGCGCGTACAGCGCGCTGAACATCACCGCATAGGCCTTGGGAAAGGCCGCGAAGGTCACGCCCCCAGCCGAGATAAGCCATACTTCGTTGCCGTCCCAGTAGGGGCCGGCGGCATTGTAGATGACGCGCTTCTCCTCCTCGGTCTTGCCGAGGAAGGGCAGCAGGGTGCCAAGGCCGAAGTCGAAGCCGTCAAGCAGAAAGTACACGGCCCACAACAAGCCCCAAAGGCAGAACCAGGTGATTTGCAGTATTTGATAGATTTCCATGGTTACCTCCCCGGTCCCTGGCAGGCGTATTTGCGCAAAAGGTAGATATCAATAAAGCCCAACAGGCTGTAGACCACAATGAACGCCAGAAGCGACAGGACGACATTGCCGGGGGGCACGGGCGAAACCGCGTCCGCCGTGCGCATGAGTCCGTAGACTATCCAGGGCTGCCGGCCCACCTCCGCCACGGTCCAGCCAAAGGCCAGCCCCAGGTACGGCAGGGGGATGGCCCAGACCAGCTTGCGCGCAAAGGACGGATCCATCTCCTCCTTGTTGCGCTGCAAATAGGCAAGGCCCGCCAGCAGGATAAAGAGCATCCCCAAACCCACCATGAAACGGAAGGACCAGAAGGTGGAACCGACCGGCGGCCAGTCCTCTTCCGGGAAGGCCTTGAGCCCCTTCACCTCGGCGTTGGTATCGCCATAGGCCATCCAGCTCATGATGCCGGGAACAGACAGGTATTCCATGCTGTTCATCTTGTTGCTCCGGTCAGGGAACTGCACCAGGGCCATGGGCGCATTCTTCTGCGTGTCCCAGAGGGCTTCCATGGCCGCCAGCTTGACGGGCTGGTGCTTGGCCACGACCGTGCCCTGGTGGTGGCCGGTCACGGCGGTCAGCAGCGCGCAGGCAAGCGCAAAGGGCGCGGCCATGCGAAAACTGCGGCGGAAGAAGTCGGTGTTGCTCTTACGCGCCAGGTGCCAGGCGGAAACGCCGAGTACAAAAAAGCCCGCCAGCATCCACGAGGAGGAGATGGTGTGCATGTACTGGCCCCAGGCGTAGGGGTTGGTGAGCACGGCGAAAAAATTGTCCAGCTCGGCCCTGCCGTTGCGGATCACGTAGCCGACGGGATGCTGCATCCAGCCGTTGGCAAGAATGATCCACACCGCAGAACAGTTGGAGGCCAGCGCCACCATCCAGATGGCGAAACAATGGGTCTTTTTGCCCAGGCGCTCCCAGCCGAAAGCCCAGACCGCCAGGAAGGTGGATTCCAAAAAGAAGGCCAGGGTCGCCTCAATCGCCAGCAGGGCGCCAAAAATGTCGCCAACGTACATGGAGTAGCGCGACCAGTTGGTGCCGAACTGGAATTCCAGGGTTATGCCGGTCACAACGCCGAGCGTGAAGTTGATAATGAACAGTTTGCCCCAAAACTTCGCCATCCGCTTGTAGACTTCGTCTCCGGTCACGACATAGCGCGTCTCCATCCACACCAGGAGCACGGAAAGTCCGAGCGTCAGGGGGACGAAGATGAAGTGGAAGAACACCGCTACCGCGAACTGCAGGCGGGAAAGCAATACAACGTCATCCATAGCTTTTCCTTGTTACGCGTTGTTGAAGGTTACGACGCCTCGCCGCACTTGGCCGCAAGCGCCTGGCCGACGGCTTTGCCGAGCTCATGACACTGACCGAGACTCCCGTGGTCGGGAGCCCACTGCGTTTTGACAAAGGGGGCCGGCATGTCCATGCCCATGGATTCCAGCCATTCGTGGAGAACTTTCGGGCCTTCCCCGGACCAGCCGTAGGATCCGAAGGCGCCGCCGACGCGGTTTTTCGGGCGCAGGCCCTTCATGTAGGTGAGCGTGGCGGCCATGGCGGGCAAGACCCCGTTGTTGTGCGTGGGGGAACCGGCAAGCACGGCGCCGCAACGCGCCAATTCGGCCATCACATGACTGTGGTGGTTGTGTTTCAGCGACATGACGCGCGACGGCACACCCGCTGCTTCCAGGCCGCTTGCTGCGGCATAGGCCATCTTTTCCGTGGAATGCCACATGCTGTCGTAGATAATCAGCGCGCGCATCTGGGGTTTTTGCGCAGCCAGGCGGGCGTAGGCGTTCAGAATCCAGTCCACGCTCCGCTTGTCGCGATAGATCAGGCCGTGATCCGGGGCGATCATCTCGATGTCCAGGCCGCCAAGGGCCTCAAGGGCGCTGATTACCTGCGGCGAGAAGGGCAGCACGATATTGTAATAATAGGAGTCAACGGCGCTGCGCAGGTATTCTTCGCCCACTTCGTCGGCAAAGCGGACGGTGGACGCGCAATTTTGCCCGAACGCGTCGTTGCTGATCAAAAGCTTGTCCTCGGGCAGGTAGGAAACCATGCTGTCCGGCCAGTGGAGCATCCGCGTCTCGAAAAAGCGGAGGGTGCGCGATCCGATGTTGAGGCTCTCCCCGGTCTTCACGGCCTGCACGGGCCAGTCCGCACAGTCGAAGTAGCCCTGCATGGACTTTGCGCCCATCGGCGAGCAGAAGATCTTTTCCGGCTTGCAACGGGCGACCAGTTCGGGCAGAGCCCCGGCATGATCAAGTTCCAGGTGGTTGCACACGATATAATCCACCTGGTCCAGGGGAAGCGTTTGGGCCAGGCGGCAGAGCATGTGGCCGGTGAAGCCCTTGCTCACGGAATCAAAGAGCACGTTTTTCGCGTCTTTGACCAGGTAGGCGTTGTAGGTGGTGCCTTCCGGCGACAGGGAATAGCCGTGGAAGTCGCGGGTATCGTAATCCACCGCGCCGACCCACCAGATATCTTTTTTAATTTCAATGGCTTGCATGTCAATTCCTCAACGAGCCGCTCAAAACGCGCGCGCCCTGGCGGCCCTCCGGATCAGGCGGCGTCAAACTCCGACCTGGGAGCGCCGCACACCGGGCACGTCCAGTCGCCGGGCAGCTTGTCAAAGGAAGTGCCGGCAGGGACATCGCCTTCGCCCTGCGCCGGGTCATACTCGTAGCCACACACGCCGCAAATGTGCTTTTGCATCGGATGCTCCTTCAGATTTCCGTTTTCCAGTGACCGTGCAGGTTGCAGTATTCACGCACCGTAACCTTGCCCTTGCCGACGCACTCGCAGGTAAATTCCGCTTCAGGCGCATCGCCGGGCTTGAAAAAATGGGTGCACGCGCAACTGTCGCTCAGCAGCTCCACCCACTGGACCAGGTGCTGCGCCTCCATGGGATGCGCGACCGCGCCCACCTTGACCTTGATGCTCTTCCCGCTGCGTTCCGCAACGGGCACGTGTTTTTCCCTGGCGGCGTCGGTCACGCCCTCCTTGAGGATCGTCATGGGGCCGTCGCAACAGGCAAGCGTGCCGCCCCCGCCCTGGAAAACTTGCACAACAGCAAGACATGTTTCACATTTGTACAGTTCAAAACGCTCGGACATGGCGCCCTCCTTCCGGTACCCGCGCTGTGAAAAAAATACTCATAGCCCGATATGGCGTGAAAGTCCAGAAAAAAATGAAAACAAAAAGAATGCCGAGAAATTAAACCAGAGATAGGAACAATTCCTGATTGTTAAGGATGCTTTTCCCGGCGCCGCGCGCCGAGAACATTGGGCAGGGCGCTCCCGCTTGCCGGCGGATGCAGGACGCTCATGCTGCTCTGCCCGATCCACAGGCGCGTGAGCGCGGGGCAGCTCACCAGCATGGCGGCCTGGGAACCGCCCTCCACGTACATCAGGGATCGCAGCTCCAGCGGCAGGCGCAGCAGCGCGTCGGCAAAGGCCTCGCCGGTGATGGGCTGGCGGCAATGGATAAAGAGGATATGCCCCTGCCTGTCCTGGCCGACGGCGGCAATGGAATGCTCCGGGCCGCCGGGCAGCCAGAGCGTTTTGCCCTCTGTGTCGATCATCCGGTAGTTCTGCGCAACGAGCTTGTAGCGCGGCAGGCGCGCCTCCCAGGGATCGCGTTCCCTATCGAGAATGGCGGCCGGGGGCAGGTCCGGCGCATCGGGCCCGGCCACAAAAAAGGCCCCGAACCTGCCGTGTATCCTGGGATTGTTCACAAGCGGGCCGTCGCGCAGGTAGCCGGTGCTCGTCACGTAATCCGGCAGGTACATGCTGGCGTTGATCGCAAGCACAAGGCCCTCCTGCTCCGCCCAGGCCGGCAGCGAAAGGGCGGCCGCCCTCTCGCCGGCGCTGTGCACGCTGAAGCGGAACACGGCGGGATCAATGCGCAGGATGTCGATGCTTGTCGTCTGATCCGCCCGCGAGGAGACACATGTGGCGAAGCGCAGGCCGGCTTCCAGTTCCTGCCAGAGCGGGGCGGCATCGCCGCGCGGCGCGGGCAGGCAGCACACGAGCGCGCACGCAAGGGCTCTGAGGAGAGAGACGCGCAAAATGCCCATGCCGGGAAAATACGATACTCCTGCCCGCCAGGCAAGGGCGATTGACAAGCCGGCGGGACGCAAGGTAGTGAGAGATCAGCACGGATTGACGCAATTTTTAGGGAGAAGACCTATGATCACGCTCACAAAAGACATGGAAACCGGTGTCGAAAAAATTGACTCGCAGCATAAGGAATTGATTACCAGGCTCAACGCCGTTGTCACAATGGGCACATCGGCTGTTTCCAAGGAAGAAACGCAAAAGACCATCAATTTTCTTGAAGAATATATCATTAAACATTTCAGGGATGAAGAAGCATTGCAACGGCAATGCAGATACCAGAAATACGAATGGCATAAAGCGCAGCACGCAGGCTATATCAACGACTTCAAGAAACTGAAAGAGGAATTCGCCGCCAACGGCCCTTCGGCCAAATTCACGGTCAGCCTGAATACTTCGGTTATTAACTGGATAGTGAAGCACATAAAAGTCGTTGATGTCGAACTGGGGAAATTCTACAGGGAAAACACCCCCTAGAAACAAGGAAGCGCTGATGCATCAGCGCTTTCCTCAAAAAGCCCCTTCCCGGCCATCGCCAACCTTCCCTCTACGATGCGTCTTCAACGGGCATCCGCCCTCCGCGCGCATCCGATTGCAGCCGCTGTACCGGTGCTGTCGGGCCTGCCTGTGCGCCGGTCCCCCCATCTGCTACTTGCTTGGCTGTGCCGAAGCGTGTTCGCGGGCTTTCCGGGCTTGGCAGGGGTATATTAGCACAATGTAATTTACTGTCAAGCAAAATATTAATGAAGCGAAATATATTAGCGAAAAAAAATCTCTGCGAGTGTTTTGTTCATTCATGCGACGAATGAAGTAGCGGTCTGGTTTGGCGTCAGGCGAGGAAGACAAGCTTTTTGCGACGGGAGTGGACTCTTCCGTCCATGACCGGAGCAAAAAGCGAAGTCTGACGACGCATCACGCCAAACCAGACCGCTACTTTCTGCTCAAATCGGCCCAGGCCCAAACGACGCGGCCGACCACCGCCTGCCGCAAATCATGATCATACTGGTGCAGGTGGTAGACCTCCGGCCCGTATTCCGTCGCGTTGTCGCTGTAAAAGGTGACCGTGGCGAGCTCGCCCTTGCCGGCTGTCGCCACCCGCTTGACCATGCCCCCGCCCTCCTGGCCCGGCTCGCGCACCAGAAAGATGTTGCCGGGCGGGGCATAGCCCCGCTGTCCCCAATCGTTGCGGTCCAGCAGCACGATGTCCCCCGGATGCAGGGTGGGGATCATGGATCGCTGGTTCTTGCCGATTTCCACGGCGAGCAGGTTTGATCGCTGCATGACGGAGCGGTGTTCCCTGTAGACCAGCACCCAACTGAGAATGTCCTCTTGCGGGATGATGCCGGGACCTGCGCCCACCTCGCCCACCAGGGGCACGGCGAGATAGTTCTCCGCGTCCGGCGGCGCGGCGTTGCTCCCGGCCTGGACGATTTTCGCCTCGACAAAGCAGACGCTGCGCGTCGTCTCCTCCGGCCATTCAGGCAGGCGCACCGTGACGCCAAGGCGATCAAAGACCTCCGAGACCTGGCCCAGGGCCGGGGTGCGCGTTCCCCGCACCCAGCCCCAGAAGGTGACGTGGTTCACGCCCAGCGCGTCGGCCGCGGCGCGCGCGTTCCCCTTATGGGAGGCCAAAAAGTCATTCAAAAGCCTCGTGACGGTTTCTTTCAGGCGCATGCCGCAGTCTAGCATGATATTAGACGAATGCAATATGCGAATGCAAATTTTTCTTGCATTTAATATTAGCATAGTCTAATATTGCGTCAAACAGAGCGTCCCAAAGTCAACTGCTCTAAGGAGGGCACATGCCGATCCATCTTGCACAGATCCGGGCCTTTTTGAACCGTCCGGGCATCGAGGGGCCGCAGCAGGTGCGCGGCTACATTCCCTGCTACAGAACCCGCGGCGGAACCGCCAACTACCGGGGACCGGAAAGCGGCCCCCCGGCGGACTTCATCGCCATGGGCGTCTCCGGCGTCACCATCGCCACCGGCGTTGACCTGGGGCAGACCGACGCTGCCGCCCTGCTGCGCGGCGGCCTGGACTCCGGCATCACCTGCATGCTGCGTCCCTACCTCGGCTTGCGCAAGGAGGCGGCCATCCACAAGATCCACGCGCTGCCCCTGATCATTGCCCCCGCCACGGCCGACGCGCTGGACGAGGTGATGATCGGCATCCATGCCGGGCGCATCCGCGTGCGCTACGACAGCTCCCGGCCCGTCACCCCCTTTGACGGGCTGCCCTGGCAGGCCCAGGCGGCCATTTTTTCCCTCCTCTACCAGCGCGGGACCGGCGCAAGCGACAAGGCCCCCAACACCTGGGCGGCCCTTGTGCGCGGAGACTGGCGGGACGCTTCGGCGCGCTTCTGCGACGCCTCCCTGTGGGTCGGATACCAGGAGCGGCGCAAGCTTGAGGGCGCGCTGCTCAAGGAGATCCTATGAGCATGATCGCGGGAATCCCCCTTATCGGCAGCCTGATCGGCAGGGTCTTTGACCGCCTGCTGCCCGACAGGGCCAGGATCAACGAGGCGCAGGCGCGCATCACCGAGGCGGAGGTCTCGGGCGGGCCGGCGTCCATCCTGCGCCTGTGGCGGGGCTTTGTCGGCTGGATGCTCGGCCTGTGCCTGGCCTGGGAAATCATCGCCCGGCCCGTCATCGTCACCTATTGGCCCGAGACCCTGCTGCCGCCGTCCATGATCAAGGAAATCCTCACCGTGCTGCTCGGCATGCTGGGCCTGTCGTGATGAACGCCTTTCAGCGGGATATCCTGGAGCGCTTGACGCGCATCGAAACCCAGCTCACGGAGCGCTGTGCGGTGCGCGGCAGTGCGCTTGAGGCCGTGGAAGCGCGCGTCGGCGTCCTGGAGGCTGTCGATCAGCGGCGCAGGGGCGGCTTCGCGCTGGTGGGCGGCCTGGTCTCGGCCGCCGGGGTGCTGGGGGGGCTGGCGGCGAAATTCTGGCCCTGGGGGCAGGGATGAATATGTCCAGGCAAGACGCCCTCACACTGTACCAAGGCATAACAGCGCCTGCGAATATGCGCGCGGCGCTGGCGGGCGATCTCTTCTTCCTCCTGTTCCGGGGCATGGGCCGGGCGGACATGAACCGCGACTTCCTCTATGATCGCTGCCGCGAAGTGCAGGCCCGGCCCGACGGCTACCTGGACCTGTGGGCGCGTGAACACTACAAGTCCACGATCATCACGGTGGGCAAGACGATTCAGGACATCCTGAACGACCCGGACATCACGGTCGGCATTTTTTCGCACACGCGCCCGATCGCCAAATCCTTTTTGAAGCAGATCAAACGGGAATTCGAGGCCAACACGCTGATCCGGGAACTCTTCCCCCACGTCGGGCCGCCCGATCGCCGGGAGCGGCGCACCTGGTCCGAAGACGAGGGCCTTATCGTCCGGCGCGGCAGCAACCCCAAGGAGGCCACCCTGGAAGCCTGGGGCCTGGTGGACGGCCAGCCCACGGGCAAGCATTTTTCCCTGCTGGTGTACGACGACGTGGTGACGCGCCAGAGCGTGCATACGCCGGATCAGATCAAAAAAACCACGGAAGCCTGGGAGCTTTCCCTGAACCTCGGCGCACGGGGCGGCGCGCGCCGCATGATCGGCACCCGCTACCACCTGTATGACACCTACCGCGAGATCCTGGATCGCGGCGCGGCCCTGCCCCGCCTCCACCCCGCGACCAGGGACGGCGCGATGGAGGGCGAAGCGGTCTTGCTGGAGCGCGCGGATCTTGATCGCAAACGGCGCGACATGGGGCCGTACACCTTCGGCTGCCAGATGCTGCTCAACCCGGTGGCGGACCGGACCCAGGGCTTTCGCGAAGAATGGCTGCGCTTCTGGGAAGCGGGGAAGCGGCGGGGGCAGAACCGCTACCTCCTGGTCGATCCGGCCGGAGAAAAGAAAAAAGGCAGTGACTACACGGTGATGTGGATAATCGGGCTTGGCGAGGACGGCATGTACTACGCCGTGGACGGCATCCGCGACCGGCTGAACCTGACGCAGCGCGCCCGCGCCCTGATGACGCTGCACCGCACGTACCGCCCCCTGGCCGTGGGCTACGAGCGCTACGGCATGCAGGCGGATATCGAGCATATCGGCTTTATCCAGGAGCGGGAAAACTACCGTTTCGCGATCACGGAGCTTGGCGGCCCCCTGCCCAAGAAGGATCGGATCCGCCGCCTCATCCCCCTCTTCGAGCAGGGCCGCCTTTATCTGCCCGCCCGCTGCCCCTTTCGCGACGCGGAGGGCAAAGACCGGGACCTGACGCGGGAATTCACTGCGGAAGAATACCTCGCCTTTCCGGTCGCGCTGCATGACGACATGCTGGACTGTCTTTCCCGCATCCTGGACCCGGAGCTTGGGGCGGCCTTTCCCCTGCCGGCGGAACGGGACTGGCGCGCACAGGAGGAGGATCGCTATGATCCAAGGAAATGCTGACATGCTCCACCTCGCGCCCGTCTCGGATGTCCGCGCCCGCGCCTATCTTTTCGCGCGCATGCTGGAAGAAGGCCGCGCGGGCATCGTGCAATACCACCTGCCCGAGCCGAGCCTGGACCTCTGGCTCGAACATACCGCGCCGGAAAAGGCGTGGCTTGTTGCTATATGTGTGGACACGCGCCTGGCGGCAGCCGCATGGTTCACCGACTTTAGCGGCAGGGCCGCCTTTGCCCACTTTGCCGTCTTTCGCGGCTTTGCGCATATATCCCGCCAAATCTGCCATTATGTCTGCCAATGGGCATTCGCAGCAGGCGGCCTCGCCTGCCTGCTGGGCGTCATTCCGGCGGTCAACCGCGCGGCCATCGCAACCATGCGGGCAAGCGGCTGGCAGGAGATTTTCCGCATTCCCCAGCTCTGTTTCGTGCATAAGCTTGGCCGGTGCGTTGACGGCGTGCTCTGCCATTTTTCTCCTCAACTGTTACGCGAGGTTGTGCCATGAAAAAGCTCATTTGTATCTTTGCAGTGATCTGTCTTTCCCTTGGCTGCCTGTGCGCCGACGCCCAGGCCGGAGGCGGAGGCGGCGGGGGAGGCAAGGGCGGCGCGCCGTCCGCGCCCGCCGCGCCCCCGCCGCCACCCCCTGCGCCCATCCCCGACACCACGCCGCAGGAGGCCGTGAGCGCGGCAGTGCGCGATGATGAACGCAAAAAGCTGCGCCAGCGGCAGGGGGTCGGCGGCACGCTGCTCGCCCCCCTGGGCAAGACCGGCGGCGGTGAGGACGGCAATACCCTGCTGGGAAGAATAGGCCAATGACTCTCAAGGAACTCAAGGAATACGTCGCGCACCTGGAGGACTTGCGCCTACCACGCCTCGCTGTATGGCGCGAACTGCGGGACGCCATCATTCCCCACCGCGGCGTCTTTCCCTCCGATACCGAGGCATCCCGCGCCAGGCTCGCCGCGGCCCTGGACAACTATACCAACGCCCCGCTCCAATCCCTGCGGCGCGGATCTTCCGGCCTGTGGAGCGCCATGACCCCGCCCGGCCTGCCCTGGTGGCATCTCGGCTTCGGCGACGCCGCCATGAGCAGCATGTGCCTTGCCGAGACGCCCGGCGCGCGCGAATGGCTGGACGCCGTGGAGGAACGGATCGCCTCGGAGCTGCGGCGCAGCGGCTTTTACCAGGCCATCCACGCCGGAAACGAGGAATACGTCGGCTACGGCTGCATGCTCCTGTACGCGGGCATGGAAGACAGCCTTGACGCCGAAGGCAGCTACGAGCAGCGCGTCCTGTGTTCGCAGGCGCCCTGCGGCACGTATTCCGTGGCGCTCGATACAACGGGCGACGCGCAGGCCGTTGCCAGGATCATCCGCTACAGCCTGAAAGAACTTGCGAAAAAATACGGCAAGGCGCGGCTCTCCAGGGCGTCACGGGCAGCCCTTGAGAAAACGCCCTACAAAAAAGTGAACGTGATGCACGTCGTCACGCGCCGCACGGATCGCGCGCCGGGCCGGGAAAACGGGCGCAACATGCCCGTGGCCTCGTATTTTTACGAGGAAGACGGCGAAGACCTGCTCCACGAAGGCGGCTACCGCGAAATGCCGTACTTTTTCGCCGCATGGACCAGTGGCGTCACCCTGTACGGCCACGGACCGGGCGACATGGCCCTGGGCGAAATCCGCACCCTGAACGCCATGGAGCGCGACGTGCTCATCGGCCTCAAAAAAACCGTAGACCCGCCCATGAACGTGCCCGCCTCCCACCGCAAGGACTTCAGCACCAGGCCGGGCGCGCGCAACGAGGTCACCGACCCCTCGCGCGAAAGCTCACGGCCCGCCCAGGAGGTCAACTTCCTGCCCGGCCTCCAGGCCGTGCACGCAAAGATACAGGAGGTCGCGGCCCGCATTGACGACATTCTGCTCGGCCGCGTCTTTGCCGATCCCTTCCTCGACCAGCTTCCGCAGGGCGTGACCGCAACGGCCATCCTGGCCCAGCGCCAGCAGCGGGCGCAAATGATGGGCCCGGCGGTATCCGGCTATGAAACGCGCATCCTTGTGCCGCTGATCATGCGCGTCAAATCGCTGCTGGACGAGGCCGGGCTGCTCCCGCCCCTGCCGCCTGCGCTTGCCGCCCTCACACGGACGCACAGGATGCCCCGCGCCCTTTTGAACGTGGACTTTGTCTCCCCCATGCAGACGACCCTGCGCATGGACAGCGCGCAGGCGAACCTGGCCTTTGCGGAGCGGGTGGCCCTTGTCGCGCGCGTCGACCCGCAGGCGACGGACAAGCTGAACACGGATCAGCTCGTTGACGAGCTTGCCAAGGACCTGGGCGCGTCAGGATCCATCGTGCGCTCGGACCCGGAGGTCGCGCAGATCCGCGAGGCCAGGGCCGGGGAACTGCCGCATCCCCGCCTTCGCGGGGACAAACTTGGGACTGGACCCCCGCCTTCGCGGGGGTGACGTTCGCGGTAGCCGTAGGCGAGTCTTCGCCTCAGCCGCTGCCGCAGGCTTACAGATGAGGACAGCATAGATAGCAGCGATGGGAACGCGAAAAGGCGTTGCGAAAGCAACCGTCACCCCCGCGCAGGCGGGGGTCCAGTCCCAAAAAACCTAACAGGAGCGAACAACATGGAAAGTACAGACGAATCCGCAACGCCGGGCACACCCCCGGCCACCCCGCCGGCAACGGCTAAGGCGTCGCCATCCGTACGGCTCGAAAATTCGCCTACGGCTGCCGCAGGCGACACAGCCCCGCAAGACGCTACCCCTCCGTCAGCTCAACCCATCACCCCTGACTGGCGCGCGGGACTTCCCCCGGAAATACGCGACGCCCTCGGCGACGACGCCGACCCGGCAGAAGCCGCCAAAACCTACGCGCGCGGCGCGGCGTACAAGCCCGCGCAACGACCGGAAGACATCACCCTCGATCCGGGCAAGGGCGAAGCGTTGCACCCCGGCCTGGAAAAACTCTTCAAGGACATGTGCATCGCCCAAAAGATGACCCCCGCCCAGGCCCGGGCCGTTGCGGACTTTCACGGGCGGTTCAGCGCGGAAGCCAGCCGCCTCTACCTGGAGCACGGCAATGCCGAGCTTGAGCGGCGCTTCGGCGCGGACACGGCCAAGGTCAAGGACAATGCCCTGAAAATGTTCGCCGGCCTCGACCGCGCCATGGACGGCAGGCTCTCGGCCGGAGCGTCGGGCAGGCAGATCGCCTCCGACCCCGTGGCCGTCGAAGCCCTGGCCCTCCTCTACCAAAAGCTGGGCGAGGACGCCCTCGGCGCGAGCTCCCCGTCCGGGGGCGAAGAAAAGGCGATGAGCGACAAGGAATTTTATGAACACGTGTTCAGCACGCAAACCCGCGGCGCACGGACGCCGCTGTAAAAGGAGAAGGCATGGAAACCCTGCGCGAAATCAGCATCAAACACGCCAAGAAGCAGCCGCAGCAGGTCGAGTACCTGACGGAAGAATCCCCGATCCTGGACGTGACGAAGTGGACCCCGGCGAGCCACGACTTCTGGAACGCTGCGGAACGGATCACCGACATCACCGGCCCCGGCTACGTCAGGATGAACGACGAACTGCCCGTTGTCGGCGTCTCTTCCGGCATGGAAAAGATCGACCTCAAATCCTGGGCGGCGAAATGGAAGTCCCGCAGGACACCGCGAAGCAGTTCGGCGGCGCGCCCGCGTATTTCGCCAAAAAGCAGCCGCTCATCCTCAAAAAGGCCGGCAACGACACGGAGTTGAAGCTCTTTCAGGACAACTGGCGCGCGTTCGCCATTGACGCGCGAAACGTCATCAACGCGGGCGGCACGGGCACGGGGCTGAACACCATCCTCTGCGTGCGCTTTGACGAAGCCTCGAACATCGGCCTGTACAACCCCAACCAGTTCACGCAGGGATCCCTGCTCGAACTGGAATTTTTGAACAACGGCGCGCTGATGCGCTTGAAGCACGCCCCGAACACGGGCGTCAACGGCTACGCCATGCAGCTCAAGGGCGCGTTCGGCTGGCAGATCATCAGTCCCAAGACCATCAGCGGCATCGTGAACATCACGGACGGCAGCGCGCCGAGCGAGATCATGCTGGACGACATGGTCGCCAACGCGCGCGGCAGCAGCAAGAACACCTATATCTTCTGCCATCCGCGCGCGCTGGCCCACTTCATCAACCCCTTGAAGACCGGCAAGCTCCACACCTCGGTCAAGGAAAAGGATTTGGACACCTACCTCGAGAGCTGGCACGGCATCCCCATCATCGCGTCCTACAACCTGCTCTGGAACGCCGAGAGCGCCGTCAATGCATAAGGAGACAGCCATGTACAAGCACATCCTCAAAGCACGCGACCAGATTTTCGAGGAAGGGGTCAGCCTGCCGCTGGCCGCCCCCCATGCCTGCGCGAACGGCCTGAATGCAGGCAACAAGCTCGGCATGCTGGCCTGCACCCTCACCGCCGGGTCCCCGGTCCGCATCGCTGCGGGCGCGGCCATTACGGTCAGCTTCCGGCATGCCGACGCGAATGACGGAAACTATGCCGAACACAGCGCGCACAGCGTCACCCTGGCGGACGCGCTGATCGTCTCCCACGGCGGTGTTGTGGCGCGCGTCGTGCTGCCCCCGGACACGAAGCCCTGGATCAAGGCGCAGGTGGACTGCGACGATAGTTCCGCCTCCGGCGCCATCGACGTGTTTGTTGAATACCTTGCAAGGTAGACCCATGAAAAACTCAGGGAGTGTCTCAGTTTGTCGTCAGACGAGGAAGGCGAGTTTTTTGCGACGGGAGTGTACTCTTCGGTACATGACCGGAGCAAATAACGAAGACTGACGAAGTATCACGGCAAACTGGGCACTCCCAGGCGAGGTAACCATGCCTGGCGAAGTCTCCTTGATGAACCGCGCCCTGCGCATCTTTGCCGGCGGCCGCGTCATCTCCCCCGATGACAGCACGCGGGAAGCCGCGCATTGCAAGGCGGCGTGGGATGAGGCGCGGGATGCCGCGCTTGCGGCCTACCCCTGGGGCTTTGCGACACGCTGGGCGCGTCTGGCCAAAAACGCGGACGCGCCCGCTTTCGGCTTCACGCATGCCTACGCCCTGCCGGCGGATTTTCTGTACCTGATCGACATCCGCGGCAAGGCTGACCTGACGGCGCCGCCGGAGCGGCATTGCATATCCGTCGGAACCAACAACACACCCGCGGTCTTCGCCGACGCGGAGCAGGCCTTTGCCCGCTACGTCTTCCGGCATGCGCAGTGCGCGATCTGGCCGGAACACTTTTGCGAGGTCTTTGCCGCGCGCCTTGCCGCTGCCGTCGCCCCCTACCTGGCCCAGGACGCGGGCATGGGCGTCAAGCTGCGGGAACTGTACCGCCGGGAGCTTGCCCTGGCGGCCACGGCGGACGCCAGGCAGGATTTTGCGCCGGAGGTGCGCGAGACGTGCGACTACATAGATGGTCGACAGGGGTAGTTCTGGACCCCCGCCTGCGCGGGGGTGACGTTCGGAGACGCGAAAATGCGCTGCGTAAGCAACCGTCATTCCCGCGAAGGCGGGAATCCAGAAACAGCAATGGATAAAACGTAAAGTTGAAAAATGAGATGTGCTGACCCTGGAGGAATTATGGCCTTTCATATCCTGCAAAATGTCCTGAACGGCGGCGAAATCGCCCCGACGATGCACGCGCGCTTCGACCAGCCGCGCTACCAGACCGGCGCGTACGAGATGCTGAACGCCGTGCCCCTGCCGCAGGGCGGCGTCACCAAGCGGCCCGGCATGATCTTTTGCGGCCCGGCTTTGGCGCAGGGTAACAATCATGCTTTACTCGTGCCCTTTGTCTATGACGGACAGCACCGCATGCTGGAACTTGCCGCAGGCCTGGGCCGCGCCTGGTATCCGAACGGCACGATCGTGCCCGGCGGAAGCTTTGCGCATCCCTACAGCGGCGAGGACCTGGCCGGCCTGCGCTTCGCCCAGTCCGCGGACGTGATCTTCGTGGTCTCCCCCAGGCACAGGCCCGCCAAGATCAGCCGCTACGCGGACGACGACTGGCGTCATGAAATCCTGAGCTTCACCCCCAAAACGCCCACACCCGGAAGACCGACCCTGGCAACCGGCGGCGAAGTGCCCGGCAGCGGCAACCAGACCTATTCCTACAAGATCGTGGCCGTCAACCCGGAGAGCGGGGAACTCTCCCTGCCCTCGCCGGAAACGGATATTCATTGCGCAAGCCTGTCCCTGACCTGGTACGTCACGGTGAGCTGGCCCGCCCTGCCGGGCATCCAAGAATACCGCGTCTACAAGAAGAAGAGCGGCGTCTACGGCTTTATCGGGCGCACCGCGGACGGCGCGACAAGTTTTCAGGACGCCAACGTGGCGCCCGATCTCGGCGATACCCCGCCGGGGAAAAAAACGCCTTTTGAAGACCAGGACGACTACCCGGCCCTCGCGTATTTCATCCAGCAGCGCCTGGGCTTTGCGGCCACCATCGCAAGACCCCTGACCATCTGGACCTCGCAGAGCGCGAATTTTGAAAACCTGGCCGCCTCGCAGCCCCCGCGCGACGACGACGGCATAGAGGCCACCATCGCCGGGGAGCGCCAGACGCGCATCCTGTGGTGCGCGAGCGAGGGCAAGCACCTTGTCATCGGCACGGCAGGCGGCGAGTGGCTGCTTTCCCCCGGCGCGGGCAACGTGATCACCCCGGCGAGCCACGGCTTCAACCCGCAGTCCCACGTGGGCAGCCAGCCGGGCCTTGGCGCGCTGCGCGCCGCTGACGGCATCCTCTTCGTGCAGCGGGGCGGCGGCGCTGTGCGCATGCTCACCTACAACTTCGACGAGGACAAGTTCAAGCCCAGGGACCTCTCCATCCTTGCCTCGCATATCCTTGAAGGGAAAACGATCAGCTCCTGGGCCTGGCAGCTTCTCCCGCACGGCATTGCCTGGGCGAGCCTGTCCGACGGCACGCTTGCGGCGCTGACGCTCCTTGTCGAACACGACGTGATCGGCTGGCACAGGCACGAGACGGACGGCTTCGTGGAACAGGTGGAGACGCTGCCCTCCGGCGGCGGCGAATTCGACCTGATCTGGCTGCTGGTAAAGCGCGGCGGCACGCGCTGTGTTGAGGTCATGTCTCCCTATTTCGCCGGCGCGGACAAGGAGACGGCCTTTTTTACGGACTCCGGCCAGAGCTTTTATGACAACGGCCTCACACGCCTGGACGGCCTGGACCACCTGGAAGGCCGCACGGTGCATATCCTGGCGGACGGGGCCGTGCATCCCCCGCGCACAGTGGTTGCGGGCGGGATCATCCTGGACTATCCCGCCAACGTCGTGCACGTCGGCCTGCCCTACGCCATGCGCGTCTCCCCCACCACGCCGGAGCCGCTGCTGCCGGACGGATCAAGCGCCGGGCGCGTCAAAAAAATCAGCGCCGTCAAAGCCTTTTTGTACCAGACCCTCGGCCTCGCCGTGCAATGCGGCGCTGAAAAGAGCATGCCGGCCGCCTACAACAGCTTTGCGACGCCCGCCAGGGACTTGCCGGGCTGCATCGAAAACGGGGCCGTGGATATTTCCGTCGGCCGGGGCTGGAGCGACGACGCGAGGCTGACGCTCATTTCCGATACGCCGACGCCCTGCACCATCCTGGCGCTTGTCTCCACCCTCGAACTCTCCCCAGGCGGAAAGGGGCATACACTATGAAAGCGGCACTCGCGCTCGGCGCAATGGCGGTCATGGCCGCCGGCCAGGCCTTTATGCAGGCCGAACAGCAACGCGCGGCACGGCAGGCGCAGGCGAACTCCGCGCAGGCCCAGGCGCAAACAGCGGCGAACAACGCCCTTGCCGCGCAACAGCAGGCGGACCTTGCCCTGCAAAAGGGCGAGGCGGAAAAACGCCGCATTGATACGGAGCGGGACACAGCAAGCCGCGACTACCAGGCGCAGGCAGCCGCGCAGCGATCCCTGCTTGCCTCCGGCAACGTGGACCTGGCCTCGGGATCAGCCGCCGACTCCCTGCTCGGCAATGCCGCGATCTACGGCGAAGACGCGGCCGCCAACCGGCACAACTGGGCGCTGGCCGACTGGCAGGCCGGGGAAAACGCCAGGCAGGCTCTCCTGCAGGCGGATGCGTTCAATGCGCAGTCCCAGGGGTACAGCCGGCAGGCTTCCTGGCTCAGCAAGTCCGCCGGCAACATCGGGAATTCGCTTTTGTCTGCGGGCCTTGCCGGGGCAAGGGCCGCAAGGACTTTTTAGAGCGATTTCAGAAGGAGACAGCCATGACCGTGGAATTTCCCCCCAGCCCCATCAATCGCTACCTTGGCGACGGCGTACAGACTGTATTCCCCGTGAGCTTCCCCCTTTTCGGCGACGGGCGGCACGTCAGGGCCGTCATCTCCACGGGCGGCGGCATGCTTGAAGAGCGTGAACTTGCGTACGGCCTCGACTACAGCGTTTCCGAAGTCGCAGGCGGCGGCGAATGCACCACGACAACGCCCGTTCCGAACGGGCATCTGCTGACGCTCTACCTTGAGCTTCCCTGCGTGCAGCCGCGCGACTTCGACAACCTGGGCCGCCTTGACGCGGAGGAACTCGAAAAAGGCCTCGACTACCTGACGGCGCTTGTGGCGCAAAACGCGGCTGCCCTGGCCCGCGCGTTCACCATCCCCGTCAGCAGCGGCCAAAGGCCCGAAGATCTGATCTCCGGTATCTTCACTGCCCGCGATGCATCCCAGGCCTGCCGCGACGAAGCCTGCGAATGCGCGGATGCGGCGGCGCAAAGCGCGGCCAGGGCCGGGGAGGCGCGGGAGGTTGCCATTGCGCAGGCCCTGGCGGTCAATACGCTGATGGCTGCGGAAATGGCAAAAATCACCCTCGTCGCCGGGGCGCTGCGCGACGAGATGGGGGAGCTTGCCCAAAGGCTCGACAACTGCGTCGCCAGGGCTGCGTTTGACGAGCAGTGCGACGCGCTTGCGGCCCTTGCGCAGCGCGTGTCCGGCCTGGAAGATATGGCCGCGTCCGGCGGCGCGCAGCAGACGAACGCCCCCGCCGCAATGCCGCTTGCGAGCACAGCCGAAGGCGTCGGGCAAGTGGTGCGCACGTCGAACAGGGTGGTGCCGCCAGGCGGCGCCTGGCTGGTGTTTGGCTTCGCGACAACGGCGCTCGGGGACATTTCCGGAAGATTCTACCCCAACCTGCCGGCAAGCCTGTATGTCGGCATCCATGCCGGGGGCACGAACCTGTCCTCCCTGTACGACACGGCCGGACTGGTATGCTGGCGAATAGCCTGACGCCGCGTCTCCCAAGTCTTGCGCTCTCTTATGTATTGGTCTATACATGATTTAGAAAAGAAATAAGGAGTTGCTATGGCATCTTCCGATACTACGCGCACGAACAGGTCCACGGCGGGCGCCATACGGCGTTCACTAGGCAGGCAGATCCTGCTGCTCATATTCGGCATGACCGCGCTTACCGTGGCGGTGTCCTCCCTGGTCAGCATACAAATCGGCAAGCAGGCCAAGCAAGCCATGCTGCGCAACATGGCGGAAAACGGCGAACAGGTGAGCAGCCTGCTGCGCATGTCCATAGAAAAACCCATGCTGATCGGCGATGACGAGACAACGACCCGCGAATTCGTTTTGCTGGCCGAAAAATTTCCCTCCGCCTACGTCTCCATAGCCAGTTACGATGGAACCGTGACCTATGCCA
>Ga0082212_10004160_pt1 | contig 20170 bp, 12 predicted proteins | sample TergutNt197P3_FD_71548 | JGI IMG/M metagenome (GOLD analysis project Ga0082212, IMG submission 71548) | Neocapritermes taracua P3 segment gut microbial communities from Petit-Saut dam, French Guiana - Nt197 P3 | ecosystem: Host-associated > Arthropoda: Insects > Digestive system > Gut ... | reverse complement strand
GACCCACTGGCGGAATCCTTCGGGCAACAATCCCGTTGCGGGACTGGAAAGCGGAGCGGTCACGGCAATGCTCGATCTCCCTGTCGTCCATGTCAGTTGGGACGATGCACAAGCATTCTGCCGCTGGGCAGGAAAACGTCTCCCCACAGAAGCGGAATGGGAATATGCCGCCAAAGGGGGACTACTGGATGCCCCTTATCCTTGGGGACATCAGCGGCAAATGAACGGAAAATACTTTGCCAACTATTGGCAGGGACGATTTCCGCACGCAAACACAGCGGCAGATGGTTTTCTCGGTCTTGCACCGGTCGGTTCATTTCCCCCCAATGCGTATGGTCTCTTCGATGTCGGCGGCAATGTTTGGGAATGGTGTGGCGACCGATACGCTGCCGACTATTATCGACGCGGTCCGCTGGACAACCCGCCGGGACCCTCCGCCGAAGAAGGGGAATCGGTTGCCGTTGCCCGACTGACACTCCGCAGAGAAAATGGGCGGTACGTGAACGAAACCATGAGCGGAGTAAACACCGTCCCCCTTCGGGTCATTCGGGGCGGTTCATTTTTGAGTGCCGAAAACAGCGATGCCGGCTATCGAACAACGGCTCGCGGTAGCCAACCGCAATCACTCTCCTTTCAGGATGTCGGTTTCCGCTGTGCGGAGTAGCGGCAACTCTTGGTGGAACAAACCTAAGTCCAGTGTCGATTGCTTGCCGTCGTCGGCGGGCAACGACACCACGCGATTTTTTGTGAAAATTAGGCTTGGGTGCTCTGGGAATAATAGAGTGTTTCGGTATTCATTTCCTCTGAGACGGCGGAGGAACTGCGGTCGTCTGCGGTCGCATCAAAGAGTTTGGATAAGAGTAATTGGACGGTTGGTCGGAACGAGGAGAAGGAATCATCTTCCAAAGCCTCAAAAAGGAACCTCGGTTCGACAAAAAGTTTGAGGGGGGAGGACAATGAATTTTGGGCGGTGATTTCCTGCATCAAACGTTTTTCCTTGTCGGAGAGTTGATGAACCGAGTTCAATTCTTGAACAAGTGCCATGGGATCGTTCAATTCCCATTCTTTACGTTTTCGCCGCCATATCTGCCAATAAACTAAACCAGCAACCACCACTGCCAATCCGGCGAGGAATGTACCATAGTGGCGCACCACCCGACTCGGGTCTTTCCGTTGGGGTTCCTGCTGGATTGCTTGGATGATTTGACGTGCCGCATCGCCCTCAATCTTTCGTGGTAGTCTTTCCGTATTACCTTTGCTTTTGTCTGGGTTAAGGAGGTTAAACCCCTTTTTCTTGGCTTGTGAAGAATTATCACTGCACCCGGCTGTCAGGCACAGCACTGTCACGCAAAGGAGCAGGAAAAAGCGTAGAGAATTCATGGAAAAACCGAAGCGACAAGACTGGACTTTACCCCCCCTCCATGATAGTGTTTTTGGTTTTATGTTGCAACCCCTTGCATACCTGCGTAGAAAACGCTAGAATACAGCCCTATAAGATTTTTATTCTGAATTGACCAAGTCAAGGCAATGCTCGACCAAAAAGGTCGGAGTTTCAAACAATGCCGCAAGAGCCATCCTCCACTGGAAATAACAAAGCCAAGAAACGACCGAGCGGACGACGAAATTACGTCGATTCCTTCCGATGGGGATTCGTCGCCGAAGAAGAGGGAAACGATAACAACACCGCCAAGCCGGAAAAAAAAGACGGCAACAGCCGACGAGTTGCGAACGTTCGAGAGCGAGAAAAAGAGTCTTCTCCACTTGCCGATTCCGATTCTGGGACTCCAACGAAACAAAGTCGTTCGCGAAAAAAGTCCGCAAAGAAAACGACAGACGGTAGCAACCAACGATCCGTGAACGTTAACGAGCAGGAAAAAAAGACGGCGGAACCGAAAAAGACGGCAAACGACAGCAATTTAGCCGGTGCTTCGAGCCCCAAGGAAAAACGTCCCGCAAAGAGCAGAAAGCGGTCGAAAAGTGTATTGCCTCCATACATTGCCGTCGAATATGACGAAAACGACGAGGATTTGAAACTTCCCAGTTACGGCAGAACGCCGATTCCTTCGGATGACGAGTTGCCGGTTCCGCAAAAAATTGTCCGAAAGACACAACCTCCCAAAAAAGCGATCCCCAAGAGTCAAACGCCCAAAAGCGGAAGGCATACGCCCTCCGGTGAAGCGGCGGACACCGTTTCCGAGGTTTTCTCCGGCGGTTTTCGTCCCCGGCGTGAACAGATGGTTTGGGACCCCGACAAATCGGAGTACGTCCCGCTCGTTGTTACGCCGAAGAAGACGGCAGACGGCAGACGGCAGACGGCAGCAGAAGAGAAAAAGACGGCAGATAACAGACGGCAGACGGTAGCAAAAGCACCGACGGCTGCGTTGCCGACCCGTGAAAAGAAGGACGGCAGACGGCAGACGGCAGACAGCAGCAGAGAAAAGAAGACAACAGACGGCGGTAAGAAGTCAGCGGTTGCGTCGCCGGTGCAACCGTCGAAGGAACGTCCGCAACGAAACGATTCCCGGCGCAATCGTCCCCCCAAATTTGTCGATTCGTCAATGCCCGACCCGGCGGACATCGAAGCGGAAGTCAGCGGATTCGCCGAATTGGGTGTGTCGGAAACGATGCTCGAAGCCCTACGGATCGTTCGATACTTGGAACCGACTCCTATTCAGGCGGGCGTGTTCCAGAAAGTCCAATCCGGCACCGATTTAATGGGACAAGCCCAAACAGGCACCGGAAAAACCGCCGCCTTCTCGATTCCGATCATTGAAGGAGTCGAAACCTGTCCGCCGGGAAACGATCCGGTGGCATTGATTCTGGTACCGACGCGGGAACTTGCGGTGCAGGTGCGGGATGAAGCCATGCGGCTCGCTTACGGAAGAGACTTGCACATTACGGCATGCTACGGCGGAAAACCGCTCGCCAAACAGATCGAACGTCTCAAAAACGGAATCGACATTCTCGTCGGAACGCCGGGACGAATACTCGATTTGATGAACCGTCGGGCATTGTCGCTTAACTCGCTCCGCTGGGTCGTGTTGGACGAAGCGGATCGAATGCTCGACATCGGTTTTCGACCGGACATCGAAAAGATTTTGAAGCGGACTCCGCCGGATCGGCAAACGCTGTTGTTCAGTGCCACACTTCCGCAACCGGTCGTGCGGCTTGCCGAACGGTATATGAAATCGCCGGAAGTATTGGACTTTTCCGAAAAGAGCGTTGCCGTCGAAACGATTGACCAGTATTACGTTACGGTCGATCCTGAACGGAAATTTGATGCGTTGGTTTATCTGCTGCAAGAACAGGAGCCGAAGCAGGCGATTATTTTCACGCGGACGAAGCGGGGAGCGGATCGACTTGCCAGACTGCTGCATAATCGGTTCGAGAACTTGGCGGCGATTCACGGCGACTTGCAACAGAGCGAGCGTGATCGGGTGATGGCGAAAGTCCGTGCCGGTTCGGTACGGTATTTGGTCGCAACGGATGTCGTCGGGCGTGGTATTGACGTTTCTGGGATTTCGCACATTATCAATTACGATATACCGAAGTTTTGCGATGATTACGTTCATCGGGTTGGTCGGACGGGGCGGATGGGACGTGATGGAGTCGCTTTCACGTTTGTTACGGTGCAGGAGGGTTCGGAACTGACACGGATAGAGATGCGGATCGATAAACTATTGAAGCGGGCGGACTTGAAGGGGTTTGAGTCTTTTACGAAGCCGCATGATCCCGATGCGTCGTTGGATGATGGTGACTTGCCTGAACCGCCGAAGCCGGTCTTCGGTAAGCCGGTACGAAAAGTACGAAGGGCGTTGTAAACCTCTCACATATTTGTTTCGTCGTCTTTGACATCTGCGTGCACCAATGCGTCTAGTGCCTTCGCAAGCGGAGCAATCTGATCCTTATGTTGCGTATAAAGCCGACAGATACGGTAACTCTGCGGTATGTGCCGAAATAACTCTTCTTCTTCCAACTGCCGAATCCGATTCGTGATTGAATCGTACAAAAAGTTTTGCGATGCCATTGGACGATGCGAATCAGGACGATGAAGATGTCGGGCAATGTCGACCTCAAATGGAATCGACCGCACGGACTCCGGCAAACGTGAAACAATGGCATGCCGTAACGACGCTTCATCGGCAAACACACTCGTTTGTTCCATATCTCCTGTCCGAAAAATCACTGTTGTTTCCGCCGCGAGTTGCAACGGAACACGCCGTTGCAAGAAATCGTGCCATGCCGGATAAAGTTCCCGTTTTCTAGGATCAGGTGACTCTTCCCACCGTGCAACGTCGACCAAGAGCGACCATTCCGTAAAATGCAGATACTCGTCCAAATGTTCCGACGGATCCATCGAAAAAAGTAAATGCCCTCCCTCGGCAAAGAGGGCAGCAAGGGCGATGTCAATCGCCCGAACAGTGCGATGGAAATAAACCGACCGAAACAATTCTGCCCGAACAGCAAGGAAACGAGTTAACGTAGCAAATCCCCGCTGATGCACCGTCAATCCATGCCGAGTGAAAAAGGAATAATGCAACAATCGGTCAATGTCAAACGCCCTCGCATTGAAACCGGTCATATACGCATCTCGAAGCACGAAATCCATGTTATCGACCGTGTATAGTCCACTGAAGAGTGACCGCAAGAGCCGTAGCCATGTACTTTTGCCTTGCACTCCTGTAACGGGTCGAACGATCAGAAAAGCGATCTGTTCTGGGTCGAGTGTTTCGTTTTCCGCAAGAACACCGAGGGGATTCCGTCGGATTTTTCGGAGCATCGGTGCGAGTTTTTGCCGAATGACTTCGGCTCCTAATTTTTCATGGTTTAGATTGTATTGTGCTAGAAACCGGGCATCGAAAAAGTGACCGAAGGGACCATGTCCGATATCGTGGAGCAGTGCCGCCATGCGAACGAGCGATTCGAGATACGCTCGGCTTGGTAACGTTTCTCCTAACTCGTTACAGACATCGACAAGACTCGGATAGAGTTGTTCTAATGTTTTGGAGGCAAGATGCATGGCACCGAGCGAGTGTTGGAATCGGGTATGTTCTGCCGTCGGATAGACGAGCCATGCCGTTTGAAGTTGATGAATTTGCCGGAGCCGTTGCACCCAGTCGGAGTCGATAATGTCCCGCTCGGAGATTTCTCCTTCGTCCGCTGCTGCCGAGAAGGGAATGTACCCGTGAATGGGGTCTTGCGATAAATTTTCGTTGTCGAAGTAGCCGTAGTGATGCGAATCGTTTAACATAATTTTTCTCCTTCGACTATTATATCATTTTTTTGGACGAGTTTGCCATCCCCAGTATAGATCGCCGGGAACGATAAGGGACTTCTGGGCTGGGACCATCAATTTCCTTCGGTCATTGGGGACTCTCTACCTATTTTTTTCATTTCGGGTAGAATCACAGCTCCCGCCGTCCGGTATTTTTGATGTTTTTCAATGACAGTACATACACCTATTGATCAGACGAATGCAAAAAGCGTCCTCGTTGATTTGACAAAGTGCATCGGTTGCGGCAGTTGTGTCGTCGCTTGTAAGATGTACAACAAAAATGAATGGGTGGATCACCGCTCACCAGCAACCGGCGAAAAAGCATTGCTCGCCGACGAAAACTGGACGGTCGTGCAAACGCATCGGGTTGCTGATGAAAAAGGCGGCGAAGCATGGCGGTATGTCAAACGGCAATGTTTACACTGCAAAGAACCGGCTTGCGTTTCCTCTTGTTTTGCCACCGCATTCAAGAAGACCGATTCAGGACCGATTGCGTACTATCCGAATCTCTGTGTCGGTTGCCGATACTGCATGCTCGCATGTCCTTTCAGTATTCCCAAATTTCAATGGGAAAATCCGCTTCCGATGTTGACCAAGTGTTCGATGTGTGCGGATCGTCTTGCGAACGGCGACGCACCGGCATGTGTTACCGTCTGTCCGACCAACGTCATGGAATTCGGCAGATACGAAGACATGCTTGCCGAGGCAAAAAAGCGGCTTGCTGATTCCGGTGATAAATATGTGCAGCATATTTACGGCGAAGACGAGGCGGGCGGAACGTTGTGGCTGTACATTTCGGACAAACCGTTTGAGTCACTGGGATTCAAGATGAACGTTCCGAAACGGTCGCTTCCGTCTCATACGAAAGACTATATGAAAAACACACCGATTGTCGGGGGGATATGGCTTGCCATTTTGGGATGCTTGTATTTCTTCACCAAACGCCGCTCCGCCGTGAAGAAAAAAGAGGAAACCGAGTCGCCGCCTAAGTAACCCTAAACGGATTGTCATTTCGACTGTAGCAGCGCGCAGGGAGAGATCTCATCGAACCGAAAGAGGAGCGTTCGAGGTGCCTTTGTGTTAAAATTATTCTGAACCACAAGGCACACGACGAAAACAAACGTTTATGGAACGGCACCGTAACATCCCCTTTTGCGCAGGAAATACCATATTAGATTCGCTGGAACAACTCCTTAACCTTTTAGCCCTTTGATGATTTCTGCTATGATCGCATCTGCATCGTCGAAAGGAATTTGGCACGTTCCCACTTGTTTGTGTCCGCCACCGCCGTACTTGAGCATTAACCCACCCACGTCAGCCGTGCATGTCCGATTGAGAACACTATAACCACACGAAATCATCACGTTGATCCTTGCCTTACCGTCGGTAATCCAAAGCGAAACGTTTTGGTCGGGGAACACGCTGTAAATCGTGAATCGATTGCTCGTGTAAATCGTATCCACTCCGCGAAGGTCGGTGATCAGGACGTTTCCGTCAATTTTAGAATACTTCTTGACCATATCGACGAACAATTCTGTCTGTTGGTGATACAGGTCAATTCGTTCTTTCACGTCGGGATGTGCCAATATCTCGTCCAATTTTTTGGTGCGAAAGTGATCGATGAATTCCATCATCAGGCTGTAATTGGAGATGCGGAAGTCGTGGAATCTTCCCAAACCTGTACGCGGGTCAGCAAGAAAGCCGAGGAGAACCCAACCTTGCGGATTGGCAATGTCGTCCGGCGTAAGTTGTCCTGAATCAACTTTATCTGCGGCTTCGATGACTTCTTTGAGATGCGGATATTTCGCATCTCCGTCGAAATAATCATAGACGATCCGTGCACAGGACGGTGCTTTTTTGCTGACACCGGGAACACCGGGAGTCCAACCGACCCGTTCGGCTTCACTGGTGTGATGATCGAACCACATTCCGCAACCGGGAACGAAAGGAACGTTGCAGAGAACGTCGGTGGGTTCTGCCTGAAAAATGCCGTCTTGCAGGTCTTTGGGGTGAACGAACTGGGCGGAGTCTGTAATGCCTGCCTCTTTCAGAACCATGCCGCAGACCAGACCATCAAAATCGGAACGTGTAATAAGTCGCATAAAGGATAAGGAAAAGGGATACCTCTCTCGGTTCTCCCATTCTAACAAGCGGCGGGATTGCTGACAAGATGCCCCCCGTGAAAATTTTCAGAAACGGGTGCGTCCAATTTTTCGCTTGCCCCTCCGAACTGCAAAAACACGCCGCTTCTGTTATAATTGTCCGGCATCTGTCTAACCCTTGTGCTTATTATGTCCGAATCTCCTGCCGAATCGGCTGCCCCCAACGTTTTTTGGGATATTCTCCGTTACACCATCGTTGCCGTGATCGTAGGATTCCTGATTTACTTTTACATTCTTCATACGCCGATCACATACGTCAACAGGGAACACGAAGGAAAAACGATGGGAATGGACTACATCGTTAAGGTTGCCCGATTTCCCGAAACCGGCGATTGGCAAAAAATTGCCGACGAAATCCAAAACCGACTCGACGTACTCGATCAAATGATGACGACCCATCGACAAGATTCCGAAGTCTGCCGATTCAACGCTCACACTTCCACCGAAGATTGGTTTTCTGTTTCCAAAGAAATCGCTTTTGTCGTTCAAACGGCACTGGAAATTTCACAGTTGACCGAAGGGGCATTCGACATTACCGTTGCACCGCTCGTTCGACATTGGGGATTCGGAGCAGGCGGAACTTGGCATGCCGAATCGTTCGAGGAAAAGCAATCGGCGGCAATTCTACTCAAAGAGCAGATCGGCTACAAAAAACTTGCCGTTCGGCTTGATCCGCCGGCACTAAAAAAATCGATTCCCGAATTGTCGATTGACCTTTCTGCGATTGCCAAAGGTTTCACGGTGGATTGTATTGCGGAGTTGCTCGAAGGCTACAAAATTACCAATTATCTGATTGAAATCGGCGGTGAAGTACGTAGCAAAGGTAAAAAGAGCGAAGATGCGGATTGGTTCGTTGGTATCGAAAGACCGACGGTGGAGTATTCGGGCAATCAGCAACGATTTCCCTTATCGGATCAAAGTTTGGCAACGAGCGGTAGTTATCGGCAACCGGCTGAGATCGACGGAAAGCGGTTTTCTCACATCATTGACCCGCAAACGGGTTTGCCGGCGCAAGTGGGAAGCGGCGGTACAGAACTTGCGTCGACGGCGGTGCTTGCTCCGAACTGCATGCGAGCGGACGCATTGGCAACGGCAATGTTCGTTCTCGGCGAACAAAAGGGGATCGAACTTGCCAACCGGCACAAAATTGCGGTATTGTTCTTGTTACGAAACGGCGATGAAATCCGAGAAATTCCGTCAAACGATTGGAGAAAGTAATCGGCACAGGTCCCGTCCGTTTGCAAGTTTGCCTTGCGTCGAGAAATTTTGACATTTTCGTTCCCCTCGGCATTTTTTTCCAGACAAAAGGGCACTTCTAAAACTCACGAAATTAACGTTTTCGGGATTATTTGCTTCTCTGCGTTCTTCGCGTAAATCTTTGCGCCATATGCGTTTAAGAGATTTATCGCAAAATACGCAAAGGGTTTGCAAAGAGCGCAATGATAATTCTTAGAAGTTCCCAATAGTTAATCCAATTTTCTTTCCGCATCGGAGTACCGGCTAAATGGGTCAATCGATCAGTGTTGCAAAGTAATCATCCAGCGTTTCGGCACGGCGGATCATTCGGACATTGCCGTCTTCCTGCAACAGTAATTCGGCACACCGCAGTTTGCCATTGTACTGGAAGCCCATCGAATAGCCGTGCGCTCCCGCATCATGAATCGCTAACAAATCGCCCATCTCGATGATCGGCAACTCTCGATTCACGGCGAATTTGTCGCAGTTTTCGCAGAGCGAACCGACAACATCGACCGTTTCGCCCGGCGGCATCGTTTCCTTGCCCAAGACCGTAACATGATGATACGCACCGTACATTCCCGGTCGCATCAGGTTTGCCATACACGCATCGACACCAATGTATTTCTTGTAAATGTTCTTCTCGTGAATGACTCTCGTAATGAGCGTTCCCGACTCCGCCGCAATGTACCGACCAGACTCCGTGAAAATCTTGAGCGACATCTTCGCTTTGTCATATTCCTCTTGAATGTCCGAACCGATACGGTGCATATCGAGCGGTGTTTGATCCGGTCGGTACGCCACGCCAAATCCGCCGCCGATGTTGATAAACTCGATCCGAATACCGAGCCGGCGTTCGAGTTCCAAGACGAGTTCAAAACCAGTCTTTGCCGTATAACGGAAAAATTCGGGCTGCAACATATTCGAGGCAATCATCGTGTGCAGTCCGAAGCGTTTGACTCCCTGTTTCTGGGCAATTTTGTACGCCTCAAACATTTGCTCCGTAGTGAGTCCATACTTTGCTTCGACGGGATTGCCGATGACGCTTTCTACGTCCCGAAGTTCGCCCGGATTCCATCGAAAACAGAGCGATTCCGGGAGTGAACCACAGCATTTTTCCAAAAAGTCAATGTGTGTGATGTCGTCAAGGTTGATAATTGCACCCAATTTTCGGGCTTTTTCAAATTCCGTGGCGGGAGTATCGTTCGAGGTGAACATGATGTTTTCCCCCGTGATGCCGACCCGTTCGCAGAGAACGAGTTCCGGCAAACTGGAACAGTCGCCGCCGCAGTTTTCGGACTGCAAGATTTTCAGTAGTTCCGGGTTCGGATTCGCTTTGACCGCAAAATACTCTTTGAATCCGGTATTCCATGCAAAGGCATTGCAGAAACGTTGGGCGGTTGAGCGGAGCGTCCGTTCGTCGTAGAGGTAAAACGGTGTCGGATACTGTTCGGTCAGTTTTTCGACCAAATCACGATTAAAAGGGAGAGTTTTCACTGTCAGGAGGCTCTAAACGTTGCTTTGTATTTCCTGTAATATACCACTTTTTCGGGACTTTTGCAGGACTTGTTGAAAAAGTTCGGCAACCTTGATTTCGCACAGGTGCCGTAATTCCTCTTCGGTCAAGTCTTTGATCTCCTCGTAAAAAATCGGCTTGCCATACAAGACACGTATCCTTCCCCAGAGAGTTGGGTATTTTTTCGTTCGCGGGAAAGCATCATAGCAACCGCAGATTGCCGTCGGAAGAATTGCCGACTTCGTCCGTTGAGCCAGCGTCAGCGAGCCTTGCAAAAACGGTGCGATCTTGCCGTCCCAGGTTCTCTCTCCTTCGGGCATAATGAGAACGATCTCGCCGTTCTTCAGACGTTTGAGTGATTCCATGATTCCTGCGAAGCCGATACCTTCCTTGTCGAGCGGAATGGCATCGAGCATGTCGATAAGCCAAGCGAACGGCTTGAATTTGAACAGCGATTTTCGTGCCAGAAAATTGAGTCGGCGGCGTAACCCTACCGCAAGCAACGGAGGATCAAAATGCGATTGGTGATTACTAATCACGATAACACCGCCGCTCTCCGGCAAATTATTCCGACCGTAAAAACGTACCCCGTAAAAGATCATGAAAAACAGATTCAACGGAAAACGAGCGAAATAGTAAAATAAACGCTTTTGCCAGGAAATTCGGGACATGGTTATCTTTGGATAACAAAACCGAGGTTAGCGGAGTGCATCGTTTGCTGCTGGTTGGCGTAGGCATCGTAACCGGCAAAGCCTCGGACTCTAGCATTGAAATCGTAATTCAATCCGAAACCAGCCTGTACCCAATCCCGTCCCGGATCGTTGCCGCGAACAGTGAACGTCGGTCCAACCACTCCAGCATCACTGAATGCTGCGGTGAATTCCGAGTGCCGTTTGTCCGCTTCAAATTCATACATCCATGCTACGTTTCCGTAGAATGAAGCCAATCCGCTGCGAACTCGGAAGGGTATAGAATCAAACCGCATACCAAACATCGTTCGGATACTGTGGAAGTCTTCTCGACGCGTTGTCAGATTCAGACTTCCTGCTCCGTATTCTGTAAATCCTTCACGCAATAGTCCGGTGTATTGGGCACCCACGAAGGGGGACATATTCAGTATGCGGCTTCGATACCGCAACCCGGCTTCGCCGTGAGCCGTTACGATGAAGGCGTTATGTTGATTTCTTGCCGTTCGATCCATAAATGTGATGTTTCGCCGGGTGTCGTAACGGTGAGTTCCCAATCCCGCTTGGAAAAGAGTATAACCGCGATCCGTATCTCGGCGGTGGTAATGTCCCAGCATCACTTCTTTGGAAGATACCTTATCTTGCAGATCGCTCGACAAACTTCCTTCGCCGAGAGAGAGGAACAATCCTGTCCGAAGGTATTGTTCGTTGATTCGGTCAAGTCCTGCCATGATTCCAGTAAATCCTTGCCGATATCCATTGACATTTCCGTCGTGAGCAGAACTTCCGGCGTTTCCGTAGAACATTCCCCACATATTTCCTCCCGGACTTCCGCCTCTTCCGTAGAATGTGTTGATCGAGTTGATGGTATTGTAATCCCGCCGCAATACATTTGCCAGCGATGCGTGGAACATGACGGTATTTTGGAAACTCGCCGTCGTCATGGTGGCGTAAACGGAACCGCCCATTTGGTCGCAAGCATAATTCACCGGATCATGTCCATCCCTCGCAGTTGCTCCCTGTTCGCCCGTATCGGAAAAACTCGCAAATGTGACCAATCCCCCCAGCCGTGAACTATCGAGAGCGGTGAGAACATTTCTGGTATCACTGTTTGGATTCTTTGCAAACATTTCCACACCGATTTGGTCGATGTATTTACCCATTACACGTTGGTTTGCCGTCTCCCCTTCTCCTGAATAAAGGAATGTTCGGGAAAGCGAAACGCTGTATGCATTGTTACTGTAATTTACGTTGAGTCTGAGCAACGGGTCGTCGATGTTGTTTGCCGTCAATTCCGTATCGACCATCAAACCCTTATCGGCAACGATAAACTCGTATTGCTTATTGAGTTCAAACGGGTTGTTGTCCAGAGCGATGTTGACTCTTCCGCCGTTAATGGTTGCAGAACCGTTGATCACGTTGATCTGACTAATTTCGCTCCCGTTTACGCTGATGTTAATCGTTCCCAACGTACTGACAAAATCGCCGTCAATCGTTAATGTACCAGTACCGCTGATTTTTCCTGCATCAATGGTTCCGACGGTGAGTATTCCCCGGTCATTGAAAAATGTGCCTCTGGGAATCGTTGCTGGCGGCATCGGATCAGGATACCGAGACAATCGGACTTCCATATCCTTTCCGGTAATGATGTGTCCTTGATTGACGAATTCATTGGCATAGACCCGTTCAACATTCGAGATATATCCCGTGCTGGTCATCGTGCCATCAACGGCAAATTCGGCAACATTGGCAATGAGTCCACTACTGAGGGTATCGCCGTCCACGGAGACGGCTCCGACATTAAAAATTGTCCCTGAACTGATCATTCCGCCGGTGATATTCATTTCGCCGATCCGTTCCATCAATCCCCCGTTATAGACGTAGCCTGCCTGGAATCTGGCAAAATCCGAAATAGTACCGAAATTGTTGATAAGTCCGGTAGCGGTTACTTCGGAAGTGTAAGGATACAATCCCATGAGTGCCGTTCCACGTTGGACATCCACATCACTCGTTCCGATTAATCGGTTGACCAGAAGCGTGCCGCTTTCAACCGTTGTGGAGCCGGTATATGTGCCGACTCCTAACAGAAGCAAATCGCCGGTGCCTCTTTTGATGAGCGAACCTGTACCGACAATATCGTTTGTAAATTCGACTTCATCGGAACGATTGAATACCAACAGGGCATTATTTTCGATAGCCTTACCACTTTTGAGGCTACCGCTGGTGCCGCCGCTGCCGATTTGGAGCGTTCCCGACTCTATCAATACACCGTCTTTGAATTCGACATCGTTATTGAATGTTACTGTACCGGTTCCTTCCATCACCAACATACCGGTGGCATCATCGAGTGTTCGATTGTCATTTTTATTCGCAAGGATACCGCCACCGCTGAATGTCCAATCACCGTCGCCGCCTATCGTCATGTCGGAAACGAGTCTTGTCTCCGCTACGTTAATAGTGTGCGTTCCCGTCAGATCAAAAATGACTCCGTCGCCGTCAAGGAACCACACATCGCCGACACCGTCATGGGTCATCCAGTTCAGGAAACCGGGATTGTCTCCTTGCCCCATATTCCAAGTTGTCCCTTCGGCACCCGTCCAAATAAGTCGGGTTTTCGTTCCATTGGGATTATAGAGACTCGAAGTAAGATCAATCTTCAATACCAATTCGTTGTCGAGTTGCTCGGTATTGAAGGAAGCCACTGTTTTACGTTTAGCATCTCCAACTGCTGTTCCTAGCGAGAGTGTTTCCCCGCGGAACAGGAACGCATCGTGTCCAGCATACGTTAGACCATCAATATCATCCGTAACAACAAGCGTGTATGTGCCGGAGAAGACGCTCAACAAATTGAAGTTGATGCCCGATGTATCCCCAATGTCGGCGGTGCCGGTAACGGTCATTTTGTCGGACACCCCATTGGCACCGAGTGCGACTTGCAATGTACTGTTGTCTTCCATCACGAGATCACCGTCGATGGTCAGATTGCCGAAAATTCCTCTTGTGTCGTTGTTAGGTCCAAGTGTGCCGCCCGACTCAATCAAAACGGTTTCCGCCGTAATGGTGCCGTTTCCTGCAATCAATGTTCCCTGTCCCGTTACCCGCAAAGGAATGAAGTTGTCCGACACGAGTGGGGAATCTGGATCATTCGGATCACTGGGAGTCCAAGTTGCAGTCTCGGTAAAAGTGCCGTTTCCGTTCAAAATAAGTGTGGACTTCACCGGTTCGCCATCTCTGTCTGTTCCCAGTCCGACGATTGCCGAAAGGATATTGACATTGCCGTCAATTTTGGTGGTGCCTCCCCAAGTTTCAAGGGTGAACCGTCCGGTTCCGCCGTCGCTATCGCCGATGTTCCCCAGTACCGAAATCGTAAAATCGCTGTCGTCGCTGAGATGCGAGAGCGTTCCGTCATCGGGATCGAGAATGAGCAACACGCTACCGTCCGAGTCGGCGAGTTTGCCGAAAGTTAGCAAAGTGGGATCATAGTCGGTCGCATCGGAAATAACATCACCGACGATGTGCGCCCCTTTCATGAAATTAATCTCATCGACATAGGCAGTGTCTGCAATCAAAATGGCGGCATCGGTTCCCGAAATCGTACCGGTTACATCAAACTGATCGACCAACGCCCCATCGAGGCGAATGATGTTGAGGTCAACGTCGTACACATATCCATACGAATATCCGGTATCATCATCGAATATCGGTTTTCCGAAATCGAAGCGGACACCCGTCGTCGGAGCAAATTCAGGAATTCCTCTGCCGTTGACCTGAATATTACCGCGATGGATGATTTTATGACCGGTTCCGAATGCTACGAGCAAGCCTGTTCCGCCGTCGCCGTTGATATGAATGTTGGTGCCTTCATCAACGATGATCGTGTTGTTGAAACCATCGACCCGAATACCAGCGGCAGCCGTTCCGACACTCAACAGATCGCCTCGCTGTATGATTGTATTATCGCTTCCATAAACGTGAAGTCCGAGTCCGTATGTACTCTTATTGGCGACACCCGTGTTATATCCAAGCCAATCCCCGTTGCCGTCAAGTCCTAAACTCTCGTAGTAGCCATTGTCGTTGACGACAATGTTTCCGTCTGTGTAAACGGACCGCCCGAACAAATTACGAAGGTCAATGTTTTTATAGCCAATATCCCGCAACATAGCTAATTCTGCCTCCATGTAAACCGAGTAGTTTCGGTACATGTGGTGAGAAGACAACGCATTTTGAAATCCGGGATGCGAATCTTCTTGATTCGAAAAATGGGTCATTGGTACATGCCTTATGACACCGTCTCCATAGACCAGACATGCTTCTGTTCCTGTAAATACTCTTTCTCCCCAGTTACCTTGAAGGAGAGCCGCCCAGGCGGGTGTCGATACTGCCATACCCATAGAGTGACCGAATTCGTGAATCATGACCGGTTCCAATGAGCGTATCGATTCGTAAATTTGCGAGTTGGGATCGAATCCCCACCAAGTATTATTGTAAATCATCAGGGCGTGGTATCCCGGTATATCGTCGCCAAGAACCCCCGATGGTTCGAGACCGGGATCAATTCCCAAACTGAGAATGTTGTAGGGGAGCGTACCATTCGCATTATTAACGGGATATGCCCCTGCGTTCATGCTTGTATCCGGGTCAACCCCCGCTCGGACAACCACCGGTGTAACGGGTTGACCATGCGGCATTGTTACTTCTGTCCAGTATTGCAATCCCCGTGTTAACGCAGCAATTTCCGCTTCGGTAAAATCACGGACGCTGTAAAGACCGCCGCCAAAAGCGAAGTCCTGACCAGCACCATAGAGATCTAATCGGAACACGACGTACCCGTCGAAATTGGTTATTTCAATCGACGTTTGTACCGTTTGCCCCTTCGTGATTCCGCTCGTTATTCCGAAGAGCAGGGCAACGACCAGCAAAGGGAGAACGTACCGGCATTTCAGCCTGTTCTTTGCCCATTTTAGCATGGCGGTTAACCCGAACATCCCTGATTTTGGCGTTTCCGACATTGGTCGCTCCGTCCTAAAAAGCCATCATAAACCGATAGCGGTCTTTCAGGGGTATCGAACAGGAGATACGATAGACTTGGGCATTTCCCTTGAATCGTCCCCTTGTTTTCTAAGGGGGAATATCATAACCGTTACACGTAGAGCAACCGATTTAGCCGGAATCATCGGAAAATCGTTATATTCCCAGCTATTGTACAATCCCATAATCCTTGATTTTCCGGTACAGCGTTCGTTCGCCAATGTCGAGCATCTTGGCGGCTTCCTCCCGATTGCCGCCGGCGGCATTCAACGTTTCCTCGATAAATTGCCGTTCAATCTCCGACATTGATTTGCCGACGAGTTCCCGAAGCGAACCCGATGACGTGTCGGCATCCCGCTCATCCTGTACCAATGCCCGATTGCCCTTCTGTGGTATCGGCAATTCGCCGCCGATCTCCTCCGGCAAGTCATCCACGTCAATGATTCCGTCGTAATCAACAACGACCATACTTTCCGCCGCATTGCGAAGTTGCCGAACATTGCCGAGCCAGTCGAAACCAAAGAGCAATTTCCGTGCCGGGGCGGCAATCCCCTTGATCGCTTTATCGTACTTCTTGGCAAATTGCCGAACGAAATGGTCGAGCAAGACCGGTATGTCTTCGGTGCGATCCCGAAGCGGCGGGATGCGAACGGTAACGACATTGAGCCGATGATACAAATCCTCTCGAAATGTCCCGGCGGCAATCGCTTTTTCCAAACTCCGATTCGTTGCCGACAGAATCCGCACGTTGACCTTAATCGTGTCATTGGAACCGACGCGAGTCACTTCGCTGTTTTCGAGAACGCGGAGCAGTTTGATTTGCGTCGGCATCGGCATATCGCCGACTTCATCGAGAAATAATGTGCCGCCGTTGGCGTATTCAAATTTACCGACTCGGTCTTTGTCCGCACCGGTGAATGCTCCTTTAGTATGTCCAAAGAGTTCGCTTTCCAAAATGTTTTCGCTCAATGCTCCGCAGTTGAGTGCAACGAACGGCTTGCTCTTTCGCTGACTGTTTTGGTGCAACGATTGGGCGAAAAGTTCTTTTCCGGTGCCGGTTTCACCTTGAATGAGGACGGTCGCATCGGTCGGAGCAACTCGCCGGAGCCGCTCGACGACGGCAAGCATTTGCGAACTGTTGCCCAAAACGCCGGAAAAACCGAATTTTTCGTCGAGTCGGCGTTCCAAATCGCGGTTGATTCGTCGGAGTTTGGAACTTTCGGCAGCCCTTTCGGTGATGGTGCGCAGTTGTTTGAGGTCGAGCGGCTTTTGCAGATAATTGAACGCACCGAGTTGCATCGCTTCGACGGCAATTTCGACCGAGTTGTTAGCGGTAATGACGATGACTTCGGTTTCGTTGGTTTCCGCTTTGACGGCTTTGAGGATTTCGATACCGCCATCGGGTCGTTCGAGCATCAGATCGGTGATGATGACATCGAAGTATTTTTCTTTGATAATTTTGAGGGCATCGGCTTGGGAGTGCACAATTTGACAGGCAGCCCCTAGTTTTTCGAGACTGACGGCGATGACATCGGCGTGGGTAACTGTCTATTTTTTTTCTCTGGCGTATTTTTTTTGAAATTGTTATCCTTTTGTCGTCATGGACACGACCTCCCTTTTTTTTCATATCCAACGTCTCGAACAACGTCTCAATGAAGTTGTTGCCGAAAACATACAACTCAAAGACACCGTCAAGCGACAAGACGAGACCATCCAACAACAAGCAGCAAAGATTCTGCAATTAGAAGCGACACTCAAACAGTACGCCGAATCCAAATCGTCCAAGCCGCCAAAGTTCAGTCTCAATTACAGTTCCCAACGCAATGAACCCAAAGAGAAGACCAAACGAAAACAGAAGACATCCCGCAAGTCAGCCGGACGCAAGCCGAAAAAGGATAAACCCGATCAAGCCCATTGTGTTCGCAACATCTATCCCGATGGCATTTCACCGAAAAAGTGCGTTTTCGTTCGAGAACAATTCGTCTGGCGATTGATCGAGCACAAAGCCCAATACGTTCATTACAAAATCTACGATCTGCCCGGCTCCAAGACTCCGCCGACCATTCCCGGTGTCCGCCAAGGCAGTTCCGAATACGGTATCGAGTTCCTTATCATGCTTGCTCATCACGTCTATTGGATGGGCTTGTCGATGGACAAGGCACGAGCGATGATGGAATTTTATACCGAAATCAAGATACCGAAATCGCAAGCCGATAAAATGCTCTATCAACTTGCCAACGATTGGGAGAGCGAATATAAACAGATTGCCGAACGGATCGCGATTGCTTCGATCTTATACATTGATGAAACGGCGTGGAAACTCGGCAAGCAATCGTGTTACACTTGGGTGTTCGGTACGATTGCCGATGTGTACTATCGTTGTGGTGTCGGTCGTGGAAAGGATGTGTTGTCCGAAGTCCTTGGCGAGAAGTTTCAGGGTACAGGTGTTACAGACGATTATGCGGCATACGATTCGATTTTTACTCGTCATCAACTTTGCTGGGCGCATTTTCTTCGCAAGGCGATTGAGTTGATGTTGCGCAATCCGACGGAGAAGAAATACAAGACATTTTATCTGCGGTTGTTATTGATTTATCGCAAAGCGAAACGGTATCAGCAAGATGGTCGTCTTTCTGTGGGTCGTGAAGCGAAGGTGCTTGAATTGCAGTCTGAAATCACGAAGTTGTGCAAGCGGATGAATGATGAAATCATTACGGAAAAGCAGGCGAAAGATCGTGAATTGGATGCATCTTGTATTACGCCGGAGTCGGAGCGGAAGTTGATTCTTTTGCAGCGGGAGTTGGTAGAAAAGTTGGATTGTTTGTTTGTGTTTGTCTCTGATCCTTCGGTGGGGAGTACGAACAATCAGAGCGAGCGGGATTTGCGGGAGGAGTCGCAGACTCGCAAGTCGGGTCGTGTGAGCAAGACGGCGAGGGGAGCGAAACGGCGGAGCGTGATTGTGTCGGTCTTTGCAACATTGAAACGCCGAATGGAAAACTTCTCACTGGCAAAACTTTTGAAAGTGGTCTTCGATGCCTACGCAGAAAAAATCTCACTATTCAACATCGTGACACCGAAAAATCAAAAAATGAACGCATGAAAAAATAGACAGTTACCCCCAAACTTGTATAATCAGACGGGGAGTCATCGGCACTATTCGTCCGTTCCTTCGGTAACGGCTTTTCGTAAAATGTCATCTACCACGCCGTAGGCTTTCGCTTCTTCTGCATTGAGATAAAAATCTCTGTCGGTGTCCTTCGCAATCTCTTCGACGGGCTTGCCGATGTGAGAGGCGAGGATTTCGTTGAGCATCGCTCGGTCTTTCAGGATTTGTTGCGCTTGAATTTCGATGTCCGATACTTGTCCGCCGACACCGCCCCAGGGTTGGTGCATCATAATTTTGGCATGCGGCAGTGCAAATCGTTTGCCTTTGGTGCCGCCAGCCAGCAAAATGGAGCCGCCGCTCGCCGCCAAACCGACGCAATAAGTTGCCACCGGACAACTCAACATTTGCATCGTGTCGTAGATCGCCAGCGTTGCCGTTACACTTCCGCCGGGCGAATTGATGTAAAAGTGAATGTCCTTACGCCGATTTTCGCTCTGCAAATAGAGCAGTTTCATGACCAACTCGTTGGCGTTGTCGCTTCGGATTTCTCCTTGCAGAAAGATGATTCGGTTTTCCAAAAGCAGATCGCCGAGCGTCATGGAACGCTGACGTTGATAATCACGGTAATTAGGCATAACGAAAATAGGAAATCAAATATCGCACCCATTCTCCCTAAAATCGGCAGTATTGCAAGAGTACCCACCGTTCAACCCTTATTTTTACCGGATTCCGATCATTTCTAAAAACTCCGGCTCTTCGACGATTCTTACGCCGAGTTTTTTTGCCTTCGCAAGTTTGCTTCCCGGCTCTGCGCCGACCAATACAAACGCCGTCTTTGACGAAACACTCGACGACGCTTTGCCACCGTAACGTTCGATTACTTCCTCGATCTCCGTGCGTTTGAAACGCTCCAACGTTCCTGTTACGACGATGGTCATGTCTTTGGAGGGGTAGAGGTAATCGGATTGCGTTGGACATTCCGATAGGAATGTCTCTCTCGGTAGAAAAAACGCGGCGCACCTGTCTTCGCATTCCGTAGGAATGCAGTTGTTCTGCCAAAAGCGTCAAAGATTTTATCGAAACCAACGTAGCAAAAATATGCCAATCAGAAATCCAATAGTGCTGATAAATAACAAAAATCCCCATCCTTTCATGCCGGAT
>Ga0082212_10004159_pt1 | contig 20172 bp, 18 predicted proteins | sample TergutNt197P3_FD_71548 | JGI IMG/M metagenome (GOLD analysis project Ga0082212, IMG submission 71548) | Neocapritermes taracua P3 segment gut microbial communities from Petit-Saut dam, French Guiana - Nt197 P3 | ecosystem: Host-associated > Arthropoda: Insects > Digestive system > Gut ... | reverse complement strand
TGCCACCCGCCGCCGGTTTATACGGAAGGATTTTTGCGGAACGGCGGGAGGGGGTGCTTACTTAGGCGTTTTTTCATGCTATAGTTGCGGTATAGGTGTATTGCACACAGGAGGAAAGCCGTGGTTGAACGTTCCGTTTTGTTACAGGAAATAGATTCTCTGCCTCCCCGCTATTATGGCGAAGTATTGGATTTTGTCGCTTACATAAAAGAAAAGAAAGTAAAGAAAATGCTTTCTTTGGAAAAAGCAGCAGAATTGGCTGCCGAAGAATACCGCAATAACAAGGATTTGACCGCTTTTAGCGCCATTGACGGTGAAGATTTTTATGAAACAAGGTGAGATTTGGCAGATTGCGCTTGACCCAGTTGTCGGAGCGGAGATGCAAAAAACCCGTCCCGCCCTGATTATTAATGCTGATGCTCTTGGAAAACTACCGCTTAAGATTATTGCCCCGATTACTGACTGGAAAGAACACTATGTCAATTATCCCTGGATGGTCAAAATTGTTCCTACTGACAGGAATGGTCTTGTAAAGGACTCCGCTATCGATTGTTTTCAAATTAGAAGCGTTTCTGTTGAACGACTTACCACTCTAATCGGATCTGCCGAACCGGAAATAATCCGCCACGCTCATGAAGCCGTCATCATTATAATCGGGGCGATGTAATTTCATTCCTACCGCAACACCATTAATCCCTTATAACCTGTAACTCGTAACTTGTAACTCCCAACTCCCCCGTGCTACATTACCTGCAAAGGCTGTTGTATGACCAAAAAAATTAGCCGAATGGTGTTCCGTAGAAGGGTTTTTGTCATATTGACCCTTTTGGTTCAAGTCACTTTTATCGTTTTTCTTATTGCGGGGACGGGCAGGTACTTTCATTATACTAACTGGGTGCTCAATGTCATCAGTATCCTGGTCTGTGTGCATGTTTTGAACAAGCATGCCAAGGCTGCGTATAAAATTACCTGGATTTTTCTGATTATGCTGTTCCCCATTTTTGGAGGGATATTGTATATCTTTTTTTACTCTCATTCAAATCCGCGGAAACTCAGGCGTTTGATAGAACAGAATATCAAGGACAGCCGGGGCGCTTTTTATTTATGCGGCGACTGTCTGTCGGAGCTTCTCCTTGCGCATCCGGAATTTGGGCCGCAGGCGCAATACCTGCAGGAATATGCGGACTTTCCGTTGTATTCCAGGACCAAACCACTGTACCTTGATTCCGGCGAGGCATTTTACCAGTGCGTGCTGGAAGAGCTGGAAAAGGCCGAAAAGTACATTTTTTTGGAGTTTTTTATTTTGAAGGAAGGGGCAATGCTTGACTCCATTGTCTCAATACTGGAGCGCAAGGCGGGGGAGGGTCTTGATGTCCGGCTGATATACGACGATTTGGGCTGTTTTATGACCCTTCCCGCCGGATACAAGCGACAGATGGAACAGAAGGGCATCAAGTGTTTTGTGTTTAACCCGTTCCGGCCGATTTTTTCGTCGCTGCAGAATAACCGCGATCACCGCAAGATCATTTCGATTGACGGCAAGGTGGCGTTTACCGGCGGCATGAACCTTGCAGACGAGTACATCAACGTTGTCGAGCGCTTTGGCCACTGGAAAGACGCCGCGATCATGCTGGAGGGGGAGGGCGCTTGGTCGCTGACCCTGATTTTTCTGCAAATGTGGAATACCCAGCCTGCAGCAAGCGACAGTTATGAAGCTTTTTACCCCTGGAAGGACAGTCCCTGCGAGGTTGCGCCCGACGGTTTTGTGCAGCCTTACGCTGACAGCCCCATTGACGACGAAAATGTCGGCGAGCATGTGTACATTCAGATCATCAACAAGGCGAGAAAATACGTGTACATCAACACGCCGTACCTGATACCGGACGACGGCCTCTTGTCCGCGCTGGCATTGGCGGCAAAAAGCGGCGTGGATGTGCGGATAATCACCCCCTACCGCTGGGACAAGTGGTTTGTGGCCTTTGTCTCGCGTTCATATTACCGGCAGCTTATCTCTGCGGGGGTAAAGGTCTACGAGTATACTTCGGGTTTTAACCATGGCAAGACCTTTGTCTGCGATGACGCCATTGCCACGGTAGGCACCACCAATCTGGATTTCCGCAGCCTGTACCTGCACTTCGAGTGCGGCGTCCTTGTCTACCGGGGCGGCCTTGTCCAGGCGGTAAAGGATGATTTTCTGCGGACTATTCCTGTCTCCCACGAGGTAACCCTGCAGGAGTGCCACCGTAACGCATTGCAGTTGATCGTTTCCGATGTGCTGAGGATATTCGCTCCATTGATGTAGTTGGGGCTGGACATTTTTTCCAAAATCCGCTATAAATACGGAAACTATTGAAATTCTGCCCTCCGGGGCTTTGTAAGGAAGGATATAATGTCACGGACCTGTGATCTTTGCGGAAAACATACAATGACCGGCAACAAGGTAAGCCACGCCAAAAACCGCACCCGGCGAACCTGGAAGCCCAACCTCGTCAAGGTAAAAACCGAGATTGGTGGTACAACTTTTACGGCAAAAATATGCGCCCGCTGTCTAAGAAGCGACTTCATCACCAAGAAAGTAAATGTAAAAGCGCCGGTTAGTAATTAACTCGCCCTACGAACAGAAAATAGCCTAATATAGTAGCGGCAGAAATGTATGCCTAAGCTAAGTATATCAGGGTTCAAGGTGCCGAAAACGACCCATGAGCCACATTTATTCCATGGGGAGAATGGGCGTGTTCCGGACCTTGAACCCCGGTGAATTGTTAAGCATACATTTCTGTCATTCACCTACTACGATTGAATTAAACCATGCGTCGTTGTAATAATCGAAAGCTGAACCGATGTCAACCACCAGCTCGGTGTTGACCAGTTCATCTTCGGTGTACAGCGAGTCGCCGGTCTTGAAGCGCCGGGCGGGCGAATTCGCCGTAGCGGGAAAGCTGAAGGTGTCCACAAATTCGGCATAAATATCAGGGCGGTGGATAAAATCGATAAACTTGTGGGCTAAATCGATATTCTTCGCCCCTTTGGGTATGCACATATTGTCAATATAAGACGGGCCGCCTTCCCGGGGGATAAAAAAGACCGTGTCCCTGATTAGCTGGGGATTATCGGCAATTTCCTCGGCAACTACTTCCGCATAGCCATGTACCACCCAAAAGTCGCCATTGGCATATCCTTTGCCGAAGCTCTCGGCGTCAAATTTGACAATGTTCGGTTTCCATGTATTGTTGATGAGATCCCTGGCCTCTGCGATTTGGGCAGGATCTTTCGAATTCGCCGAATAGCCCAAATAGGTGAGGGCACCGCCCATCACTTCCCGCATGTCGTCCAGCATGGTCATCCGTCCGCGGAGATCCTGGCGGCCGAAAATGGACCAGCTCCGCTCAAAATTGGGAACTCTCGCGGTATTGACCGTAATGCCAGCGGCCCCGTAGTAGTAGGGGACCGAATAGTCCATGTTTGGATCATAAATTGCCTTTTGCAGTATTTCCCGATCGACGTTACCCAGGTTGGACATTTTTGACCGGTCGATTCTTTCCAGCATTCCTTCCTGGATCATGATCGATACATAGTCACCCGACGGGAAAATAACGTCGTAACTGTTTCTGCCCCCCGCCTTGAGTTTGGCGAACATATCCTCGTTGGAGGCGAACTCGTCGTATACAACTCGGACGTTGTATTCTTTTTCGAATTTTTCAATGACCGTATCCGGTGTGTAATACGTCCAGTTGTAAATTCTCAGCTGAGGACGGCCAGAGGCCATCACAGGCACAACCAGTGCCGTCAGAACCGCAAGAAAGACAATGTTTCTTTTCAATCTTTGTACCTCCTGAATTTTAAGCAGCAATAATGCCGCCGGTTTCCTATTTTATCATTCACCAATTCTGATTGAATTAAACCAGGCGTCGTTGTAAAGATCCAGTGCCGGGCCAAGGTCGTCCTTAAGCTCGGTCTTGATTAGATCTTCTGTAGTATACCATGAATCGCCGGTTTTGTACTGTCCTGCTGGGACATTTGCCGTTGTTGGGAAACCGAAGCTGTCGGCAAACTCGGCGTAAATTTCGGGCCGGTGGATAAAGTCAATGAATTTATGGGCCAGATCGATACTCTTCGATCCCTTGAGTATGCACATGCTGTCAAGGTAAGCCGGCCCGCCCTCTGCGGGGACAAAATAGAACGTGTCCCGCATCATTTGCGGGTTGTCGGCGATTTCCTCAAAGACCACTTCGGCATAACCCTGTACCACCCAAAAATCGCCGTTGGCATAGCCCTTGCCAAAAGCCTCAGCGTCAAATTTGACGAGGTTCGGTTTCCACGAGTTGTTGATGAGGTCTTTGGCTTCATTAATCTGGGCGGGATCTTTGGTGTTTACCGAGTAACCCAAATAGGCAAGGGCGTCGCCCATCACTTCCCGCATGTCGTCCAGCATGGTCATGCGGCCGCGGAGATCCTGCCGGCTGAATATGGACCAGCTTTGTTCAAACTGGGGAACCCTGGCGGTATTGACGATAACGCCTGCGGCCCCGTAGTAATAGGGAACCGAATATTCCATATTTGGATCGTAGCTTGCCTTTCGCAGCACCTCCGGATCAATATTTCCCAGGTTGGAGAGTTTTGATTTGTCGATTTTTTCCAGCATACCCTGCTGAATCATAATCGACACGTAATCCCCCGACGGGAACACGATATCGTAACCGGCTCCCCCGGCTTTGAGTTTGGCAAACATATTTTCGTTGGAATCAAACTCGTCGTAAACAACTTTTACCTTGTATTCTTTTTCAAATTTTTCAATGACCGAATCCGGCGTGTAATACGTCCAGTTGTAAATTTTTAACTGGGGACCGCCGCAAGAAAGCATGGCGGGCAGGATCAGCGCCGCCATTACCGTAAAAAAGATAGTGTTCCTTTTCATATCTTTTCCTTCCTTATCCTTACAATAAAATTAATATAATTAGCGGATTTATTTTGCCGCAATATATTTCAGAAAATTCCTGAGCATAATGCACAGTACCACGGTTCCCAGGATCATCACTACCGAGAGAGCGCTGATCAACGGGGTAATGCCGCCCCGGCGGGTAATTGCCGAATAGATAAAAACCGGAAGAGTTGACGAGCCGGGGCCGGCGACAAAAAAGGTAATGACAAAATCTTCCAATGACAGGGTAATGGCAGTCAGCAGGCCGGATAAAATGCCCGGCATGCAGACCGGTATGGTTACCCGAAACAAGGTTTGCTTTTCGCTTGCCCCCAGATCGTGGGCCGCTTCGATGATGGAAAAGTCGAACTCGTCCAGCCGTGCCATCACCATGAGAAACACGAAGGGCAGGTTGAACGTGGTATGGGCAACGTAGATGGTAAACAGGCCCAGGGGAATGCCAACGCCGGCGAAAAAAATCTGGAGCGATACGCCGATGATTATCTCCGGCAGGATCATCGGCAAAAATGAAATAACCTGTACATAAGAGCGCAGCCGGAACCGGTACCAGTTTACCCCTATCGCGCCGATAGTGCCGATTACCGTTGCTGTTGCGGCGGAGGATACTGCGACAATGAGGCTGTTGGTAACAGCCCGCCATAGTTCCCGTGAAGAGACCAACCGCTGATACCAGCGCAGGGAAAATCCTGTCCAGTTCATTCCGGCGGAATCGTTAAACGAGTAGAAGATGAGTACTACAAGAGGCAGAAAAAGAAAAAATATTGTAACAAAAAAAACGCATTGGGAAAGAGAAAATTGCCGCCGCATTGCCCTTCTTGCATGGCGGGCTGCTTCTCCCTGTACCTTGCCCGGCCTGATGGAAGTGATGGCGTTGATGACGATACCCCTAAAATTCATCCCCGTTCTCCTGGTAGGCAAGATCCTCCTGCAAACCGTTTCCTTCGTCCTGTGATTCACCTTCGGTTGTCAGTTGCCCTGTTTCAACAAGCCTCGAAGCATCCCGCCGCTGGACATTCATCATCAGCATGATGCCCGCCGTTGTCACCAATGTAAGCACCATTGAGATCGCCGCGGCGCGGGGCCAGTCCCGTGATTTGGAAAGCTGGTCTGCGATGATATTCCCCAGCATGTAGGAATCTTTCCCTCCGACAAGAAGCGGCACTGCATACGCGCCAAAAATGGGAATAAAAGTAAACAATACCGCAGTAAAAACACCGCCCCGGATATTGGGCAGCAGCACCTTGAGCAGGGAAGTCAGTTTGCTTGCCCCAAGGTCACGGGCCGCCTCCAGGAGTGAGAAGTCAAATTTATCGATGCTGGAAAACAGCGGCAGTATCGCATACGGCAGGTACATATACACCAGCACCAATATGACTGCTTTTTGGTTGTAGAGGAAACGGATATAATCGTCAATCAGCCCGACGCTGAGCAGAAACCTGTTGAGGAAACCGTTGTTGCCCAATATATTCATCCATGCGAAGACCCGGATCAGGAAGTTTGTCCAAAAAGGAATGATGATGAGCAGGAGGAGAAGATTCTGGTTTTTGCTCTTCGCCATATAGTAGCCGCAGGGCAGGGCGACGAGGATCGTAATGGTTGTTGCGATAACTGAGGTGATCAGGGTGCGGAGTGTGATGCTTAAAAAGACCTTGTCGCCCAAATAACGGAACGCTTCAAGAGAGAACTCCGGCTCCACGCCGCCATACAACCCTTTTTTCAGAAAGCTGAAAATGATGATAATGAGGAGGGGGGCGAGAAAGAACACGCTGAACCAGATTGTCATCGGGCTTGAATACATGGGGCCGAAATTACGGGTTGTTCCCGAACGGACTTCGCCGGACTGGGTTTTCAATTTTTTACCTCGACGATATAGCCATCGTCAGCGCTCCACGAGAGGTAAACCGAATCCTTCCAGAGAATATCGGGCCCTTCGTCCGAATAATTGGCATGCTGCTTAATCACCCTGATCATCTTGCTCATCACTTCGACATAGAATTTTGTCTGAAAGCCGGAATATATAGGTTCGTCAACCGTTCCCTGAAAGAGGTTGATGTCCCCCCGCTTGGTTGATGGGCGATCCTTGGTAATGGCAATTTTTTCCGGTCTGATGGTAAAGCTCACCATCTGGCCTGGATTTACCTCGTCAACGGTGGTTACTTTTATTTTTCCCAGCTCGGGGATATCCAGCTCTGCCATATATTCGACCCATGCGCGATCCAATTTTTCCACGCTGACCACTTTGGCGTCAAAGAGGTTGGTTTCGCCGATGAAACGGGCGACAAAATCGGTGGCGGGGCTTTCATAAATATCGTGCGGCGTTCCAATCTGCAGAACGTCGCCCTGGTTCATCACCGCCAGCCGGTCGGACACCGAAAGCGCCTCCTGCTGGTCGTGGGTAACGTAGATAAAGGTGATGCCTATTTTATCATGTATCGTGTCCAGCTCGATAAGCATACGCTGACGGAGCTTTGCGTCCAGGGCGGAAAGCGGCTCGTCCAGCAACAGTACGCTGGGTTCGTTTATCAGTGCGCGGGCGATGGCAACCCGTTGTTTCTGCCCGCCGGAAAGCTGATTGGGTTTTTTATGGGCATGGCTTTCAAGCTGCACCAGGTGAAGATACTCATTTACCCTGCTTTGCACTTCGTTGCTTGCCGCTTTTTTCAGTCGCATGGAAAAAGCGACATTTTCAAAAACTGTAAGGTGGGGAAACAGGGCATAGCTTTGAAAAACGGTGTTTGCCTGACGCCGGTCGGGCGGCAGATGCAGTACGTCTTCACCGTCAAAGGTAACTATTCCGCAGTCGGGGTATTCAAAACCGGCAATAATCCGCAGCAGGGTTGTTTTCCCGCAGCCGGAGGGCCCCAGCAGGGAGAAAAATTCCCCCTTTTTAATCTCAATGCTCACATCGTTGAGCGCCCTAAAGTTGTCGAAGGACTTGGAAATGCCTCCAACGACCACATCGCTGCCTTTCAATATTTTACTTCCAGCCTCCCTTGGGCAACAGGTCTGCCGCTATTCTCGGCGCGGCACCCATGCCGCCTTTAGCCTAACATATTTATAAAGGTACAATGCGGATTTTTGGTCATGTTGTCAACTGGTTTTGGGGAATTTCCTATTGCTGCCTGGTGCTGAGTGAAACGAGTACCAGGGTAAGTCCCGACAGTACCAGTAGGAGGGGCCACCAGTTCCGGACAAATTGGGCAAGGGAGAAGGAGACCAGATCCAGGGCAAAAACCATGAGTACCGATCCGAGAATCACAAATGCTGCCGATGGGACGATATAGCTGGCTTTGAATAACCCGTAGCGATGCCAACCGGCGGGGAAAAGGGCTATTCCGGCAAAGATCGAGAACAGGGGCCATGCGTGGGAAAGTTTTATGGGGATTATGTTCATGGTATACAGAAACAAGAACAGTCCTGCCTGGAGAAACAGCGCTGCAAAGAAAAGGTACAGGGAGCGGCGGTTGAGTCTTATGGCAAACATCGCACAGTTGATACCAAGGATGATGAGCAGAAAGGATACCAGTATGGAGGTGCGGGAAATCTCCATGAGCGATCCAATGAGAAAAGCGCTGCCAAGAAACATAAGCAGGAAACCGGTTATAAAAATGAACCTGGCGGCGGCCCGGCGGGTTACCAAATGATTCATAATATGTAGTATACTGGTAATATGGGACTGCCACAATGGGAATTGGAAGCAAGCAACGCATAATCGTTATACTGCCGCTGCTGGTGATTTGTACCGCGCTTTTTGCAGTCTGCGCAGAGGCGCTATACAGCTTCGGCACGGCAAAAATCGATCCGTACTATATAATCGGCTCGCCGGAGAATCAGGAGCAATTGAGAGATCTGTTTACGCTGCTGGCCGATGAGGATGACTCAGCAGAAAACACCTTTGCGATTGTAAGGGAAATAGCCAATAATTTCGCCAAAGCTCAGGAGTATTCGAGGCTCATCCATTTTCTCGGCAACCGGACAGTCAACTTTCCCGGCGATCCCTACAATACCTACTATCTTTTGATGATAGCATACGCCTATTTACAGCAGGATTCGCTGCCGGTGGCGATGCAGTACTTCGATTTGATTGTAAAAAATTACCCCGATCTGACCGTTTCCGGCGAGTCGATCCACCTTGCCTGCCTCAATCAGCTTATCGAGCTGACGGATAACTGGAAACAAAAGGTCTGGTACTACCAGGAGTTGATTTCCCGCTTTTCCGACAGCATAGACATTGGTGCCGCCTGGTTTATGCTGGCCCAAACTTACGAGCTTATCGGCGACTGGAGCGCCGCGATGCAGGCATATACCCGGTACCTGCCCTATCCCGGATCGATAATTCCCGGCTTTCCCAACGCGCACAACTACGCCAGGCAGCAGGTTGATTTTCATAATTCGCCCAAGGACTGGACCTACGAAAGCCTCCCCGCCCTGCTTTCCGCCGTAACAGCTGCTCTGGGTGAGGGAAGCCCTCGCCAGCTTTATCGTTTACAGGCAAAGGTCAACTTCTTTGCTCGTTCGTGGGAACAGGGAGAGACAGACGACGCCAGAATCTCCAGAATGGCGGACTTTGACTTATCTATCTTTATGCGGGGCAGCCAAATTCGCTGGGCGGAAAACGTTGACGCTTCTTCCAACGCCACCGAGGCTTTTTTGCGTACATCGGGCTGGTCTCAATCGATCTCTATCTGGTACCTCTATTTCAGGAAGATATATTTTCCCCTGGATCCGGAAATCCACGGCCGGTGGGAGTGGGCCGGCGTGTTCTATGGAGAGAAATTTTAATATGGGGAATAGACTAGGGAGCAGGGACCGGGGACCAGGGACTGGGGAAAGATGGCTTAAAAGACAAATCTGCGTTCTATTGTTGATGAGAGTGGCGATCGGGCTGTGGGCTCAGGACACTCCGCAGGAAATCAACCGCCCCTTGCGTACTATTCGCTCTGATTCTCCACCACCCTCCGTCCACCACCCACTGTCCTCTTCTTCCGGCTCTCCACTGCTCACCCCCGAGAACATGGAGCAGCAGCTTACCAGACATTACATCGAAAGGTATTCAAGCCCTACGGGGGTGTTATGGCTCAATACGGTTATCAACAATGGAAGCATATATTTCCCTTATATCAGGGAGGAAATAGCAAAACGGAATCTGCCGCCTGAGCTTGCCTATCTGCCGTTTATCGAATCGGGCTTCATAGGTACGGCGCGGAGCAGTTCCGGCGCAGTGGGTCTGTGGCAGTTTATGTTGAACAGTATTCCGCCCGGCATGAAGGTTAACGATATGCTTGACGAACGCCGGGATTTCCGCAAATCGACCGTTGCTGCATTGCAAAAGCTGGAGGAAAACTACCGTATTCTGGGGGACTGGTTTTTGGCGCTGGCGGCGTATAATGCCGGGTTGGGCGGGGTAAATCGCGCCATACAAAGGGCGGGTTCTAACGATTACTGGGTTATCTGTGCAAAAAAAGAGCTGAAAACCGAAACAATTCACTATATGCCGAAACTGCTTGCCGTGTCGTATATTCTTTCCAGACCCCGCCAGTTTGGCATCGACTACTGGCCCCAGGCCATCGAGTGGACGGTAATCAAGCCTGCGAGGCAGGCGTCGCTGGATCTTATCGCTTCGGAAACAGGAACCGACCGGAATTTACTGCACCGGCTGAACCAGGAGCTGCTCCACGGTATAACTCCCCCGGACAATGACTATGAGCTAAAAGTACCCCTTGCGCAGGCCCCTTTGATTTCCGCCATTCTGGAAAGGGAAGACGTAAAGCTGCTTTTGTATTACCGCTATCAGGTAAAATACGGCGATACTTTGTCCGCCCTGTCCCGGCATTACGGTGTTTCTCTTAACCTGATTGAGCAGCACAATCCCGGCATCCTCAGACGTTACCTGAAAATCGGTGAGACCATTGTCATTCCTGCCTTCCAAGAGGCAGCACCTTACACCGGCGGAACAACAGTAACCGCTTCTCCATCCCCGGCGGCGGGACGTCCTTTTAATGGAACACATCTGGTTGTTCGGGGTGATACCCTGTGGTCGCTTGCCATCCGCTACCGTGTCGATCCACAAACCCTGGCCGCTCAAAACAACATGGTACTGGACCAAATTCTGTCCATAGGAAAAGTCCTGAAAGTACCGATAATGGAGTAATAGTGGCTAGTGATTAGTGACTAGTGAGTAGGATACGGAGAGTAAGAATGTATAAATTCAGAATGCTACTAGGGTTTTTTTTGATATTTGTCGCTGTGACTGTCTTTGCTCAGACAAAAATTGGCATTAGCGGCGAGGTTGCATGGGACAAAATGGAGATCAATGCGGCGGTTTCCCTGGATTTGGCGTCCGCCGGTCTTAAACTGCCTGCCGGGAGGACTCAGGGAGAAGCCCTGATCGCTTCGGAATACGTCAGGCTGATCCGCCCCAACATCCTGAATTTGCAGGTAGATTCATCTTCGATCATCGCCGACCTTGTCGGGCGCGGGGAATGGACTCTTTTGGAAGTGGAGAATCTGGCCCTGCAGGCCCTCTCGGTGCCGCCCGCCCTTTCTCAGGATTTTTCGAATCTTTCGGCGTCGTATACCCTGGGCCTGGCAGGGGTTGTTGCGGCCCATATACGCCACGAACGCCCGGCGGAGGTCCCCCGGACTCTCAGTCCGATCTCCGCCCCTGCCTACACGGGGATTGTCATCATGGCGTCGGAATCCCTGCCGGTTCACGGCATGAGAAGCACCGCCATTCCCCAGCCCTGTCTGTTCCCCAAAATTTGGGATTCTGACATGAACCTGATTTTTGAACGGAATATGCTCAATCCGAGGGCCAATGCAATGGCGCGCTATTTCCCGGCACATGAAATTTTTGCCGGGGGGCCGTCAGGACTTTCCCCGGAAATCACCGCCGTTGTGGGCGACCGCCCCCTGCGGATTTTCGCCCAGGGTGTTTTTGGCATCAGCCCCACCGATCCCATTATCAGCCACGATGACGCCCTGCTGATCATTTCCTCTGCCGAGAACCGCAGCCTGCTGCGCGAAGGCCGTGTCGTCATTATCCTTGACGATTCGATGTTGAAAAGCCCATTGGACAGCGAATAGCCGCCGAAAAGTTTACCAGAAGTTTACCTTTAGTTTACCCCAAATTTACCCTCTTTTTTTATCTTTGAGACATAACATTTCAAGGAGAAAGAGATGAAAACAAAAACAAATGTATCTTGGTTAAAGAAAGGCGTATTGGTAGCCGGAACCGTCCTGATCGCGGGAGGCCTGTTATTGGGCCCGACGCTTCTTGCCGGAGCCGACAACAAGACAGAAGCGGCAGCAAAGGAAACTCCGGTTTATTCGGTAAGAACCGCCAGTGCCCAAAAACAGACTCTGCACGCTTACCTGGATGTAAATGGCGATATTGTAGCCGCACAGCAAGCCGATGCATACCCCGATGTTTCGGGGAAACTGGTTTCAGTGTATACCAGTCTCGGCTCCTATGTCCGTAAAGGCGATATTATCGCGGAAGTGGACCCGTCAAGACCCGGTACCACCTATATGAACAGCCCTGTCTATGCACCGATAAGCGGCATCGTGAGCAAAACACCTCTTTCGGTGGGTATGACGGTTAGTCCCAGCACGAGCATTACGGTAATATCCGTCAACGATAGCCTTGAAATAGCTGCCAGAATACCGGAACGGGAGATTGCCGGATTGGAAACGGGATTAAAAGCCCAGGTTTCCCTGCAAGCCTATCCGGGGGAAACCGTCTCTGCCACGGTTAGCCGTGTTTCACCAATTCTCGACAGCGCTTCCCGGACAAAACTTATCAACCTCAAAATTGACAAAAACGACGACAGAATAAACGCCGGAATGTACGCCCGTATCAGGATAAATACCCGCTCGTATCCCGATGTCCTTACCGTTCCAGCCGAAGCCGTCATCAACAATCGCGGCGCAGCTGCGGTGTATGTAATGCAACAGGACGAAGCAGGGCTGCCGGTTGCCGCGAAACGGGAAGTAAGCTGCGGCGTTACCCTGCAGGGCTGGACAGAAATCAAAGCCGGTCTTAACGAAGGTGAAGCCGTTATCGTTCAGGGACAGCAGTTACTCTCAGGCGGAGAACGCTTGCGGGTTATCGGTAATTATATTGCGGCTGCCAAATAAGGACGGCAAAAAATGAGCGTAGCAAAAGCGGTTGTCAATCGTCCCGTACTGTGGCTGGTGGTATTTGTATTGATTGCAATTACCGGAATTTTTTTGCTTTCAAATATCGCAGTGGAAATGTTTCCGGAAATAGAAATGCCCGTCCTTGGAGTTATTACCACCTATCCGGGGGCCGACCCCGAAACTGTGGAAAAATCGGTCACTGCTGTTTTGGAAGCGGCGGTAGCCAACACCGGCGGTATTCAGGAGATGACGTCAATGTCCAGCGCGCAGTTCAGCCTTATCAGACTGCAGTTTGATTTTGGCACGGATATGGACGTAAAGGTCAACCGTGTGCGTGAAAATATTGACCGGGTACAAAACGCACTGCCGGACAATGTCGGCTCGCCGATTATCATGCAGTTCCGGCCCGAAGATATGCCCATCATGCGTATCGCCGTGCAGGGTACATCCGGCAGCAACCTGACGCAAAACGATTTACGCGCTATTGCAAAAAATCAGCTTGAAGATCATTTCAAACAAATTGAAGGTGTGGCATCAACCGCAGTAGAGGGCGGTCAGGACGCAATCGTCCGCGTCGCCCTGTCTCAAAATCGTCTTGAGGCGTACGGCATTACCATCAGCGAAATTTCCCGTACGCTCGCCAGCCAAAACAGGGAACTTGGCGCGGGTTTCATTGAAGAAGGGCTTATCGAATATTCAATAAAAACATCCGGCGAATACTCAAGCCTTGCCGAAATCGCCAATACCGTTGTCCTCCAAACTAGCGGCGCGGATATCCGTTTATTGGACATTGGGGAGGTTAGTTTTGATTTTCAGGAAGAGCGTTCGGCCGTTTTTGTAAACGGAGAGGAAGGCGTATATATTTCTATCACCAAACAGTCGGGGGCAAATACCGTCAAAGTGGCGGACAGGGTGTACCGCACGCTTAATAATCTTGCCGCAACGCTTCCTCAGAACATCCATCTTGAAATCACCCAGGATTCAACCGTTCAAACCAGGGCGATGATAAACGAACTGATAAATTCGGCAATCGCAGGTGTAATACTTGCGGTACTCATATTGATTATTTTCTTGAGAAACATCAATGCCTCCGTTATTGCGGGGCTGGCAATACCGCTTTCATTTGTCATCACCTTGCTGGTAATGAGCCTTGCCAATATCACCGTCAACATGATGACCCTTGCGGGGCTTATTCTCGGGCTGGGGATGGTTGTTGACTGTTCAATTGTAATTATTGAAAGTATAACCGCTTACCGCGAAAAAGGAGAAAAACCACGCCTTGCCGCAATACTTGCCGGTGAAGAAGTTATGTCATCGCTTATTGCAGGAACGCTGACGACCTTGTGTGTATTCCTGCCGATTATTATTTTCAAAAATCAGCTCGGGATTGTCGGTATTCTTATTCAGGACATGGTTTTTACCATTGTTATTTCCATTGCTTCCAGTTTGTTTATTGCGATTTTCCTTGTGCCCGTATTGGCGAGCAAATGGCTGCCGGTTCATTCCCGTCTGCAAAAGCCTTTGCATAATCCTGTTATCAAAAAAATTGATGCCGCGGTTGCAAACGCCATTGCCGCACTTACCAACGGTTATCAATGGCTTTTATCGAAGGCAATGCAGCACCGGCTTGTTACCATTCTTCTGGTTGTGTGCGCCTTTCTCGGTTCAGCTCTTGCCCTGACGAGAATGGATATAACAATGATACCATCAGCGGGCAGCGATACAGTTACTGTAAATATTGAATTGCCCGTCGGAACCAGATATGACGAAACAATGGCTGTAGCGCTTGAAATGCAGGAGTATTCCATAGCCGAAATACAGGGTATTAAAAACATCATTACCAATGTTGGCAATACCGGAAGGGTGTTTAACACGGGGGTAAATACGGCAGCCATTACGATTGTTCTTGATATTGAAAACCCCAATGCGGATACAGAAGAAGATGTTAAACAAAAACTCAGACCCCATTTTGCGGATTTTCCCAATGCCTCATTCAGTTTCGGCTCAGGCGGTCTTGGGGCTATGTTGGGCGGTTCAGATATTGATATTGTACTTCATTTTTACGATCTTGCCGAAGGCTTCAACGCCGCCGAAGCAGTCAAACGCATACTGGAAAACAACGTGCCGGAAGTTCAGGATATTTCCGTTGACATAAGCGAGGGGCTGCCCCAGGTTAATGTAAACATTGATCGTGAACGTGCCTACAATATGGGGCTGAGCATCGCTTCCATTGCCTCCGAGATTGCAGCTTCCATGAACGGAGTTACATCAACCACATTCAGGCAAAGCGGCACGGAATATAATGTCATTCTGTTGCTTGACAAAGATGACCGCTACGAATTGCCTGACCTGGGGCGCATTTTTGTCCGCTCCTCACGGGGAACACTCTTTCCGGTTTCCAATTTCGCGAATTTTGAAAAAACCCAGGGGCCGGTAAGCATTAACCGTGAAGCCCAGACACGCACCATTCATGTTACCGCTGATGTAAAAGAAGGATATTCGGCAAGAAATGTCGAAGCGAAAATAAAAGCCCTCCTTGATGAAGAAGGAATAAATGCCGTATTTGCGGGAGCGTCGGAAAGCACACGGGAAATGGTGCAAACATTTATTTTGGTAATTATCCTCGCCCTGCTCCTCGTTTTTGGTGTCATGGCGGCGCAATACGAATCTTTCCGCGATCCCTTCATCAATTTTTGTACCATACCGCTTTTATTGATAGGAATCGTACTCATTCATCTTATTACCGGTCAGCCGTTAAGCGCATTTACATTAATCGGCATTGTAATGCTTATCGGTGTTGTGGTAAATAACGGCATACTCCTTGTTGATTATACCAACCAGCTCGTTCGCGGGGGAATGAGTGTAGGCGAAGCCTGCATCAAAGCCGGGGCCAACCGTTTCCGCCCGGTATTGATGACAGCGCTTACCACAATGCTTGGCCTTGCGCCAATGGCGTTCTTTCCCGGCTCGTCGTCAAGAATTACCTCTCCTATCGGTCTTGTAGTGTTCGGCGGTCTTGCCTCGGCTACGCTTATCACCCTTTTCTTTATTCCGGTTCTGTATTCGCTGTTCCATAGCAAAGAGAACTTAAACAAAGAGGAGTTGAATTGATGAAAACTAAAATCATATTTTTTCTGTGTGCCCTTATCGCTGTTAATGTCTGGGCGGAAACTATACTGGACATCGACAGCGCGGTAACACGGGCTTTGGAAAATAACCTTTCCCTTCAGCGGTCGGATATGGATACGCTCTCCGCAAAACGGAAATACGATCGTTCATGGAACAGCCTTATTCCTTCTCTCAGTGCGGGAGCTATCGCTGGCCACCCGACATCCATTACCGGCCCCATACCGGAGGCGGTTGATATATGGACACCGGGTTTTACCCTTTCGGCATCATTAAGCATAACCCCCGCGATTTTTGCGAATATCAATCAGACAAAGCAGGAGTACACAGCAGGGCGTATCAATTACGCCGCCGCACGGCAGGAACTTGAATTTCAGGTGAGGCGGCTCTATTATCAAATCCTCTTGCTGAAAGCAAATGCGGAGCTTGCGGAATTGAACACAGAAAGTGCGCAGGGCCGTTACGAACAGACCGTCTCTCTTCAGCGGGCGGGACGGGCTTCCAATCTTGACGAGCTATCCGCCCGTCTTGACGTGCAGACCCAACAGTCAAACGCCCAGAACGCATGGTCAATCTACAATAATGCCCTTGACAGCCTGAAATATCTTTTGTTAATCCCAATGGAAGAAAGTGTTGTGTTGCAGGGCGGCTTGCAAAACTACACCGTAAGTAACGAAGTTACAGGCATGAACACAAGCGGCGTATCCGGTGAATCAATGCAGATGAGTGTTTTGCGCCAGTCAATTGCCACTATCGAAGCGCAGCGTAAAGCGGCGCAGCTCCGTTCTTATGCGCCGGCCCTGACTTTTTCATGGAACGCCGCTCCCCTCTACATAGATCAGGTGGGCGAATGGCGGGATTCAAGCGGACAGTTTTCAATCACCCTCTCTTTCAAGCTGGACAATTACCTCCCCTGGTCTTCTGCGAAAGAACAGATTGATTCACTGAATGATGCTATTACCAGTCAGCAAAGTCTCTTAACGGAATCCGCGATAAATCATCAAAATACCGTACAGAAACTTTTGCGGGATATTGCGCGGTCGCAGGATTCAATAGAAACCCTGCACCTCAATATCACGCTGGCAGAGGAAACTTTACGAATGTATACGGAATCTTACCGGAGCGGAGCAACAGATTTACAGACGCTTAATTCCACCCGCGATAATTTGCGAACCGCGCAAAACAGGCTCTTATCGGAACAGTTTAATCTTTTGTCGGCAATCCTGGAACTTGAAAAAGAACTCAACCTTCCTTTTGGCAGCATTGTGGCAATGCAAAGCATTGCCTTGGAGATGTAGAGTATGTATCATAAAGTCATGAAACAAAGTTTCATGTTCGATTTTATTGTGCGGCTATTCAGCCGCACTGGATAGAGGTTATCATGACCATAAAACGCCGGCTCTTTATTTCAAATATCCGCATCATTGTTCTCGCTTTTGCGGCATTTGGACTTATTGCCCGCACAGTGGGATTTGTTGTGTTCGGATCCGGGAAACCCGACCCTGAAAGAATAGCAAACCTGACTTCTTCCAATCATGATATGTTTAGGATGTTATGGATTCTTGGTTTGGCCCTTTTTGTTATACTTATCAGTGTAATAAATAATTATTATACCTACCGCATGACAAAACGTATCATTAAACCCTTGGAGCCGCTCAATGAAGGGGTTCGCCAAATACACGATAACAATTTCGCGTACCGTATTGATTATCAAAATGATGATGAATTTCGCCCGGTCTGTGAGGCCTTTAACGAAATGGCGGCAGAACTGGAAACATCTGCCTCCCGGCAGAAAAAAGACGAAGCAAGCCGGAGAGAACTTATTGCGGGCATATCACATGATCTTCGAACACCCCTGACATCAATAAAAGGGTACCTTGAAGGAATTGAAACCGGCGTTGCCGCCACGCCCGAAATGCAGAAAAAATATTTTGACATTATCAAAAACAAAGCCGCCGATATGGAACACATCATCGAACAATTATTCCTGTTTTCAAAATTGGATATGGACGAATTTCCCCTTGCAATGCGGCGTGTAGACATTGGCCTTGTCGTCTCCGATATGGTAGAAGACACCGTTTCTGAATATGCTACCCGCGGCCTTGCCATACAATTCGCCGAAATACCGAAAAATGTTTATGTGTCTGCCGATGTGCTTTTGCTGCGGAATGTGATTATTAACATTTTGGAAAACAGCGTAAAGTATAAAACACTGGATCACGGACAAATGGAGATCAGCGCTGCTGTGGTTAACAATTCCGTGCTGCTGCGCCTGGCTGATGACGGCCCCGGAGTGCAGGCGGATATGCTACCGAAATTGTTTGATGTGTTCTACCGTACCGATCCGTCCCGCAGCAAGCTTGGTTCCGGTCTGGGGCTTGCCATAAGCGCAAAAATCGTCGAGCGCATGGGCGGCAGCGTACACGCTGAACCGTCCGCTGCAGGCGGCCTCGCTGTCGTAATTCGGCTGCCCCTGCAGCAGGGAGAAGCACAATAATGCCAAACGCCAAAACGAAAATATTAATCATAGAAGACGACAGGGAAATTGCCGCCATTGAAAAAGATTTTCTTGAAATTAACGGTTTTGAAGTTGATATACACAATGACGGTTTGGAAGGCCAGAAACACGCCCTGTCGGGGAATTATGCACTCATTATCCTTGACCTTATGCTCCCCGGCAAAGACGGTATGGCGATTTGCCGGGAAATCCGGGATAAAATCGACATACCGATTCTCATGGTTACCGCCCGGATGGAAGATAACGAAAAAATCAGGGGGCTTGGCTTTGGTGCGGACGATTATATTGTAAAACCCTTCTCGCCGACCGAACTTGTCGCCCGCGTAAAATCGCACATTGCCCGGTATGAACGTCTTACACGGAGTGCCGGTACACTGCAAAAAAGCGATGAGATTGATTTTGGCTGGCTGAGAATAAACCAGGGTACCCACACCGTTCTGGTAAACGAAAATGAAATAACCCTTACCCATAAGGAATACGAGATGTTGTATTTTCTTGCCTCTAATCCCGAAATGGTTTTCAGCAAAGAGCAGATATACGACAGAATATGGGGAGAGGATGTGTACGGTGATCTAAAAACCGTTGCGGTACACATTAACCGCCTTAGGGAAAAAATCGAAAAAAAACCTTCAGAACCTGTACATCTGCAAACCGTTTGGGGAGCAGGGTACCGGTTTATGGCTTAGCGCATATTTGACAAATTGATGCTGCCTTGCCTATTTGGGCAATTTCCTCTATTTTGTAGACCATGAAAAAATATGGTGGATTTTGTTTACTGGTTTTGGTGGTACTTCTGTGCGGTTGTTTACACAAACTGTTTCGCGCGGCGGCAGGCCAAAAAAAGGATAAAAATAATGAATGATGACCACGGTCAAATTCCCGGCAGAATCAGGGAATTAAGGGAAATTCTGGAAATCAGCGCGATGGACATGGCGAAGGATATTCATGTTCCCCTGGAGACTTACAGCAAGTACGAAAGCGGCGGGCAGGATATTCCAATCAGTGTACTGTACAACATTGCCGCCAGGCTTGGCACCGATGTAACGGTGCTTATGACCGGCGAAAGCCCCAGGATGGACAGCGCCGCCGTCTGCCGCAAGGGAAAGGGCGTTCAGATAGAGCGCTACCCCGGCTATGAATTTTCCAGCCTTGCCTACAACTTTAAGGGCAGGACGATGGAACCGCTTTTGGTGCTGCTCGATTCGTCCCGTCCCCCGGCGGCGCAGGTGTCGCATACCGGGCAGGAGTTTAACTATGTGGTTGAAGGTAAAATGAAGGTGACGGTTGAAAAAGCCGAATACATCCTTGGCGAGGGTGATTCGATTTACTTTGATGCGACTCTGCCGCACGGCCAGAGCGCGGTAGACTCAAGCGCCCGCTTCATCACGATAATACAGGAATAGGATTTTTTAATGGACGAGATACTCAGCCGGTACTGCCCCCGGAT
>Ga0082212_10004158_pt1 | contig 20173 bp, 11 predicted proteins | sample TergutNt197P3_FD_71548 | JGI IMG/M metagenome (GOLD analysis project Ga0082212, IMG submission 71548) | Neocapritermes taracua P3 segment gut microbial communities from Petit-Saut dam, French Guiana - Nt197 P3 | ecosystem: Host-associated > Arthropoda: Insects > Digestive system > Gut ... | reverse complement strand
CACAGCCAGATCGCCTGCACGAGCTATTAGTTCGAGAATGGAGATACGCGACGTTTTTATGTGATACACTTCGGGCATCATTACTTCTCCTATAATGCCGACTTTGAAGTTAGTAATCTGCACATTCACTACCGCCTTTGGCGCTGTTTCCCATATCATCTGCTCCAGCATCCGTGTAGCCTCGTTGATCGATAAGCCGACAACCTTTATACGTCCGAGTTCCGGAAAATTTATCTCTCCGAACTCATCTACTAAGTAGGTGTAAAGGTTTTGTGTTGTTGCCGAAATGCCTATCTCGGATTCGCCGGGGGCAGAATATCCCCAAGGGGGCGGCGAGAACTGGATCGCCGATGTCCTGTCGGGCGAAGTCACATTAATAATTAAAGCATCATCAATACATATTCGAGGCACATATTTCTGATTCATAGCCGTTTTCTGCTCCTCGTTCAGATGTTCCAAGCCCTGAAAATAAGCGATTTGTTGAGGCGTCCGGCACGAAACGGCCAACAAAATGATTAAGACGCCAAAAGGTAAAATACGTTTCATGTTTGTTTGAAAATCGATTGCGTAGATAGAACGTAACAATCGACTAAATATTGTATCATTCAATTTTTAAGGAGAAAATATAATTTTTTGTCAGTTATTGCGTTTTTCTAAAAAAAAGGTATGTTAATAGAACGAAACAAGCGATTAGTAAAAGACTTTGCCGTCTATGGATTTGGCATTTTAGGAAATAGGCTCTTCGTATTTCTGCTGTATCCCGTTCTTTCCTTTTTTCTGGAAAAACAAGAGTTGGGTTATTATGACCTTTCGTTAGAAACCGTGCTTTTTCTGTTGCCTGTTATTACATTACAGATGCGTGAATCGACGTTTCGATTGTTGATTGATACTAACGATGAATCCTACAAGCGACATATTCTGACAACAACCTTTGTTATTGAGGGCGTCATGTTGCTTATTGTAACCGCTATCGCCCCTATTCTTTCTATTTTCTTTACAATTAGGCATTTCTTCCTGATTGTTTTATCCATTTATGCGTATAGCCTTTACGAACTATACCTGCAAGCCATACGCGCTATCTATTCATCGAAATGCTACGTACTCGCCAGTCTTATTACTTCTTTTACGACCGTTGTATTGACCTTCCTGTTATTTTTTGTTTTTAACAGAGGCATTGAAGCGCTATTTATCGGCACTATCGTCGCGCGCATAACCGCTATCCTCGTCATCGAATTACCCCGCAGGAAAATCATTGGCAGTCTGTCGCTGCATTATTTCAAAAAGAAATATGCGAAAGAAATCTTACATTATTCCATTCCGCTGATGTGGGCAGCCATATCGTATGCTTTTATCACATTCTCGGGGAAGTTTTTTGTCGCTTATTTCCTTGGGTCCGAAAATAACGGCATCCTTGCTATCGCCCAGAAATATATGTCCATCCTGCTTCTTATCGGCGTGCCGTTTCATCTGGCATGGCAAGAGACTTCTGTCAAGTACTATCAGGAAAAGGACCGTGAGCGATATTTTTCGGATGTTTTCAACAAATATGCCGTAGCGCTTTGCGTGCTTTCGTTGATTTTTTCATTCGGGTTACGTTTTTTTAAATCCTTCCTGATGGGAGCGGAATATTACCCAAGCATAAACTTAATTTATGTTTACTGTATCAGCGCCACATTCTTTTGTCTCGCCCAATTTTTTGAAGTCATCTTTCAATGTACCAAACAAACTTCTAAAATATTATTTTCTTTTGCTTCCTGCGCAATCATATCCCTCCCATTAACTATATTTTTAACTAAATATTATGGTTTGATGGGAACGGTCATTGCGCTGATAATTGCCTATTTATACTTGTTTTTGTACAGGTTTTTTCAAACAAAAAAGACCCTTCCGGTTCGTTTAAATAAATCGTTCTATCTTGCCATGTTCCTATTGGCATTTGGCGGAATCATATTTTACTATACCACTTCAAGTTGAACCCCCTGTCGCAGTTTCCTTAATTCAAAAATAGCGCAACCATAGTTACAATCACAATTATTGTTGATGAGTTCATCGGTTAAGGGTATATGTTTGTGTAAGTCGCCCTGATCATCTACATAAGAGAAATGCTCGACGGCAAACTTCTTTTCCAATAAACCTATTAAATAAGTCATGGAGAATATACGATGGGCGTTAAATTCAATCCTTTGCGGCCCTATTGGAACCGAAAAATAAAATACGCCTCCCATTTTTAACATTTGATAAATGTTGTTTATTGCTTTTATATGTCCATCGGCATCCACAGGGTCGGAGTATCTTCCTAACCCAAAATGCTCGATTGCATTCAAGCTGGATATTGACGCACAGGATTCGATCATCTCTTCCGGCAGTTGCATCAAATCAGCTTGCTTACAAATGATATTTTCAACTTTACTTTCCTGTTGCCTGATGTCAAAAATTTCGATACGGCAAAAAACGGCAATATGAGCAACAAATCCATCAATACGCGAACCGACATCCACGTGTCTGTCGGGTTTTGCTTCAAAGATACGTTGCGCAACAAGTAAATCTTGATGAAAATAAGCGCCTTTCAGAATTCCACTTTCGTCATATCGATCCGTGATACAGGGATAGCTCATTCCTAACTTAAAGTCTGTCCTGTTTTTCAGCTGCCGTATTAACATTCGTCTATCTTTAATAAAAGGGATGATTCCTTTGATAAAAAATTTAAATTTCACTAAATCAATACCAATATTGGATGTCCAATGGTAGCAACTTCTAAAAAAATTGTGCGTTTTACTGTGTTGTTTCATACGTACATTTATTATTTTTTATATTTCGGTCGTATGGAACTCGCATGTTCATAGGTACATGCTCGTTTCATCTTAAATCATCATTATGTTAACCTCTTTGTATCCGGCGCTGGCTGCATAAAAAGGATATACCGAATTATACAGTTCGGGCGCGTGCATCACAAAAACATTGCGTGCATGAGCGATCATATAAAAATCCAGAAATGTTTTAGTAACCGTCTCCTGCTTGTTGTCATAAGAGATATGTCCGATAGGGCCGTCCAATATATGCAGGGGTAGCGCGCGCGCGCGATTCAAAAACAAACGGCTATCAGAAAAAACAAGCAGCGGCAACTGATTATCTTGATTCAGGAGTATCTCGAGGCCTGCAATACAACGTTGAATCAGGTTTTCTTTTTTAGATGCAGAAAGGTCGTTAAAAAAGTCTGCCTCAAAATGCTCAAGCGCATTAACAAACCGGATATGAACGGCATTGTACTTATTTTTTGTAAATCCGGACTCTCTGAGCTGCTGCAAAAGAAAGTCCTTGGGTTTAAATAATTCATTAAACAACACCCCCCATCGCTTTTTATAGTCGGGGATACGGTTGGTTTCGAGGATATCATAACCGATATAACTGTATATATGGTATTGTTTCACCGAGCGATGGAGCTTAGGTACTTTGCCCCCACCGTTATAGGCTGTCACCCTTGTGTTGCGTATGCTGAAGCTTAAATCCGCGCGACCGGCAAGCCAGTTACACTGGCATACATCCAGATAATCACTCAATATGAAAGGCGTCTCAAAGATAATCTTAAAATCGAAATCGTTTTGCGTGGCTATATAATAGCAGCCCACAATGGCTTTCAACCGGTCTGCTAAACCGGGGTGTTTGATAGCAGGGTCAATAATGAAAAATAACGTGTTACCTGTTACCGTTTTATCTATCCTTAAAGAATAATACTTCACATAATACCTGCAACTCCTGTAGAAATACCGAAAGTCGTTAATATGGGTTTGCAAATATTTTTTATAATATGGATTAGCCCTTAAAAAACACTTTATTCGCTCAATGATTGCCATTTTCAATATTTTGTAACACGTAACTTGTGTCTAATCAAGTTTTAAGACAGCAAGGAACGCTTTCTGTGGGACTTCGACGGAGCCGATCTGCTTCATGCGCTTCTTTCCTTCCTTTTGTTTTTCGAGGAGCTTGCGTTTACGGGTGACGTCGCCGCCGTAGCACTTGGCCGTCACATCCTTGCGTACTGCCTTGATTGTTTCACGGGCGATAATTTTTGCGCCGATAGCGGCCTGTATGGCTATGTCGAACTGCTGACGCGGGATGAGTTCTTTCAGTTTTTCACACATCCGCCTTCCAAACGCGACGCTGTTGTCGAAATGCGTCAAGGTCGATAGCGCATCTACTGAATCTCCGTTAAGGAGAATATCTAACTTAACTAATTTGCCTGGTCGGTAATCGTGTAAGTGATAGTCGAAGGAGGCATACCCTTTGGAGATACTCTTCAGCTTGTCATAGAAGTCGATGACGATCTCGCCCAGCGGAAGGTCGTATGTTATTTCAATCCGGTTGCCGGTGATATAATCTTGGCGGATCAGGATGCCGCGTTTGCCGAGACACAACGTCATGATAGGGCCGATATAGGTGGTCTGGGTAATGACGGAAGCGCGAATATAGGGTTCGTCAATATGGTCGATAAGCATCGGGTCGGGCAGTCCGCTGGGGTTATGTACTTCGGTACAGACGCCTTTCTTATCATACACTTTATAGGATACATTGGGAACGGTCGTTATCACATCCATATTAAACTCGCGGTCGAGGCGTTCTTGTATGATCTCCATGTGAAGCAGTCCCAGAAATCCGCAACGGAAGCCGAACCCTAAGGCGACAGAGCTTTCGGGCTGGAATGTCAGCGAGGCATCGTTGAGTTGTAACTTTTCTAATGAGTTCCTCAGGTTTTCAAAATCGTCGGGGTCGATGGGATAGACGCCGGCAAAAACCATCGGTTTGACCTCTTCAAAGCCGGCTATTCCCTGGTTAGCGCCACCCTTGACGTGGGTAATCGTATCCCCTACCCGCACCTCTTTTGAGGTTTTTATGCCGGAGATGATGTATCCTACATCGCCGGTTCCTACCTCATAGCGCGGGCTCATCTCTAACTTCAACACCCCTACTTCGTCAGCGTCGTACTCCTTTTCGGTAGCGATAAACTTTACTAAGTCGCCTTTATGGATGACGCCGTTCACTACTTTGAAATAGGCGATGATGCCGCGAAACGGGTTAAAGACGGAATCGAAGATCAGACACTGCAGGGGCGCTTCAGGGTCGCCTTTAGGCGCTGGTATCCGTTCAATGATGGCGTTCAGGATGTCATAGACGCCTTCGCCGGTCTTACCGCTGGCACGCAGCACGGTATCTCTTTTGCAGCCAAGCAACTCTACGATCTGGTCTTCTACCTCGTCCGGCAGAGCGCTTGGAAGGTCTATTTTGTTGACTACCGGTATGATCTCCAGGTCATTATCAATGGCCATATACAAGTTGGAGATCGTCTGCGCCTGAATACCCTGCGCGGCGTCCACGATCAGCAGCGCGCCCTCGCAGGCGGCGATAGAGCGCGAAACCTCATACGAAAAATCAACATGACCTGGGGTATCTATCAGGTTCAGGATATATTTCTCACCGTTATATGCGTACTCCATCTGTATGGCGTGGCTCTTGATCGTGATGCCCCGTTCACGTTCGAGTTCCATATTATCCAATACCTGTTCCTGCATGTTTTTCATGTCAATAGTGCGGGTATATTCAAGCAGCCGGTCAGCCAGCGTGCTTTTCCCATGGTCGATATGCGCGATGATACAAAAGTTACGAATCACGAAAAAACAATTTTAAAATTACAAAACGTTACCCTGAACTTGATTCAAGAACAAATTACGAACCGAAGGTCTTTTTCGGAAAAGAAAAATTCCGTTAGCCTGAACTTGTATAGGAAAACGGGTGCAAAATTAGCTGTTTTTTTATAAAATCCAAAACAGCGTCCGTTTCCGGGTGTAATACACCCTTCCGTTTCCTGTTCTCGCAATAAATTTAAAAACAATAAGCATCAATTCAAAAAAATTTACTACATTTGCGCCTCCGCTCCCAGTTCTATTGGATATGTAACTAATCATCGTATGACATTAAAAGAGATACAACCCATTTATGAGCGAATCATCCAATCGCTCGACCAAAGAGAGTTGAAAGCAGCTTTCGATTCATTACAGCGGCTTATCGCCCAATCGCACCACTATATTTTTCAGGATGAGTTGATGGAATTGCAGGAAACATACAAACAAATGTTGCATTATTATATTGTCGGTTCTACAGACCCGATGCGGCAGAAAATTCTTACAGAGTTGATGGCGTCTGTTTACGAAATCACAGACAAGGTGACACAAAAAATGATGTTGATTGATTCGCCCGAAATGTTTTTCTCCATCCGACGCATCTCAACCCTTCACCCTGAGAATATTGTTCATCTGACAAATACTATTCGCGGCGCTTACGACATCCAAAATATTACCTTAGCTGAATCATTGCTGGCGAGGTTGTTTAAAGCGATCTGGACCTCATCCTTCCTGCAAGACGATGAGGTAAACAGTTTACTGCAATCGTTGCTTTCCGGCGAAGAATTATCCGATGATAAAACGCAGGCAGGGTACTTAACTATCGTTAATTGTCAGATTGTCACGGCTCTCATATTGGGGTTAGAGGCCTTTTTCGACAAACGCAAAATGCTGCTGCTTATTCATGCCGCCGGTGTTGCAGATGAAGACGTCAAAATACGCGCTTATACCGGTATATTGATTACCCTCTACCGATATAAAAACCGCATCGACTATTATCCGGATATTAAATACCGTATCGACACGCTGTCGGAACAGGCGGAATTTAATAAAATCATCTCATTAACCATCCTGCGTTTTATCCTGTCACGGGATACCGAGAAAATTACTTCTAAGATGAAGGACGAGCTTTTACCGGAGATGATGAAATTGAATCCCAAGTTGAACCCAAAAGCAACATCAAAGGCCGAACCGCTTGAATTTGTTGATTTCGAAATGAATCCCGAATGGATGGAGAAATTTGAGAAATCTCCGTTAGGAAAAAAAATTGAAGAGTTCAGCAAACTGCAGGAAGAGGGCGCAGATGTGATGCTTTTCAGTTTTGTCAACCTCAAACATTTTCCTTTCTTCAACGAAATACATCATTGGTTTATGCCCTTTCGCAGTGAGGTATCGTTCCTGTCAGAAGGTAATACGCTCAATAAAACGTTAAAAATAATGACACAAGTAGGATTGATGTGCAATTCCGATCTGTATTCGTTTTTTTTCAGCTTAAAGATGATGAATGACGAAGGGCGACTTCCGATGATAGAACAATTGGAAAGCCAGCTCTCCGAGTGGAAACAGCAAAAAAGCGCCGACCTGCAGACGCGCGATGATAAGACCGAACGCCTTATCGGGCACTTCATTCAAGACATGTACCGTTTTTATAAACTTTTTCCTCTCCGGAAAGAATTTCGGGATATCTTTACGCAGACATTTGATTTTCACAACCTTCCGTTCTTACAGCGCTACTATTCGGATAAAAACGACCTCTTACATATCGCCGATTATTATATGAGTAAAAGTTATTTTATTGACGCTTTGACTATCTATCAGCGACTTTCGGGCGAGTTCGAGGCCGACGAAATGATCTTCCAGAAAAAAGGCTACTGCCGTCAGATGACCGGCGAATACAAAAACGCTCTGGCTGATTATACCAAAGCCGAATTGATCAATCCGGACAGTAAATGGTTATTACAACGGATGGCACAATGCTTCCGCGCCCTGAAAAAACCTAAAAAAGCGCTCGAATACTACCTGCGCTTAGAAAAAATGGAACCCGATAATCTCTCCTGTTTGTTTAGTATTGGTTCCTGTTATCTCGATTTGAAAAATTACCCAAATGCGATGAACTATTATTTCAAGGTGGATTATATCAACCATGATAGCGGCAAAGCATGGCGTCCTATCGCATGGTGTTCATTCCTTTCCGGCAAATACGAACAGGCGCGCAATTACTACCAGCTCATCCTGTCGTCCAACCCCGGTTATCAGGATTATTCCAACGCAGGACATACGGAATGGGCGCTCCATCAACTAAATAACGCTCTCGATTTTTATATCAAATCCGTACAAGCCGCCAAGGGTGATTTCGACACTTTCCATCAAGAGTTCGTTAAAGACATCCCCGAACTGATAGCCGCCGGCATCGACATGGCTGACATCCCCCTCTTGCTCGACAAAGTGCACTATTCGGTGGAGTAGTTGTCAGTGACGAGTTACCCCCCTACGGGGGTTTGGGTGTTTATTCGTGTAGTTGTTGCGACAATTTCTGGTCGTCTATCAATCGATTTCTAAGCTGGTCAAGGTATATAGATTGCATTTTTCTGAACTTATTTTCATCGTCGGCATTCTCCATAAAAAGCTTGCTTGATATTTCTGCATATTCAATGGCCTTCGGAAAATCGCCCGTCAGTTCGTAACACAATGCCAAATTGGACGCTAAAAGAGCTCTTTGTTTCCATTTCGACGCTCTTGCATACAATAGTCGCCATTCGTCAGCCGCCAACTTCCACTTTTGTGCGTCTGCATACGCTGTAGCCCGTTTCCAGCCGGAAGCAAAGTTCTTATAGAACCACCGATTGTCGTCAGACCAAAAAGGCACAAAATGATTTTGCATTTTTTCACCTACATATTCCGACAAATAATGCATTGTGTATTTCACATCCTCAATTGTATAAACTTGATTTTCTTCAAGAAAAAGATTTTCGTTCTTCATAATTAAAGAATCTTCAAAAGGAAATGAAATCGTTTCCGGACATCCCGGATATGCCATACTTACCTCTCCTGTCAGTATGACTAACACATAACTATAGTTTAATAAATGTTTGTTTAAATAATTAACCAATAACGTTTTGAAAAAAAACATATCTAATGAAATAAGCGCATCAACATCATACTCATTACAAAGTCTTTCTACATCACGTTCGTTAAATGGCTGATTCAAAAAAAATAAAGAATCTCGTCGCATGACGTCATCACATATCCGTACATCATTGAATAACGGCGAGGCGGCTATCGCTTTCCCTAAGGACATACAATAATAATAAGCCATACTGTCGGTCGAAATAACGATGAGCGAGGTATCGCCTGACGAGACATCACTATGACTAAAACTCTGATGTCCAATCTTATCCGGTTGTTGAGCCGCATTATTCACTATCATAACCGTCTTTATTTCAGGCGGAAAAGTGATAGAAGCAGGGTTATACTTTTCTATCTCTATCAACCTGTACGGCCGACAAGAGCTAACGCATAATACTACAATTAACAGTGCAGCCATATAACCTGCATGTCTCATATCAATAAAAATCAGCGTAAATCAGTATAATCTGTGTCATCTGGGCGCCAAACAATCACGCAAAGTCGCTGACAGCCTTGAAATACCCTATTGATTCGGCTATGCCGATGAAAGGGTCTTTCATATCTTTTTCATACTCAAGGCTACATTTTCCGGTATAGTTCACTTTGCGCATCATCCGTATTAAAGCGGGGAAATCAATTTTTCCGCGTCCGATCTCAATGCCCCTTCCTGCTTTTGTCGAATCGGTTACATCCTTGATGTGCATATCGAAAACGCGCGTATGATATTTCTCTAAGTCGATTACAGGATCACATCCGTTCCGTAAGTCATGCCCGATATCGAGGCACATACCGATACGCGGATCGAGGTCCTTGGTATGTTCCCACACATCTTTTGCATCGGGATAAGTGGCGATGTCCGGCCCGTGAAGATGAATCGCATAATAAAAGCCGTACTCCTTCACTTTTTTGTCCACGTAGGGCAACAGTTCATAATTCGGTACGCCCACAATCAATGTGACGCCAACACGTTTAGCATACGCAAAGGCGGTGTCGATTTCTTTTTCCGACCGCATATAGATCGGCCCTACGCCATAACCTGTCACGTCATAAGAAGCACATTTGGCGTGAAAGTCCTTAATTTGTTCGTCGGTAGCATCTAATTTCAGATGGAAATCTTTGATGCAAAGATACTTGATGTCCAGACTTTTAAGCGTCTTCAATGTCGTTTCGATGTCGAAATTGAGGAATGTATAGCCTGCCATCCCCAGATGAAACGGATTATTCGGTTTCGCCGCCTTAGGTTTCAACGCGCTCCCATCTTGCGCCACGTGGTTAGAACTCGAACTAAGCGGTGTTGCTACTACAGGGACCGCGCTCAAAGCCGCAGCTCCCATCAGCCCCTTCTTTAAAAATTCTCTCCTGTTTGTCATGTTGTATTTAATTAAAAATTAAAAATGATCGTTTTGTTGTCAATTTTCGCGTAAATTCGCGTAATTCGCGGACAGGTTGGCAATTTTCAAAATCGCATCAGACTGTTTTTTACGCTCTTTATCAACGATTTCAGGATCGGCATGAGCGATAAATTTCTCATTGTTCAGTTTTTTTGTGACTGAAACTAAGAAGTCTTCCAGATGTTTCAGCTCCCCTTCTATCTTCTTTATCTCTTCCTCCCTGTTGATCACGTTTCCGAGCGGAACGGCATATTCGGTTGTTCCAACCATGAAAGAGGCCGAAGTCGCATCTTTTGTGGAGCGCATGATTGAAGCAAGATTACACATCTTCCTGATAACCGCGTTGTATGCGTCGTCATATTCGCCCGATATAACGCCTAAATTCAGCGCGTCTCTGTTCGGTAAATTGTGTTCGAGGCGTATGGTACGCACATTTGCCACAATCTGCTTAACAACCTCAAAATCAGATACAAGTTTGTCGTTTGTTATAGTCGCTACGGGCAAAGCGGAAACCATGATACTCTCGCCAGTTGTACGTTCAGTAATTGATTGCCATACCTCTTCGGTAATAAACGGCATGAAAGGATGAAGAATCAACATGAGTTTGTCAAAATAAGCAAGCGTCGCTTTATAGGTTTTCATATCTATCGGTTGCTGATAGGCCGGTTTCACCATTTCGAGATACCATGACGAGAAGTCATCCCAGAAAAGTTTGTAAATCATCATCAACGCATCTGAGATACGATATTTTTCAAAATCGACATTCATCGCATCCATCGTCACATTCAGTCGTGCCTCAAACCATTCGTCGGCTATCCGCGCGGCTTCGGGTTGGGGTATATCTTCGTTCACCTCCCACCCTTTCACTAAACGTAATGCGTTCCATATTTTATTGTTGAAATTACGTCCCTGTTCACAGAGCGTTTCGTCGAAAAGCAGGTCATTACCAGCAGGTGAAGCCAGCAACATCCCCATACGTACGCCATCGGCGCCGTATTTTTCCATCAACTGAATCGGGTCGGGCGAATTGCCGAGCGACTTCGACATTTTACGCCCCAGCTTATCGCGAACGATACCGGTAAAGTAAACATGATAGAAACAGGGTTTGTTACGGTATTCATAGCCGGACATAATCATACGCGCCACCCAGAAAAAGATGATTTCGGGCGCTGTTACAAGATCGTTGGTAGGATAATAATAGTTAACATCCTCATTATCGGGATGATTGATTCCGTCGAAAACGGAGATTGGCCAAAGCCATGACGAAAACCAGGTATCGAGGCAGTCTTCATCCTGACGCAGATCAGCCAATGGCAGGTCAGGGTCGCCGGATTTTTCACGTGCCAAGCGTAAGGCCTCGTCTGCCGTTTCAGCCACTACAAAGCCGCCCTCCGGCAGATAATAAGCCGGGATACGATGTCCCCACCATAATTGGCGCGAGATACACCAGTTTTTGATGTTTTCCATCCAGTGACGGTAGGTATTTTTGAACTTAGCCGGATAAAAATGAATTGTGCCATCAAGGACAGCATCCAATGCCGGTTTGGTGATTTGCTCCATATCAAGAAACCATTGCATCGACAATTTCGGTTCAATGGGGGCGTCTGTCCTTTCGGAGAACCCTACTTTATTCGTATAATCTTCTACTTTTTCCAACAAACCGGTTGCTTCCAGATCTTTCAGAATCTGTTTTCTCACCTCGAAACGATCCATGCCGATATAAATCTCGCCTGCTTTACTGATCGTGCCATCGTCATTAAAAATATCTATCGAAGGAAGGTGATGTTTTTCGCCTAAGACATAGTCGTTTACATCGTGTGCGGGCGTCACTTTGAGGCATCCGGTACCGAACTCCATATCCACATATTCATCTTCAATGACAGGAACGACGCGGTTTACAAGAGGCACAATCAATTTTTTCCCGCGCAAATGGGCGGTTTTCGGATCGTTGGGGTTGATACAAACAGCAGTATCGCCCATGATCGTCTCCGGGCGCGTGGTAGCAATAACGGCGCCCCCAAGCTCCCCCGTAGGGGGGGATGTTCCGATCTCCCCTCTACGGGGAGGGTTGGGAGGGGCTGCTTCTCTATATCTAATGTAATATAGCTTCCCCTGCTGTTCGCGGTAGATCACCTCTTCGTCCGACAGAGCTGTTAGCGCTTTCGGGTCCCAGTTGACCATCCGCACGCCACGGTATATCTTACCTTTATTATATAGATCGACAAAAACTTTGATGACACTTGCGGAACGTTGTTCGTCCATTGTAAAACAGGTGCGGTCCCAGTCGCACGAAGCGCCGAGTTTTTTCAGCTGTTCCAGGATGATGCCTCCATGCTTCCGCGTCCAATCCCAGGCATGTTCTAAGAAGGCTTCGCGTGTAAGGTCGGTTTTTTTTATTCCTTCGGAAGCTAATTTTGCTACAACTTTGGCCTCTGTCGCAATCGAAGCGTGATCCATACCAGGTACCCAACAAGCGTTTTTGCCTGTCTGACGAGCTCGCCTGACAAGTATATCCTGAATGGTGTTATTCAACATGTGTCCCATGTGTAACACACCTGTCACGTTAGGTGGCGGAATCACAATGGTAAATGGTTCGCGTTCATCGGGTTTCGACTTAAAAAATCCATTCTCCATCCAATACCTGTACCATTTATCTTCCACGAAGGCAGGGTTATATTTCGCAGCTAATTCCATTTTTTCCCTTTCAAATTTAGTAATTTAATCGTGCAAAAGTAATAATAATTTTATAAAACATGGTAATATGCAATCAAAGTTATCCTTTTCTCTTAAAAATTTTCAATTTTCAATTTTCAATTCTTAATTATTTTCTACCTTTGCGGCGTTTTTAAAATTGATGTCATTATGTATAAAAATCTTGTTATTGTCGAATCGCCTGCGAAAGCTAAGACGATTGAAAAGTTTTTGGGAAAAGATTATAAGGTATTATCCAGCTATGGTCACATACGCGACTTGAAACAAAAAGACTTTGGCATTGACGTAAACAATAATTATCTGCCGGAATATGTTATTCCGATGGATAAACGAAAATTAGTTTCGGAACTGAAAAAGGCTTCCGGAGCGGCTAATGAGATACTGTTAGCATCTGATGAAGACCGCGAAGGCGAAGCTATCGCGTGGCATCTTTTTGTGGCGCTGGGACTCGACGCTAACAATACAAAACGCATTGTTTTTCACGAGATTACCAAAAATGCGATCCTTAATGCGCTGCAAAATCCAAGGGATATCGATATGAACCTGGTCAATTCGCAGCAGGCGCGACGCGTGCTTGACCGAATCGTTGGTTTTGAGGTATCGCCCGTTCTGTGGAAAAGGATCAAACCGGCCTTATCGGCAGGGCGCGTTCAGTCGGTAGCCGTGCGCCTGATTGTTGATCGTGAGCGCGAGATCAACCAATTTATCACGGAGGCTTTGTACAAGACAGCGGCCACTTTCATCCTGCCCGACGGAAACACCCATTTGAACGCCAAACTGAATAAACGGCTGAAAGACAAAAAAGAAGCGCTTGACTTTATAGAATCCTGTCAAGGGTGTAGTTTCAAGGTGGAAGACATCGCTAATAAACCCATCAAAAAATCGCCTGCGCCGCCATTTACAACCTCAACACTCCAACAGGAAGCGGCGCGCAAGCTTGGTTTTTCTGTTACACAAACAATGATCATTGCCCAGCGTCTATATGAATCAGGATTTATCACCTATATGCGTACAGATTCGGTCAACCTGAGCGACCTCGCGCTTGGCACATGTAAAGAAGCGATATGTAACTCCTATGGCGACCGGTATTATAAATTCCGTAAATACCAAACAAAAAGCAAAGGCGCCCAGGAAGCGCATGAGGCTATACGGCCTACCTACATGAGCGCCCCAGAGATTAGCGGTAATGTGCAGGAAAAAAGATTGTATGAACTGATTTTCAAGCGTACCATCGCCTGTCAGATGGCCGATGCAGAATTGGAACGTACAACAATCACCATTGATATCAGCGGTAAAAAGGATGAAAAATTCATAGCATCGGGCGAGATAGTAACCTTCGACGGTTTTCTGCATGTGTATATGGAAAGCTTTGACGACGACGCTGAAAGTGAGTTCGATAACGGCCTGCTGCCGCCTGTCAAAGAGCATGAGCATTTGTCATTAAAAGAGATTATTGCAACCGAACGTTTTACACAACGCCCCCCGCGCTATACCGAGGCCAGTTTGGTGCATCATCTCGAAGAGTTAGGGATTGGGAGACCATCCACCTACGCGCCTACGATACAAACCATTCAAAGCCGCGAATATGTGATGCGAGGCGATAAAGAAGGCGCTGAACGGTGTTTCAACACACTAACGCTGAAAAATAACAAGATCACCAGCATTGATAAAACCGAAATCACCGGCTCTGATCGCAATAAGTTGATACCCACAGACATCGGTTGCGTTGTTAATGATTTCTTGATAGAATTTTTCCCAACGATCATGGATTATCATTTTACGGCGAATGTAGAAAAAGAATTTGACAGCATCGCCGAAGGTCAGTTAGACTGGACAAAAGTGATGGATACTTTTTATCAACAGTTTCATCCGGTGGTCGAAGCGGTGACAGCCGCCCGAACGGAACATAAAGTAGGCGAGCGCGAATTAGGTATAGACCCGAAAAGCGGCAAGCCGGTCTTTGCGAAAATTGGACGCTACGGCCCTATCGCGCAAATAGGCGTACATCGTCAGGATGATAAAACGGATAAACCGCTTTTTGCCTCTCTCCTGAAAGAGCAATCCATCGAAACCATCACACTCGACGAGGCGTTAAAGTTGTTTGAGCTTCCCCGTACAATTTGTGAATATGAAGACTCGGATATTGTTGCCGGTATAGGTCGTTACGGCCCGTTTATCCGCCATGATGGAATCTTTATTTCCATACCCAAAACGCTGAATCCGATGAGTATCACCGCTGATGAAGCTATCGCGCTGATTGAAAACAAACGCCTTCAAGCGCAAGAAAAGAATCTTAAATCGTTTGCCGAAGAACCTGAATTAGAAGTATTGAGCGGAAAATATGGCCCGTACCTCACATTCAAAGGCGTCAATTACCGTATTCCTAAAGGAACCAACCCGTTGACATTAACGCTCAACGATTGTCGAAATATTATGGAAGACACTGCCAACAAGCCTGTTAAGAAAAATATAAGAAAGAAAAAATTTTAATTAACCTTTTTGGGCAACACGATGCTTTAGCTTATGGTCATGCGACGTAATTATTTTTTTATGATAAAAAAAACGGCTTTTATATTTTTTTGCGGATTATGGGTTCAATACCTTGCGGCTCAAGGCGTAGCATCGGATTCGAAGACCTTGCTAAACGATGATAAACTGGCTAAACAATTGTACGATAGCCGGTATCTCAAGTTTATTATGAAACCCGACTTGGAAGATGCAGGCCTCACCCGCTGGTATAAAAAAGAAGCGCTGGCTACGCGATCTTTGCCCTTAGCCGATGATGCCCATGCGCTGCGCGTTACAGGTAGCGGCGTTATGCACATCGACCGCGACAAAACCATATCTGGCATCGGCAGCATTTGCGTTGAAACACCCGCGTCGTTGGCACGAAAAAGTTCCTCTAACCGCGCATATGGGTCGGCAGGTATAGTCAGACCGCTCAATAATGAGGACATCAGCGAGTACAACCGCTTCTCGGTGTGGATATATGTCGATGCTCCGGGCTTCTATACCGTCTATTTAGAAACGGCGCTCTTCAACCAGGGGGCTAAAATCATCCCCGTCCCCGGACGCTTTGAAGGGCAACATCTGGAAAACGTTTATCCCGGAAAGTGGCAACGTATCGTATGGGAGATACCCGATCTGGCGCGAGATAGCGTCACAGGCTTTGGCGTGAGTATTGCGCTTCTCGGTTCCCCTGTAGGCGCAAGCGATACGCTCCGTTTATATATCGACGACATGCGCCTCGAAAAGGTGGAAGCGGAAAACAGCAGAGGGTTCGACCTGCGTCGCGAGGCAATAGCTTACAGCCATAGCGGATATAAAACCGGCGCCCGTAAACAGGCGGTCGTCCAACATGTTAAAAATAGCGCTTTCAGGTTACAAAACGAAAAAGGCGACATCGTCTTTGAAGGTAACGGACAGAAACAGGAAAACGGATTTACCATATTGGATTTCAGCCGATTTGATAATCCGGGTTTTTATACTTTATCCGTTGATGGATTAATAACGAAGCCTTTTGCTATTGGCGACCAAGCGTACATCGCTACGGCATGGCGCACATTGAATTTCTTTTATGCGCAACGTTGCGGCTATGACCAGCCCGGTATTCATCAGGAATGTCATTTGGATGTGTTTTGTTTTCATCCCGACGGACGCAGTCTGAGTATTGCCGGCGGATGGCATGATGCCGCCGACCTGACGCAAGGCCTTGCTAACACCGTTGAATCGGGAATAGCCATGCTCGAATTAGCCGATGCCGTCAAAGGCAAAGACCAAATCCTCTTTGAGCGTTTACTCGAAGAAGCGCGCTGGGGTTTGAATTGGGTCATGCGTACGCGCTTCGGCGACGGATACCGCAATGGAGGTCTAATTATAGGTATCTGGACGCAAAACATTCGCGGCGACAAGGACGATATGCAATCGACAGCACGTAAAGACCCATGGGATAACTTCATGGGAGCAGCTTATTGCGCCGAAGCAGCGCCTTTTTTCGAGGACAGCGACCCTGTTTTCGCGCGTTGGTGCCTCGTTACGGCTATTGAAGATTTCCACTTTGCCGACGAGGCGATGAAAGAACGAATAACCCGGAAATCGCCCAGTACCGCCGTCAACTCCTTTACCGTCGATGCGGCAGGCTTAGCCATGGTCACGGCTATGCGCCTATATCGTTTGACGCACGAACAAAGCTACCTCGACCGAGCGGTATATTATGCTTCTGTCGTGATGGAGTGTCAACAATTAGAGCGGCGTACAGACTGGTCGTTGCCTTTACGTGGTTTCTTTTACGAATCGCCTGCCAAAGAGCGTATCCTGGCTTATTTCCATAGAAGCCAGGAGCATCTTATGATTCAAGGATTAGACATGCTGTTGGCCGACGCCCCTAATCATACCGACGCCCCCAAATGGAAAGAAGCTTGTAAGGCGTATTCCGACTATCTGCATGATATTTCTGAGGTGATGAAGCCCTACGGCATCCTGCCTGCTGCAATTTACGAACTGAACAATACCGATTATTCGAGTATATATCACGAAGGTACAAAAGACAGGGGCGCGCCCTCGTTAGAAGAGTACAATGCTCAGACACAAAACGGCATACGATTATCCGAAACGCATTATTTGCGTCGTTTCCCTGTGGCCTATCAGTTTCGCGGATTCCATGCCATCCTTCAGGGTAAGGCAAAATCAGCCTTTATCCTCTCGCGGATGTTTAAGGACGATGCGCTGAAAAACATAGCTACCCGTCAGATGGAATATATCGTAGGTTACAATCCTTTTGCCATGAGTACCATCTATGGCGACGGTTACGACTATCCCCCGTTATATGGCGCCTATTCAGGAGACGTTGTAGGCGCGGTTCCTGTCGGTATCGAGACATTTGAAAACGACGACGAACCTTATATGCCCATGCAGAACTACTGCACATACAAAGAAATATGGGTTCACACCACCGCCCGAATGATATGGCTCATAGCCGAACTGTTCAAATAAACATTTTAAAATAATAAAAAATGCTTATTTTTACAACGCTATAAATATGATTTTATGAAACGAGCATGTACCTTAATATACCCAAATGATGCATAAGAGAATCCGGAAACGCTCAAGGAAGTAGATGAACAAACTAAGCTGGCTTTTGCGTACATGCGAGGTTTGGTTGCAGCTTCCACATAACTTTTCGACTATAATCAATTAAATACAATTATCATGAAAAATTTGCATTTACTTTTCGGAATCCTGCTTTTATTTAGCGCATACTTTTTCTTTTCTTGCAAACCCGAAAAAGGCGTGGTTCTCGCTTATGTCACCTCGCGAGGCCCTAACCTGCCTAATACGACGTTTATCACACATATCAACTATGCCTTCGGGGGTGTCAACACAACCTTTAACGGGATAAGGATCAGTAATGAAGAGCGTTTGATGAACATCACAGGTTTGAAGCGCCAGAAACCAACCTTAAAAGTTTTACTTTCCATCGGCGGCTGGGGAAGCGGGCGTTTCAGTGAGATGGCTGCCGACGTAACCAACCGCTTAGCTTTTGCTGCCGACTGTAAAAGGGTGGTTGACCAATTCAATCTCGATGGCATCGATTTGGATTGGGAATATCCTTCCAGTGCGGCGGCGGGGATATCGGCTTCGCCCGATGATGTTGACAATTTCACCCTGCTCATGCGCGACATCCGGCAAGCCATTGGAAAAAACAAATTATTGACTTTCGCCTCAGCCTCCAACGCTAAATATGTTGATTTTAAGGCAATAAACAAATATATTGACTTTGTCAATATCATGACGTATGATATAGCGCATCCTCCCTATCATCAAGCAGGCCTTTACAGATCGGAATTTACAAAGGATTTTTCTTGCGAAGAATCGGTCAATGCGCATATAAAAGCAGGTATTCCAGCTAATAAACTGACTTTAGGAATCCCGTTCTATGGTCATGGATGCTGTGGCGTTCCCCGCGATGTTTATTACAAGGATATCGTTTCAACTTCAAAACCCGAATTTGAAAAATTCACCAGGAAATGGGACGATGTCGCAAAAGCGCCTTATTGGGTTGACGAAGAGGGAAAATTTGTATTAACGTATGACGACGCGCACTCGATTGCCGAAAAATGTATTTTTATTCGGGAAAAAGGGTTGTTAGGCGCCATGTATTGGCAATACGATCAGGATGACGACGATAATACGCTACGGAAAGCTGTTTATTATGGAATCTATCCTTGATTTTTTTGTTTTTACTTATTTAAGCGTTAGTGAGCGTAGTCGAACTATGACCCGCAATCTCATCACCCACAATCGCAACATTCGGGAGATTCTGACTTTCGTCAGAATGACGGCTACGAACCGCCCAATACATCACGTTCAAAGGAAAATTCTTTGTGACGGTGTTTATGACGGTATCCTGCTGTTTTTCCTTATAAAAAACCTTGCATAAGTGTTCTTATTATTAATTAATGGTCTTGCATCTCTATTGCCTAAAAAGGGAAGTCCAACAATTTCTTCATGGTAGCCCGCAGATGAAGCCATTCCTATTATCTCAAACTGTTCCGGACTGTATTTATCCAAAAATGTAATCGGAACGCCCATCGCGCCTGCGTAATCCACAGGGATGTCTTTGGTTGCATCCACATTGATGGCGTCATAATTATCGTATTTCGGATAATCTTCGGGCGTGTATTTTTTGTAGAGAATTAAATCTTCGTGACGCTCTTTGTAATCTAAATTCGTAAACCACCGAACACCTTTCACGCGAATAATTTTTTTTCCGTTTTCATCAACTCTGTAACCCGCTGCTTTTAACGGATAACTATCTGGAACGCCAAACTCCCTGTCGCCGCTATGGATGCTTATGCCCAACCACAACTGATTGGCTTTGATCAACTTGAAAATCTCTTTATAGGTTATCGCATTTACATTGCCGATAATCAAAAACTTCTTATCATATTCAACAAGTTGCGCGACAAACTCGCGGAACAGTGAAAACGGCGGGTTGGTAACCACAATGTCGGCTTGTTTTAGCAGTTCAATGGTTTCCCTACCACGAAAATCGCCGTCGCCCTTCAAAAGTTTAATCCCGATTTCATTGGGGTCGGGAACATTGTCGCCGTTCATTTCGCCGTCATATTCTAAATAGATCGCGCGTTCAGCGTTTTTTTGACTGAACAGGTCGGCGTTTTGATTTTTGTAGCAGGTGGTAATCAGTTTTTTAAGCCCTAACATCCCGAAATTGTACGAAAAATAGTAAAAAAAGTTACTTACACGCGGGTC
>Ga0082212_10001992_pt2 | contig 20174 bp, 15 predicted proteins | sample TergutNt197P3_FD_71548 | JGI IMG/M metagenome (GOLD analysis project Ga0082212, IMG submission 71548) | Neocapritermes taracua P3 segment gut microbial communities from Petit-Saut dam, French Guiana - Nt197 P3 | ecosystem: Host-associated > Arthropoda: Insects > Digestive system > Gut ... | reverse complement strand
ACAGACACATTAAAAGGCATTATTTTTGAAAATAATTTATTTGAAATCCTCTGGCATAATTCGGTTATATTTTCGTTATATTCATTTGTTTGAGATTGAATTTCTCTGTCATATTCGGACGCTTCGAGTATATCATACAATTTTTCCAGTTCATCCTCTGTAATTGGCTCATTATAAAATTTAATACTCCAATCGTAAAACTCTTCCCTTTTACCTTCAGCACAAATTGTTCTTCCTAAAATACCGGATAAAAGCTCTGAGGCATTATCATCAATATCTTCGTGAGCCATGTGACTAGCCGGACGAAATTGGTTTTCTTTATTTAAAGAATCGAATAAATCTTTATATTTGTTATCCATACTTATACTTTAACCTCCATATAAATTTTCTTCGGAAACATCGCTGTTTTCCTTGTTTGTTATGTTTTCTTTGATTGCCGCGAGCGCCGCTTCTTTCCAATCCATATTGTATTCTTCTCTGTTATCATCATAATCAGAGATAATAGCCTCCATTAACATATCATTGGCGAGAATTTCTTTGCTCGTACCGCCTTGAAGTTTATTTTCGCTCTCCATTTCTTCAAGAACAACCGAAATAGAACTAATATGATATTTACGTTCCTGCCAATAAAAAGCATTGTTGAGTTCCTGATCGGAGAGTTCGATGTCAATCTTTTTCCCGTTTATAATCCGCGTGATTTTAAATCCGGACATAGCGTGGTTTAAACATTCCATTGCGTTTTTAACCATCGTTATTTCCGGTTCAATTTGTTCTATCGAATCGCTCAGGATTCCGTAACAATAGCACGCTGCATTATACCTGCTTTTAAGCAAATAATTTATAAGAACGTCATCAATTCCGGTAATGCGTATCAAACAACACGGCGCCATTATAACGTCGTCAAGCCCGCAATTGTAAAAATCCTTTTTTTCGCTGTATAATCCGCAAAATTCATCTTCGATTTCTTTGATGCGCTTTTTATGATAATCAAACTCCATAAAATTGACATGAACATCGTCTGTTTCGTTTTCAGTTTCCTCATCATGTTCGGGCGTGCCTAAAAGGTTTATTTTTGTGACCCGCCCAATCAAGCAAGCATATTCGTCATCAGGCGTTGATATAACCAAGTCGCCTTCCTGAAGACTGCCGTTGACACATTTTGTTGTGATACTCATATCGTCTTCTTCGCCTAAAATTTCGTTTTCGATATCTGCCCAATAATCATACCCGCGTTCGTCTTCATAAACATCGACTTGCTCGTCTTGCATGACGATATATTGGCGTTCGCAAATATCCAGTCCGTTCACGTCAACCGACGTAATATCGCTAACTTCTCCGGTTTTGATGTTAACAATCGCTGTTGTTTCAATCTCAACTCCCCCGTCCCAAACTGAAATGTAAGGCACAGGAACTTTACAGCCGGCATTCGAGTTCCTTTCAACTATATCAACGATACCGTTTTCAAAATCGCTGATATAATAATAATCGTCACCGCTTTCAAAATTCCATTCTTTACCGTTATCTGTTTTTGTCATATAAGCGTCGCTGGTTGCGATAATAACGCACCCGTTAATTATGAGGTTATCTCCTTTTTCAACCTCGGAAATGTGTTTTGTGTTTGCCATAATTGGCTCCTCCTTAATTTGTTTAAAATTTTTATTATATATAAAAACAGGACGTTATTAACATCCTGAAATTATCGGTTATACGCCTTCTTCAAGGCTGATTGAATAAAAAAAGAGCCCCAAGACAGAAATCTGTCTCCGGACTCTATGTAAACTCGTAAACTGTGATTGCTTAAAGCATCATGAAACTATAGTTATATTATAACTCATATATAAAATAAAGTCAATAAATATATTATCGAATTTTCAAAATTTGCAATTATATATTTATCTGCTCTATTAATTAATATCAACTTGCAGTTGATATAACTTTGCAATTTTTGTATGGTTAAATTAATCGGATTTTGATATAATTATTATATGAACGCAAAATGAGAGGATGAGTTATATGCTTGATACAAAAAAAGTCGGAATAAAAATCGCTTCGCTACGAAAAAGTTTTGGTTATTCGCAAGAAAAACTTGCGGAAATTTTAGGCGTTTCCCCACAGGCTATAAGTAAATGGGAAAACGGACACGCTCTGCCGGATACGTCTATGCTGCCCGTATTGGCGCAAATATTCGGGTGCAGTATTGATTCTATATTAATGCCCGCATATTCATACGACGAAAAAATTGAGGAAGAACGCCCGAATGTTTTGGAGCAGCAAGCGGAACATATAGCAAAATATGTAATAAAACAAATGGAGGATAAACTCGTGAAAAAAGAAACCGTAGGATTTACAGACGAAATAATCGCAGAAGCTGTCATAGAAAAACACAGTGGCATCGGTAGTATAACAATCAGCAGAGGAAAAGAATCAAGAACCACCGGTGAAATCTGCACAAGTATTACCATAACCGCGCCGCAAAAAGAAATAAAACTGATAGAAACGATTTATCACAAAAGAACAGAAAAATTTTATGGATATGCTTTATTAAGCGAATACATATCGGAAATCCCGCAGATATATTGTATTGACCACGACAAAAAAGCTATTTTGCTTGAAGCCCTCAGCGAAAATTATATCAAAGGATTCGATTTTAATGAAGATAACGAAAACGGCGAAATTATCAGGGATAATTACAAAAATATTTTACACTCAGCAGTTAATTTCCATAATGCTTTTTGGGAAAATCGCAGCGCGTTTGAGCGAATCGGGCTTCTGTGGCATTTTGAAGTAAAAGAGAATATGCTTGCGTGGATTTATGACGCAATGGAAAAACCATTTAAAAAATACAGAAAGGACGAAGAAACAGGGAAAATCCCCAAAGATGGCGGAATATGCGGCAAAAACAATATCACAAAAAAACAACTGGATTATTATGACGAGGCTCTGCAATATTTAAAAACAGAATATCCTAAACTTATTGAATCAAGATACCACGCCGGAAAAAACATAACGGTTATTCACGGCGATTTGCACCCGGGCAATACGATGATGTCAAAAAGTTCTGACAGGCAAGTTAAATTTATCGACCCGCAAGCGGTCAGAATCGGCTTAGGTACGGAAGATTTGGCTATGTTGATTGCGCTGCATATATCATGCGATTCAAGCGCGCCGGATGCTGCTGTTTTTAATGATACTCAGCCTTGGCTTGATTATTATTATCAACGCCTGAGTGAAAAAGTAAAGGATTATTCATACGAAACTTTTATGAACGATTATAAAATATCTGTCGCGGAAAATTTGTTTTTCCCTATTCGTCTGATAAATCATCGCGGAGTTTTCGATTTTCGCATGAGGGATAGAGCTATACACGCTTTTAAGACTTTTGTGTTGGAAATTTAGTAATAAATGCTTTAATTTGATTTGATTATCGTGTATAATAATGAGCAGAAAAATACACAAACTGCAACGCAAAACATACTCCGTTGCTTTATAATTGTTTTAGGAGGTGAGATTTTTGGACTGGCAAAATAAAATGAACGAAATAATTGATTATTTGGAAGAAAGAATGTGCGAAGAAATCGACTTGGAAAAAGCGGCAAGACACGCCGGATATTCGTTGTGGGAATTTCAGCGGATTTTTTCGTTTATGACAAATACCACAGTCGGCGCATATATCCGCAGAAGAAAACTGTCCCTTGCGTTTAGCGATATTATGTCGAGCGACGAAAAAATCATTGATATCGCGCTCAAATACGGGTATGAATCGTCGAATGCGTTTTCACGGGCGTTCAATCAATTATTTGGTATATCTCCCTCATTTGCGCGCGATGAGAGAGTATTTCTTGAGTTATATCCAAAACTTATCTTCGATAACAAAAATATTATAAAGAGGAGTATTACGAAAATGAAAATAGCAGTTGTTTTTGGTTCTCATAGAAAGATAGGGAAAAACAAAGAAATAGAAGAAATGCTGATAGGCTTAAATTTACCGCATGAATTTGATTTTATTAGAATGGCAGATACGAATATATCCTATTGTACCGCCTGCGGAGGATGCTGGGATAAAAAAGAGTGCGTAATCGACGACGACTTTAAATCCATACTTCAAAGATTAATTGAGGCAGACGCTATTTTTCTCATAGTGCCTGTTTACGCTCTTATACCGGCAAAGTTTACCGCTTTGCTTGAAAGGCTTACTTCATGGCAGCATGGTACTTTATCGGGAGGCGAAAACAATCCGTTACTTGGGAAAAAAGTTGGCATTTTTACTTATTGTTCTTGTTTTATATGCCAAGACGATGATTTAAAAAATATATTCCGAAAGTTTTTAGTAACAGAAGAATGGACAGGTAAAGGAGGGCTAAGCGACGAATCTAAAAGTTACAGGTATTTAACTGACGATTATCTAATTAGCGTTTATGCAAATCAATATTCGGGGCTGCCGGGACCTGACAATGTATTCAATCATGATATTGTTGAGTATGTCAAAAGCGTGGCGTTGTGGTTAAAATAATCTTTCATTTCAAAATATGAATTTTATATCGGCATAATACAATCACTTAAAAATAACAATAAATTAGTAGAAATATATATCCAAAATGTCGCATAAACCCAGCCATTACCGTATATTGCAAAAGTGACGGATTAATTCCGCATGGTATGTTTGCACATCGGAACCATACTCATTATGATTGCGTTGCTAATATAAAAGAGGAGCAAAGGGATGTATAGATTATGAATTATTCGTATGAAATTTATAATATCAATTTTTATGCCAACCCCAAATACTTTTCAAAGAATTTCATCAGTTTATCAATAATCCCCTGTTTTTTATCAGCGCGGTTTCCGCCGCCGAAACGCGAAGCCGGGGGTAAAATTTTGTCTATGTCCGTCCCTGTGGTCTTTAACACGCCGTCACGGAAGGCGATGTCGATAAATCGCCGGGTCTCCTCGTCTTTCAACTTTTCGTCTGTAATTAATGCAGTTATATCTTCCTCTTTCCGTTCCTGAACGAAATGCTGCCAGTCGTTATCAACGCTTGTCGTTACGTTGACTTGCTCCACGAACCGCTCTATCAGTTCTTTCTTGCTCCGCAATTCTATACTGGAATTGATAGCCTTCGTTATAGCCGCAATAATGCTCTTGTCCTCGCAGTTGGTAGCGTGATACTTTTCAACGAGCATGAGGATATAGTCGATGTTTATTTCTACTTGCTTGATAAGCTCCAGTTCAAACACAACATCGTCGTTGATATTTTCTTTGTCGCTGTCATTCTTGGTGCACAGGTCTTGATATAGATCTATGTAAACGCTCTGATAGTCCTGAAAATCCCGGACGGACAGTATTTCATTCCCGGCGAAGTCGTCAAATGCAGTGAGGATGTTTTTCAATTTCAAGATAGCCCCGTATAGCCTGATAAACTCCTTTTGGGCTTCTTCACCGATGATGTCCTCGCCGATAGGAAATTCCGTCAATAGTTTATTTATCAATTCGACATACCCCGGCTTATGCTCGCCGTTATAGTCGAATCCGTTATAATAGTCGCCGTAAGTTTTCAGTAGGACGATACCGCCAGCTTCCTTGTCCCCGAACAGGGCAATCGCATCGTCGGTAGCCTGTTTCAAGTCCCGGAAACATACGATATTACCGAAAGTCTTGACGCTGTTCAATATACGGTTGGTGCGTGAGTATGCCTGTATCAGCCCGTGTTGTTTTAGGTTTTTATCTACCCATAACGTATTAAGCGTGGTCGCGTCGAAGCCCGTCAGGAACATATTGACGACGATGAGTAAATCAATCTCGCGGTTCTTTACCCGCATAGATAGGTCTTTATAAAAGTTCTGGAACTTGTCCGATGATGTATCAAAATTTGTACTGAACGCGGCGTTATAATCCTTTATCGCCGATTCAAGAAACTCGCGGGAAGTATTATCAAGTTTATCGTTCTCAAAACCCTCGTCCAGCAGCGCATCTTCCGGGTCGTCCTCGTTCGCGCTGTAGCTGAATATGGTCGCTACGGTAAATTTGCGGGATTTCTCCGCAAGCTGTCTTTTAAATTCCTCGTAATACTTCATTGCCATCGGGATAGAAGAAACAGCGAATATCGAGTTGAATCCTGCCACGCGCTGACCTTTCAGAGAATAGAAACTGTTACGATTTGTCTTCTGGTCGAAGTGTTCTAATATATATGTCACAACTTCACGGATACGCTCCGGCGCGGACATAGCTTTCTCTATGTCTATCGCCCTGACGTCCTTATCCCGAATATCATTTTTTTGTTTGATTGTATTTATAAAATCTATACGGAACGGCAGCACATTACCGTCATTGATAGCATCAACGATTGTGTAGGTATGGAGCTTGTCCCCGAAAGCCTGTGGGGTGGTCCGTAATGCAGGATTGCCGCTTGTCCCGGCATTGACCGCGAATATCGGTGTCCCCGTAAACCCGAAGATGTGATAGTTGCGGAACGCTTTGACTATTTTTTGGCGCATATCCCCGAATTGTGAGCGGTGACACTCGTCGAAAATAATAACGATATGCTTCTTATAAATGTCGTGACCCTTGTTCTTGCTTACGAATATATCCAACTTTTGAATGGTCGTTATAATAATCCGGGTATTCGGATTTTCAAGCTGCTTTTGTAATACCCTCGTCGATGTGTTGCTATTAGCCGCGCCTTTTTCAAAGCGGTCGTACTCTTTCATAGTCTGGTAGTCGAGGTCTTTACGGTCAACGACAAACAAAACCTTGTCAACCGATTCAAGCCCTGTCGCAAGCTGCGCGGTCTTGAAACTCGTAAGTGTTTTGCCGGACCCGGTGGTGTGCCATATGTATCCACCTGCGTCAATCGTGCCTGTTTTTTTGTAGTTGGTCGATAATACAATCCTAATCAATATACGTTCCGTTGCCGCTATTTGATACGGACGCATGGCAAGCAAGAATTCCTCGCTTGTGAACACACAGTAGCGGGTTAAAATATTCAATATCGTATGCTTGGCGAAAAAGGTTTTGGTAAAGTCAACGAGGTCGGCGATGACTTTATTGGTCGCGTCAGCCCAGTAGGACGTAAATTCAAAACTGTTGCTGGTCTTTTTACTCTTGCGCCGTTCACCCTCGCCTAACTCTTTTATGTGAGCGTCGCGGGTGGTATTGGAATAATATTTCGTGTTCGTCCCGTTGGAGATAACAAAAATCTGTATGTACTCATATAAACCGCTTGCCGCCCAGAAGCTGTCCCGCTGGTAGCGTTTGATTTGATTGAACGCTTCACGAATCGCAACACCCCGCCGTTTCAATTCGATATGAACGAGCGGCAGACCGTTGACAAGGATAGAAACATCATACAGGGTTTCATGCGCCCCCCGGCTTTCTTCGTATTGGTTGATAACTTGCAAACGGTTGTTGTGAATATTCTTTTTATCGAGCAAATACACATTTTTCGTGCTGCCGTCGTCGCGCTTCAGGACTTGCACATGGTCGTCCTGTATCTTTCGGGTCTTTTCTACGATACCCTCGTTGGAGCTTGCGATACACTCGCCGAAGAACCGCGTCCATTCGCTGTCGGAAAAGTAAAACCCGTTCAATAGCTCAAGTTGACGGCGCAGATTGTTTATTAACGTGGCTTCGTTATGAATGATAACATATTCGTAGCCCTGACCGGACAGCAGACGTATAAACTCGCGTTCCAAATCAGCTTCGCTCTGATATTCAGCCGCAGACTTGGTTTCAGATATGTATTCTGCAACGACGGTAGATTCATCGGTGAAAGCGATGGGGTTGTAATTGGTCATGTTTTGCGCTCCTTTTGTCATTCGATGTTATACTTATTAAATACTTATAAAAGACACCTTGTTCTTCTTCATATTTACCCAATAATCTTTCAATTTGCTTTGCGGTAGAGTTTCGTAAATAAAAAGCCAATAAGCATCCGTATCCGTTTGCATAAGTGTTTCTGCAAAGTCCTTGAATAACTGAAATTCTGACTTGTTATTTCTCTTTTTATGATATAGAAATCCCAACAACAGCAATAGACAATGGTTACTATCTTTTATGTCATTAAAAGCAACGCCATTAAGCGTGAAATCGTATTTGATTGCGAAATAAACTGAGAAACACATTTCTTCAAAGTTTTGCGATTTTACTCCGGCTACCAACATCATCTGCGAAAAGCTATTGATAATATCTGCATTAACCGAAAATGCTTCAAATACATATTTATCAAGTAGCGTTACAAGATATGGATAAATCAATGTTAGGTGCAGTATTGTTTTTACACAATATTCTTTCGCATTTATACTCAATTTTTTGTTAGAAAGAACTTTAATTGCATATTTAAGTATAGCAGAATTCCCGTCGTTTTCCTGCATTAACTCAATCGCCAAATCAAAATAGGCTTGTACTTCCTTATAGTTCATTTCTCTTTTCATGTCAAAGGCTGTAAAAGCATTGATACGACGGACCCATTGCTCAACAGCAGCAGCCGGTAATTCTGCAATCATAGTCTTCTTGTGATTTAAAGATAAACCGTAGTGACGCAATTCTTGATTTAATGCTACTAAAAAAGATTGCCCTTCTTCATGTGTTTTAACATAACATGAATAATCATCAATATTTCTGATATATTTATATCCTTTTATATACAATTCTTGGTCGATTTTAGTAAGTACGATTTCTGATAATAGATTTGAAACATGGGGACCAATAATCAATCCATGAGTTTCCCCGTCATGTATGTTTCTTGTATTAAAATCGAGGATATTATACCATTGCGTATGATCACTTTGATTTTGCTTTGCTGTATCTTTGCCAACCAACGCCCAAGATATGGCATGAGAATAAATACTCGGAAAACAATTTGAAATATCAGCTTTAATTAAATATTTAGAGCCAATAAGTAAATCGGGGTCAGGTGTTCCGTCAATCCACCAGTTATTATAATTCATCTCGAAAAGATAGGGTTTGTTTTTCATCTTGCGAATATGAATTCGACTGATTTTATATAAATTATTTGCTGTAGTATCTTGAAAATGGGATTGCAACCTCATCCAATAATCCGAAACGCTTTTACAAAGGCGTTGATATGAAGCGGGATTCGGAATACCAAGAATTCTCGGTACATTGACATTTCTCATATTTTCATATGTTATGTACCCTGTGGGATTTTTAGGGAATGAGGGGTTATTGATTTGGCTATAATCGAAGAAAGATTTGCTGGTAAATATAGGCGGTAATTGTTCGGCAAATAATCCATATGCTAATAAGCCCTCATATAATTCAGAGGGCGTTATGTCATTCATTAAATCCGCATATGTCTTTACTTGTTGCTCCACTTGTTTGTCTCCTCGAAATTCAACAGTTTATCTCTGTAATATTCATACTGTTTCTGGCGAGCCGTTATCTCGGCGGGAAGCCCAATCTTAATGTCAGTAACCAGAGCGTCGAAACGGTCAAGGATTGAAACGATACGCTCCTGTTCTTCGAGCGATGGAACGGGAACCATTATCTTGGCAAGATTTTCACCAGATACGCGGGTCATTTTGCCCCCCGCAGCATATTTGACTTTTTGCGAATAAAAATTGCTTGTTGTGAATAAATAAGACGCATATTTGGAATTTAGTCTGTGGTGGAAGATGTAACAATCATCGTGAACTGCCACTTCTTCTTTTCCAAGCCACGCAACAGCTTTGCAAATATCTTCAGAGTTTTCGCCAGTTCCTGCAATTACGAGGTCACCCGGCATAGCCATACGAAGCGAATTTTTCATATCATGACTAACGTATGAACGTGTTTCTTCTGCAAATAATCCGTAATGAGTATATATTTCGCCATAATGGATACATCCAAGTCCAGAATCCACAAAATCTCTATTCGTAAAACGGCGACCACGAGTAAAAGAGCCAATTTCCCCTAATGGCAACCATTTCGCGCCTGCTTTTTCAGAATCTTTTTCAATGAGTTTATCAAGATAGTATATATATTGTTTTTTTCTTGCTGTAAGCTCCGCTGTAAGCTCCGCTGTAAGCTCCGCTGTAAGCTCCGTGAAATTGTCCAGTATCTGGACAATTTCATTTTGTATAGCAAGTGGCGGTAAAGGGATTTTGAAATTCATGAATTCTTTTTTTACAAGATTTTTTATCCCAGCACCCTGAAACAAGAACTCATTAACATAGCTTTCATTATTTTTAAGATAATAATATATGTATTTCAAACTATTATTATCGTTTTTAATTGTAATGCAAAATACATGGTCTGAATATGCTGCTTTTCCTGAATAATATTTGAAGTCAGCAGTTCCTCCATCATTGATGTATAAATTTTCTCCGTCAACGATATGAAAATTAACTGGAATCTGATAGTCCTGTTTGCCAGAAGTAAAAGCAATAATTGAATGATCATTTACCAAACCTGATAGTTCTTTTATTCTTCCTACACTAATATTCGACTTTGGCTGTTTGAAACAAACATCACCAAGAGAACCATATTTAACACCATCAGGGCATAACTCCGCAATCATCCGGTCAAGTTTAGTCATAATCCCCACCGCCTTCTATCTCCGCGATAATAGCGTCTATCTCCCTACGCAGAACGTCCCCGCGATCAACGATACGCTCTATTTCTGTGTTTAATTCCTTGATGTTTACAACTTCCCGCGTGTTTTTCTGTTCAACATATGTACTGACGGAAAGGTTATAATCCTGCGCGGCAATGTCGTCGTTGGAAACAATTTTTGCAAGGTAGGGAATGGTTATCCGGTCTATATATGTGCCGACAATCTTTTCTATGTTCTCCGGGGTCAGCTTGTTGTTATTCGTTATCTTGACAAACTCCCGGCTTGCGTCGATGAACAGAGTGTTATTATCCTTCTTTGATTTCTTTAAGACCATGATACAGGTAGCGATAGGCGTTCCATAGAATAAGTTGCCCGTTAATTGGATAATACAATCGATGAAGTTGTTATCAATCAGATACTTGCGGATCTTCTGTTCTACGCCGCTTCGGTATAAGATACCGGGGAAACATACAATCGCCGCCGTGCCGTTGGTGGCAAGCCATGACAGGCTGTGCATGATAAACGCAAGGTCGGCTTTTGACTTCGGTGCAAGCACTCCGGCGGGAGAGAATCTCGGGTCGTTGATAAGCAAGGGGTTATCGTCCCCAGCCCACTTGATAGAGTACGGGGGATTTGAAACGATAGCTTCAAACGGTTCGTCGTCCCAATGTATCGGGTCGGTCAGCGTGTCCCCATGTCCGATGTCGAACTTATCAAAGTCGATGTCATGCAGGAACATATTAATCCGGCAGAGGTTAAACGTGGTTATGTTTATTTCCTGCCCGAAGAACCCTTGCCGGACGTTCTCTTTACCCAGTATTTTTGCGAAGTTCAGCAGGAGAGAACCGCTTCCGCAGGCGGGGTCATATACTTTGTTTACTTCTTTTTTACCCACAAGGGTGATACGGGTCAGCAGTTCGGAAACCTCTTGCGGTGTGTAATATTCGCCGCCGCTTTTACCTGCGTTTCCGGCGTACATACCCATCAGAAATTCATAAGCGTCGCCGAAAGCGTCAATCGTATTATCTTTATAATCGCCGAGTTTCATATCGGCTACACCGTTCATCAGTTTAACAAGCCGCTCGTTACGCCTTATAACCGTACCGCCGAGCTTGTTGCTGTTTACATCTATATCATCAAACAAACCTTTGAAATTAGCCTCGCTGTCAGTTCCCTGCGCTGAGGCTTCAATATCTTTAAAAACACTTTCAAGAGTTTCGTTTAGGTTCTCATCAGCAGGAGCGCGTTTAAGTACGTTCTCGAATAGTTCGCTTGGCAGGATAAAGAACCCTTTTGTTGTTACGAGGTCTGCGCGGGCTTGCTCGGCTTCGCTGTCCGCAAGGTTAGCGTAACAAAATGAAATATCCCCGGCGGCGTGTTCGCCGTCGTTGATGTAAGCCGACAAGTTCTCGGATATGTAGCGGTAGAACAGCATACCGAGGACATATTGCTTGAAGTCCCAACCGTCCACGCTCCCGCGAAGATCGTTGGCTATATTCCATATCGTGCGGTGCAGTTCCGCCCGTTCTTGTTCTTTACGGTTATCGAAACTCATATTAATTAACCCCTATCCGTTTCAACAATTTTAAATATTATACCATAAAAATATAAATAATTCTACCAAATATTTAAGAATTATTAGAAGTTCTCGTTTCTTCTTTCTATATAAACGGCGATATTATTCTTTTGCATTAGCAACCCGCCGTCGATATTGGGAAAATCGGGATATTTATTCATAACAACGAGGGTTATATTAAAGAAGCTCAAAAAAGTATAATTCGTTCGTTGAATCCGAGGTGTTATTCTATATGTGAAAAATACCAATTCGGCACGGGATTTCGCATATCGTCAAACCAGTCAGCTACGCATTTGGCATCCTTAGGCCACCAATATAATGTTCCTTCGGATATATAATAAGCTAACAGCGGAAAAAATTCCAGCGGCGGTTCTCCCTCAAAATAGCCTCTGATTTGCCCTGTATAAAAATGCGCATCCGAATCTCCTGCCATTTGCCAAAAATCACACCAAGGGTCATTGCAAATGCTGCCAATGTCGATTATTCCAATTTCACCGTCAGGAGACAGCATACTATTATCTGTATTCCAATCTCCGTGGGTGAACGTTTGCGGACGGTTGTTCAACAATTCTCTGTTATCCTGCAAATAGCGCACCAACAAATCTCCGCTCCGTGATTTGGCGGGGTTATCGCTGTAAGATTGTATTGTATTCTGTACTCTGCGCCAGTAGCATACTTCCCAAGGTTCGGGTTCCCATAATGTAGGCAGGGTGTGCAGTTTTCGCAGAAACGCGCCGACTTTTTTACCCGTCGCAAATTGCTCCGCATGGCTCATGCGCGGCAAAGCGTCAGATAAATCTTTGCCGTCAAGCCATGTATATAATTCATACGATAATGTTCCGTCACGAAATGTTCCTTTGCTGACTCCCTTCATCGTGTTTATACCTGCTGCGGCTATATAATCATATATGCGGAAATCGCCGCCTTCTAACCAGTCGGGTTCATTGTTACCAATAGAGAGCAGCCGCTTTTTGCCTTGCATGGTTTCAATGTAGAATTTTCTTCCGCACCCCTTTTCTAAACGCCGGACAACGGCGATATTAAATATTGGTGCTAACTCAAGGATAACGGCGGCATCTTCCGCCGAGAGATGACTCACGTTTAACATAACTATACCTCTTTTCAAAATTTATACTTTTTGGTTTATTCCCCGTCATATGGTTCATACTCAACTCTAATCGTATCGAAATTGCCCATGTTTTTCGTCAGCGGTTGGAATTTATGCAGAAATTCCTGATACATACGGGCGGGCAGCTTACCGGAGAGCTTCACATAAGCGCCGTTGTCCTCTATTTCGGCAACATTGCCGCAATGATTTTCGATTTCGCTTATCGTTTTGCCGCAAAACTCCGCATGGACGACAATCTCATAATAATAAATCGGCTCCAAAATCTGCGTGCCCGCGTCCCGCACAGCCTGAGCTACGGCATGGGAAGCTTCACCTTTAAATTGGTTTGCCGGCACCATTCCGCCGCAATGGTCGAATATTATCCGGATATCCGTCACTTCCCAGCCATGCACACCTGTTTTGAGCGGTACTCCTACTCCTGTGATGGGATCTGCGACCAATACCGCTCCCGGTATCAGGCTCGCTAATGCACCTTCCTCAATGGCGGCGCGCATTTCTCTGGTTATGCTCGCTAAACCAGTTCTCCTGTTGGATTCGTAGAGTACGCCCGCTCCACGCGGCAAAGGCTCAACAATAAACGCAACCAAGCCTGTATCTGCCTTGCCGATGCCGACGGGGGTTTCCTTGAAAATTGTTTTCGTATCCGAAAACTCTGTTTCTATGCCGTATTTATCCTGTAATTGAGTTTTGATGAATTCTTTTTGAATCTCTCCGAACAGCTTGATTGTGATTTGGGATTTATCGTCTATGGTAAAATCCAGTTGCCCATCTTCCAGATTCATTTCGGAAATAGCGTCCAAAAGCCGCTGCCTGTCCTCGCGTTTTACAGGGGAAATACCGGCAGAAAAGATGGGTTTAATTTCGGCTACGGTTCGTATGCCTTCACAACGAACACCGATAATGTCGCCCACCTGCAAACCATCTACATTGGTAAGCACACCTATTTCCCCTGCGAATACTTGGTCTGTCATCGCCAGTTTTGCGCCATTTATAGTTTCAAGAGTTTTGATTTGCATTTCGGGATTGTCCGGTTTTTGAACTACGCCGTATTTTTCACGCACTCTAATAGTACCGGAATACATACGAAAATAAATCTTGCGTTCCCGCCGCTCGTTGAAATTTATCTTGTAAACAATAGCCGAGGCGGGTGCATCTTGGGGCAAAATACGAATATACCGCTGTATGCGAACCAGTTCGTCCAGTAAATCTTTGACTCCTATGCCGTGCAAGGCGACTCCCATGAAAACGGGAACAATCTTCCCATCGGCGGCGAGTTTGTATATTGTATCGTCAATCATTTGTCCGCTTTCAAATCGTGCGATAATATCATCGTCAAATTCCAATAGCGTCAGCAGGTTATCTTCTATGTATTCGGCATTTTTGCGCCAATACTCAATCGACAAATCTGCGGATTCATTCGCGGAACGCATCATGATATGTTTAACGCCTAATGCCGAAATATCCTCGCGAACACGCTCTATATCCGCGCCCGCTCTATCTAATTTGTTGATGAATATCACGACAGGCAGCCCTATATTTTTCAACAGATTGTAAATGGCGACAGTTTGGGGTTGGACGCTTTCTTTGGCGGATATAACCAAAATAGCCATATCTAATACATGGAACGCTCTCGCCACTTCACCAATAAAATCGGCGTGACCTGGTGTGTCCAAGAGGTTGATTTTGATGCCATTCCAATTAAATGACACGGTTTTTTCTTTGATGGTAATCCCGCGCTTGCGTTCGACCGCCAAATCGTCGGTAACGGTACTGGCATGGTCAACGCGGCCTTTTGCGCGTATTACTCCGCTTTCAAATAAGATATGCTCGGTAAGGGTTGTTTTGCCTGCGTCGATATGGGCGACGATACCGATGTTCAATGTGTTTGCCATAGTGATTTCCTCCAAAATAAAAAATAGCGGAAAGCCTTTTCAGCCTTCCGCAAACGGGCATACATACAATGCTCCGTAAATAACAAAGGCTGCGAACGAAACATCCGCAGCCTGTTCTTAATCTATTTTATGTTCAGTCGGCAAATGGCAATCCATCAAAAGCATAGACAAAGCTACGCTTCAAAAACCATATTACCAACGAACCTCAGAAGGATTCATCCTTCCTGATTAAGCTCCGCACAACGTCTCGCCGTTATCCAACTGAACGGAGCAATTTTCAGCACTATCTTTCATTAAGTATAAAATGAGCATATTAAGCCCTCCTGTTTCAAACAGTATATCATAATACCAATAAAAACGCAAGCAAAATTTCATTTTATTATTATGAATAAAACGTAAAATTCTAAAATAAACAAAAAATATCCTTTTCGGTAAGGGTCCAGTATTAGAGTAATTCAAAAGTTTTTGGATACTCTTATATTTCGTTTTTAATTTGCTCATTTTGAATATATCAGTTTGCTCATAATTAACGGGAATTATCGTTTCTTTATCCATTATCGTCGTCTCCGTTATGTTCGCCAGCAAACCGAAAAGCATTCTGATCTAAGAGATTATTATCAAGACGGCATTCGGATTCCAATAATTTCTCGACACCATCTAAATTTATGATCAATCCCTGATTTACCGCAAGCGCATGAAGAAGTTTTAATGATTTGTCATAGCGTTCCTGTAACTGCGCTGTTTTCGATTTGAACGCTTTTTCCAATCCTTCGTACAAACCCTGATTTATTTTCAGCCCAAAAATGAAATCATCATAACTGTTCAAAAATGCGCGGCATTCTGCTACGCAAGTCATTTCAATTTCTAAAGACATATTTAAAATTTTCGAATGAATTTTATTGGAAAATTCTCTATACCCGTTCTTCCATGAATAAAAATTATTACGGTTTATCACTTTTTGCCATGATGTGTTATTTTCATGCCAGCCGAATCTGTCTAATTCACGCAATTCTTCTTCAAATTCTTCGAGATATTGTTTATACAATATTTTGTCGCCGAAAAGCAGGTGTTCGACGAATGTTTGTTTGAAACCTATCCTTTTCGCCAAATCTTCATTGACGACTGCTTCAAAAATAATATCGTGCAAATCATCCAATAACGGCCATTCGGGATCTTTTTCGCTTGCTTTCAATTTCGATACCGCTAAATCCATCAACCACATTTTATCGCCGAAACCGCTCACAGCATCGAATTTTTCTTTGAGAGTCATTCCCTTGTCCGTATAATAGTAATCTTGATTTTCATAACTGACGTCCGCGAACATTTCTCCTAAAATACTCGCTTCTTCGTTTTGATATATCGCACATAATTTTTCGTAAATATCGGTCGCCGACGAATATTTCGACGTTCCATTATCGTATATATCATACATTGCTTTTTACCTCCGTAAGCATTTTAGTTATATTAATTCTTCTTTTGAATTACATTTCCAGCATAATTCATCGGAATTATTTACAATACTTCCGCATTTGGCGCATTCCCAAGCTTCTCCATTCAGAAGTTTCGATTCGTCCTCCGCCCAGGCTATTGTATCGCATGAACTATATTTCGGGCAATTTTCTTCGCACCAATCGAAAGTACGTGGTTCGTCGTAAGCGGCGCACCGCAATGTATCGCTGCTTGCGAGAATTGTATTTTCGAAAAATTTATGCGAAGCTTCTCCCCGAAACATCAATTTAGGTTCTTTTTCCGCATCTTCGTATTCGTCTTCCCGATATTCATAGTTTTGTCCGTCGTCGGATATATATAATCCTCTGTCTTCAAGGCATTCGCCTTTTATATCGGCAGCCATTTCATAAGCTTCGACGCTGTGTGCGTTCGGTATATCCGAATCAATCAATTCACCGTTCTTATATACTCTCTTCCCGACATTTTGACCAATATCCTCGTCAGCCCAAGAATGGGTGAATTCCGCGTCGGGGTATTTTTCGGATAATAATTCTAAAATGGGATGAGGCGCACCCCAAGCTGTTTCAAAAGTTATGGTATCAGAACCATCTTTAAAATCGCCGAAAGTATAAGCGTTCCATTTCGTACCCCAATTCGCACAACTCCAATCGTACCAATCCATATTCTCGTATTGTTCGATATTATCGAGCGCTGTTTTTGCGCGGGAAAATATATCCTCGACAGATTTAAAATCGTCCGCAGAATACTCGAATAATTTTTGTACTTTTTCGTTTACTTCATCGGCAGTCAATCCATCGTGAAATTTTGTAAACCGATCGCGGTTATTGAATAATTTGTTTATGCGAAAATATTCATCGCTGCTTACTCTATGTTCCAGGAATTGTTCGTTGAAAGGACTGATCGCAGTTAAGTATAAATTTATACAGTCATTCGTCATTGCGCCGCTTTCAATTTTAAGACTTTCCGGCATAGGCCGTAATTTGCTAAAATCAATAGAGCCGATTCCGTCCTCGTCATTCTGTATGGTTTTTAATATTTCTTCAATACGATCAGGTGCAGCGTTTATTTTTACGATATTTGTTACATGATTTGGCATATAGTGCCTCCTTTTTATTTTTAATATTTTTTTATTTTAATTATTTTTGTTGGGATCAACGTTCCGCTTTCTTTAAACGCTTCTGCCGCTACGTCTATAACTTCGGCGTTATTGCGGTTTAACCATTCTCTAAAATCAACGGATTTTTTGTTTGTCCTGAAAAACGGCGACGTGCTCATGACCGAAACAAGGATACCTTTATTCGATAATATATCATAGGAGTGCAGGATATGATCAATATCCTGTTGTTTATGAAACGGCGGATTCATAATTATACGGTCATATAGTTTTTCCGGTTCAGGATAGTATTCCAAAAAATCCATGCCGACTATCGAAACATAAGGCTTTCCCTCAAGGTATCTTTTCATTTCATTATTCAATTCGATGCAAGTCAAATTTTGGTTATGTTCGTAAATTACGTCGGCTAAATCGCCTTTCCCGCAGCCCGGCTCCAATATTTTCACAGCCGTTGAGAGTTCAGCCATGCCGCACATTAATTCCGCAATTTTTCGCGGCGTGGGGAAAAATTGAAAGGTTTTTTTCATGTTTTCCGTTTCGCCTGTAAAAATCAAAATTTCAAATGCTTCTGTCGGGTTATAGTCAAAAATATGCCCTTTTGCTTTTTTATTCCATTTACCGCCTATGTTTTCAAGGCATTTATTCACTGCAACATATATATTCCTTTCTAATTGTTCAGGCGGTAAAAATAAAATGTTATTTTCTATTTTGCATTCTGCTAAAATATTTAATATATTTTCTGGTATGTTCATTATAAAATCCTTATCCTTTTTTTTATAAATTTAATATTGTTAATTTTCGTTAACAACTTTTTCGGGTATAAAATTATACCTTTTAAGCGTCCATTCATATTTTTTCAAATATGCCAACGCATCTTTTTCGGTTTTGAAAACTTTCAAAAGACGTTCGGTAAAATATGATAAGTATTGAAATCCGCCTTTTCGGTTTAATTTAATGAAATATAACGTATTCCCGTTATTTTCGCCTTTGAGAATATAATATTCCGGCAAACCGGCTGCTCGCAGAATTTTTTTAGGGGCTCTTTTTGCTTTTGGACGGTATATTTCGCGGTTGTCCTGCAATTTTATATCCCTAAACCATGTATCCTTGAAATCGTCAAGAATTTGTATAAGCTCGCCGGTTGTTTTAAAATAATGCCGTTTATATTTCTCCGATTCTTCCGGCGAATAATCATAAACATAAAAACAGTTGCCAAACGATGTATATTCTTCGATGGTATATGCGTTTTTCATCCCGTTGATTATCCAGCGTTCGAATTCTCCGGGTTCAAAACATCGGTTTCTCGATTTGTAAATAATTCTTTCTTTCTGGTTGTACTGATCGTAACCACTGGCAATTTCTTTTATTTCCGATTCGGAAAAAAGAAATCGCGGTTCGTGCTTCCAATTCAATATATTCCAGCTCTTTTCGGGAACATCGCGCCCGTTATACCATTCCCATGTATTGTTGCTGCCGGAATTGGCAAGAGGTATATATTTGTCGCCGATGCGGATAAACGCCCGGTCATAATAGATTTGATAACTCATAAATTTTGTTCCTTTCGTGTTTATAAAATATTTATTTGATATTTTTTTAAATATATTGTATTTATAAAAATACGGTGAAAGCCGATTATGTTGAAGTATTCATGCAAGCAGTCTTTTATATGCTCAAATCGTTCTTCTTCGTTATTATCGCAGGTAACGTCAATCGTGTATGCCGTGCCGCCGCCGTAATAATTGAAAAACAAAACGCTTGAATCGAAAGCATAAATCATTTTAACTCCATGAGCGCCATCGGTTTCGCCTGTGTTCTCATCGTAGCTTTCGTAAAAAGCTAAATTATCGCCTATTGTAAATTTCGATAATAATCCGGCAAGAATCGTACCGTTGTCTGCGATTATATTACTGGTTACCGATATATCTTCTTGGGTATCATCATCTTCATCGTCAAATTCATCGCAGACTTCTTCTTCGCAATCATCGAAAAAGGGCGATGAATCTACGCGATGCCCGTCAAAAGTAATTTCGCCGTATTCAACTCCTTCAGACCCGCATTTTTCACATTCCCACGGATACTCTATATATGTGCCTTCGTTTTCCGACGACCCGTATACAAGCTCGCCGTCTCCGCATTTGGGACAATGTCCTCCCTGTGATTCGTCTTTTGAATATTCGGATTTGTTTTTCAAATCCGAATCATTTTCATTTTCTTCTTTTGTTTTTTCGTTAATCATTTTTTATTTCTCCAATCATAATAATTTTATTTGTTTTCAAAAAATGGAGAGAACCCGATAAAACATATCGGATAATCTCTCCATTTTCCTTATTTTTTAAACCGATTAATTTTTTCGCTCAATAATCCATTTGCGTGGTAAACGTGGGGTTATTTAATAAAATCCGCGCAAGTTTCATTGCTTCGTCCGTAAGATTGATACATTTATA
>Ga0082212_10004157_pt1 | contig 20175 bp, 17 predicted proteins | sample TergutNt197P3_FD_71548 | JGI IMG/M metagenome (GOLD analysis project Ga0082212, IMG submission 71548) | Neocapritermes taracua P3 segment gut microbial communities from Petit-Saut dam, French Guiana - Nt197 P3 | ecosystem: Host-associated > Arthropoda: Insects > Digestive system > Gut ... | reverse complement strand
TTTTAAACAAACGCTCAATGACACATGACGCTGCATTGGCTTTGTAGTGAAGACTTTTGATATGACGATCTAATGTTTTCAATAACTTACAAATGCTCTACCCACCCAGTTGTCAAAGTCGGGTTAATGAGGCGTTTACCGTACCGTATATATATAAAATGGACGCATTTTCACAATATTGTTTGTTTGACGCCGGCGGGACGCCCGCGCTCCCAAGTCAGGGGAACGCGCTGTCGCACAGATTTTTTTATTAATAGGGCGGTTCGCGAACCGCCCCTACATGAAAATTATACAAAAACATATTATATCCGGAATTTCGGGTTAACATTTCAGGGGAATGAATCGAATTGAAAGGAACTCTGAAATGAAATCATATCGTAAAGAAATAAACTTTCGCGCAAAGACTCGCCGCGCCTTTATCAACATCACGCCGCAGGTGGAAGCCGCACTTGCCGAGAGCGGCATTCGTGAGGGATTGTGTCTTGTAAATGCGATGCACATCACGGCGAGCGTGTTCATAAACGACAACGAAAGCGGGCTGCATCGCGATTTTGAGCGTTGGCTGGAAAAACTCGCGCCGGAGAAACCATACGACCAATACGATCATAACGGATTTGAAGACAATGCCGACGCGCATTTGAAGCGTTCAGTCATGGGACGCGAGGTTGTTGTCGCCGTTACGGACGGCAGGCTTGATTTCGGAACATGGGAACAGATTTTCTACGGCGAATTCGACGGTATGCGCGATAAACGGGTGCTTGTGAAGATCATCGGCGAGTGATGTGTCGCTCTATTTTTCATTGTTTCCGCTCACGCTGATTCAATTCGTTATATCCGCTTTTGGAGTTTGGCCGAAATGCCGAGCAGTAAAAACACAAGGCTTACCGCTAAAACAAGATTAAGGTTGTTTAAACTGCCCAGCCACCAAGTTACAAATTTTACTATCAGAGCAGACAAAAGTCCTATTCCGAAAGCATACACGAAAATATAGATTAGAAAACGAATCAGGAAATTCATCTTTCTCGTCATGCTTTTCAATGCTTTCAAAAGGTAAATACCGAAGACGGCAAAAGCTGTCGCGATTATACCAATGGCGACGTATATTAAATTTGAGCGCAAAAAGCCGGCTGCATAATCAATCATCTGTGTTTTTCATCCTCCCAATAAATATTTTAATGGAAAATTTGCGAACTACGCTTAATACCGATTTCTGCTGCATATTTCATCGGTTGTTTTCCGCACCTTTTCACGCGGGGCGTCGTCAGAATGACCTATGGTGATAAGCAGCGGTATTCGTTTGTTTTTGGGGACGCCGAGCAGTTGACGTACCTTCTTTTCATCAAACCAGCCTACCATGCAAGCGCCCAGACCAAGTTCTTCAGCTTGCAGACAAAAATGTTCGGCGGCAATGCCGATGTCTATCAACGTGTATTCCTTGCCTTTCAACACGCTGCCGATTGCTGATGAAAGATTCGGTTTTTCAAGCACCACAGCCACAATACATGGCGCAAGCACGCAAAATTTGTTCATCCCGAAGCTCGCTGCGGCTTCTCCCACTTGTTGTTTGAGCGTTTCGTCGTCAACCACTATAAATTTCCACGGCTGCGCGTTGCAAGCCGAGGGCGCTAATCGCGCCGCTTCAATACAGGCGGCAATAGCTTCGGGTGGTACGGCTTCGCTTTTGTATTTACGGACACTTTGCCGTTTGTTTATAAGCTCTTTAAGCGTTATATGCGTCATAATCAATTATTATTGAGAAACCGTTGATAGGCAGAACGGATGCCCGGCGGGATCAAACATTACTGTAGAGGTATCGAAAAATTGAACATCAGACTTTTTGGCTCCGCACTTTAAAGCATGTTCTACCGCTTCCGACAAATCGTCCACTTTGAAGTCCATATGAGCCATTTGCTGTTGTTCGCCGTTTTTCCATGGCCAAACAGGCGGGATGTAATTTTTCACGGTTTGAAAAACCAACAGTATTCCCTCCAGAGTACGGAGCGCCGCCCATTCGTCACTTGAGATTTCTTTTTTCCAACCGGATAGTTTTATATAAAAATCCGCTAGTTCGTTGGCATCCGGACAGTCCAATGCAATACCTATTATTGATTTGATCATTTTTACTCACTCCATGAATAATGATAAAAGCATCGTCAGGGCTTTTCTTCAAAAAATATTTGGAAACGGCGGGCAGGCGCTCCTTAATATTATTACGATGAAACATATTATCAACTCACTTGTGCGAATGTTTCAAAATGCGCTTATGGTTCAACCCGATGGGCGCTTGCTCAGACGCTCGCTGATAAACTATGTCCTCGCCATTGGCGGTTCCTATGCTTTGGTCATTATTGCTTACGGCGTGGCTATTATGGCAGGAATCCCAGCAGAAGCACTGGAAACGCCCGGTGTAAAAATCAACTTGTGGGATTTCATTGGCGCAGTTGTTTTCGCGCCAGTGGTAGAAACTCTGCTATTAGCCGGTCTGCTGGCGTTGATAACGCGCCGGTGGGGTATAGTGCCGAAGGCGATAATCTCGGCCATGATTTGGGGCGGGCTACATGCGATAGCTGCTCCATTCTGGTTTTTTGGAACTGTCTTCGGTTTCTTTGTCTTCAGTTGCAGCTACATGGTATGGCGTCAAAAATCTTTTGCCTGTGGTTTCGCCGCAGCAGCCCTGCCACATGCGCTGATTAATCTATCCGCTTTTGTACTGACAGCAATCTTCGATTAAATTGAAACGTTGATACCGTCAATAACCTGCACATTTGTCAAAAGCAGCGTTCTTTGAATTTTTCATGTCACATTTTGCCTCTTTTGGGACTCTTGTATATGAAGGGGAAATTTAAAAATGAGCAATCATCATCAGGAGGCAAAATGTCGAAAATGATTAGATTCCCGGCGGTTCAGGACAAAACCGGCGGGTTGTCGCGTTCAACAATTTACAGACTTGAACGGGAAGGATTTTTCCCGAAACGGCGGGTAGTGACGCCAAGAATCGTCGTTTGGGATGAAACCGAAATAGACGAATGGATTCAAACGCGAAATGGCGGCTATGGCCTGATTCCGGGAACGCGCAAGGCGGATATGCTTATAGACTGGTGTGAAAGCAATATAAACAGAGCATTTTCGCTTCAGAGCCCTAATTCCTTTTTCAGTTCCTCGTTTGTGACATCGGCCAAAAGTTCATCCCGCTCGGCTGTATAATCGCCATAACCTGGAGCGAACTGGCGAAGGAAATACGCCATGCCTACCGGGCCTAGTTCCCTGGTGAGAGCCTTAATACCCCTGTGCCATAGCATTGAAGGGTTGACAAGAACGCCTCGATTTTTTCTTTCCGAAACGCATCGGTCTGTCGAGACATCTCGCGGATGATTACATCGCTTGTCTGTAATGTCCATGAGCCGTTCCGGCAACGTAACAGAATTGTCAGTACGACATCGGCCTCAATTCTGACGCGATCGTTCGACAAATCATCAAATGGCCGATTAAGACAACAAACGTCAAGATATATCCGATACGCTTTCTTATTTACGGCGTAAGTATAGTTTTTGTCCGGTAAACGTACAATACGGAGCGTTATTATTTACACGGTCGCCTGTTCGCGACGAATTGTCATACGGAAAACGAAGCGTCAAACGGCATGGTAGGGGTAAATTCCTGTGCACGGTCGCGGGATAGCGAGCGTCTGCTGTCTGGGGATATGAACAGCAATCTTATTGCAAATCCTGTCAAGAGGAAAATTGCATAATTTTTAATTAAGATCGTACACCGCTATACATCAACGTAACTCACCATAAATCATGATCAGAAAAACGGTGAGTATTCCACAATTCCGCTGGACGAACGAGTTATCGAAATTCTTCGGTCTATTCCGCGACGATTGGGTTCCGCTTACGTATTTCCCGGAAAAGTGAAGGGACAGCCTTTTTGGGATCTCAAGCGGCAGTACGAAGGAGCTGTGAAAAATTCGAAACTGACCGACGTGAATTTCCATACATTACGGCATACGGCGGCATCACATATGGTAATGAGTGGAGTGCCGCTGGCTACCGTAAAGGAGATACTCCGGCACAAGGATTATTCCATGACTCTACGGTATGCACATCTTTCGGCGGAACACACCAGGGCGGCAATAAAAGCCCTGGGAACCTCACTCGCTGCTGTTTCGCATGAAAAAGAAGAAAAGATAGCTTGATTACCCCCAAATAACCCCCCAAGGCGCAAATGCGCAGGGACTACGGATTCATGAAGACGGACAACCGATTGATTTTGAAGGATTTATTGGTGCGCCCGGCAAGACTCGAACTTGCGACCTTCTGATTCGTAGTATTCGAGCAACTGGTTCCAGCATGTTCTAAAATGTTCTTTAACATTCTTTGAATCAACATGATACGCCCATAAATAGGAAATAGGTTATTCCCGAAAATTCCCTTATTTTCCCCTGTTTTCCTGGCACGATTACACAGGAATTACACAGAAAAAAATGCGTGGCGGTTCGATTCCAAATTCGCCGCCGACCGAAAAACAGTCCATGTGAAAAGTCTGCTGTATGTCGTCCTCGCGGATTTTGCGAATATCGCGCCGTTATTCTGCCGACGTGGGGATCGGACGGCGGATGTTGATCAAGATTCCGCGATTGCATGGATTACGTTAATTATATCGTATTAAGTGCAATAAAAGAATTATCCGAAACTATCAAAACCTTGAAAATACACGCCTTATAAACTTGCAACAAAGCAAACTGGTTGCAAGTTTGTTGCAAGTTTGTTGCAAGTTTTTCTATTCAGTTCTCTCGAACCACTTCGCCGCCGCCGTTTTTCCGATGGAATATATTCGATTTTCTTTCCGCATATCCCTGAGCAATACTTGTATTTGACCTCTTGAATGACCGGGCAAGGCCATGCCGCTGTCTGACCTCAAGGAAGCGGGCAAAACTTTTTCCGACACGATTAAGGAAAGCAAACATGCGTCCGCTGAACTGCGGGAAAACGTCAAGACAGTCCGGCGGGCGCGTTTTGGCACGCTCGCAACCGGTTTCGCGCTCACGTTCATATTCGCGGTTCTTGGCACAGGAGTGGGGTTCTATTTCTGGTGCGAAAAACGGGTTGAAGAAGAGAGCAACTATTACATAAATCTGGTTTCAGGCAACAATGAAGTCGTTTTTGAACTGGCTAAATACAAACGCCAGCTTATATTGGAGACTGATGCCGACGGTTCAAAACTGCTCGGCATGAAAAACGCCGAAGGCGAAACAAGAAAAAATTACGGCGTCATTAAGTTTAAGTAGTAACGCCAGACCGGATATTCTGACCAGTAAAATCGAATTCCGAATACTTGATTTCGAGATCGTTATTGAGTGTCAGCCAGTACACACCAGTGGGCGGAAAGATTTACCACAAAACGCGCGAGGTTCTGGGACGATATCGTGTTTACGTGGTAAATTTTCCCGTCCTTGAATATAATTATTGAAAGGCATGATGATTATGAACGTAAAGTGTCGGCTCTGTCTTAAAAAAGCCCCTCTATGCAATTCGCATGTGATACCAGAATTCTTCTACAAACAGATGAATCTCTATAGCGGCGAGGGCGGCGAGATACACCGCTTCAATATCCTTTCCACCAATCCAAATAAAAAACCTGCTTTTAAACAAAAAGGTATCCATGAAAAACTTCTCTGTAAGCAGTGTGAAGAAAAATTCAGTAAATGGGAAAATTATGCTCGACGTGTACTATATGGCGGGGAATGCCTCGAAATCATAAAAGATGTCCCAGGGGTTCTTAGTTGTAAGGTTGACTATGAAAAATTCAAACTATTCCAACTTTCTATCCTCTGGCGTGTTGGAATAAGCACATATGAGGGGTTTTCCTCGGTTAAGCTGGGTAATCACGAAAACGTTCTAAGGGAAATGCTTTACAATGAAGCGCCCGGTTCTGCAGAAACTTACGGTTTTGTTAATTTCCATTTAACAAAGCATACTGATATCACGTCAAATGCAATACATTGCATGGGATCAGATTATAATGGGATTCCATGCGCTCTAATCATGTTGGGTGGCTCTTTCTGGATATTTTTCCTTTCCGAAATATCTATTGATTCGCGTCTTTCAGAATATTTTCTCCAAGAAAACGGATACCTACGTACTCTGATGGACAAAGCCCCGAATGCCCTGAATGGATATATCGAATCCTTGGTAAAGGATATCTATAACGCGAATCATGGCCACCTTGACCGGCTTGGTAAAAATAACCAGATGTGAATTTGGGATTGAAGATTATGAGCAAAATCAGTATTTCCAGTTTCGGTATCCCCCCAGCTTTCCCCGAACGTCGAAATTTTTCTGATCAAGTCCACCTATCCGCCAACAGGCGTCAGCCATGTTCTCATGTTCCAAAACGCTACCATCTCGTAAAATTCCACTGTATAATCAACCATTGTGAGCATTGCAGGCGGCTTTCAGACAGTTCGGAAGCCATTAGTTGGCATTTCATATATATCGGGCTGGATTTCTGTGGACAGTAAGAAAAATGCAGTTAATTCGCCATATCCGTTTCCTGTAGAAATATGAGCAATCTTTTTTTCGATAAACCCATTCTCAATTCACCTTATGCCGCGCCCGAACGGCATTGGAAACTGGACGAAACAGGCCAGCCCACGCGGGAAATAAGCAACTACCGGCGTCCTGCCAGCTTCATTTCACCGATCCCAAATCCGCAAAAATCCAAAGGAAAAGGCAGACAACTCAACTTCGACGCCACGGCGGCGGCCATTTCGACCGACAGCCAGGAGTATGAACTTACAGTCATTATCAATGATTTACGCGAAGCGGTCGCCCGGTGGAGAAACGACGATCCAAAACAATGGAGAGTTACCCCGGAAACCGCCCGCCTTCTCCAGCACTGGCGGCATCACAAATTCAGCGGATACCGCCCCTTTTTCTGCCAACTGGAGGCTGTGGAAACGGCGATCTGGCTGACGGAGGTCGCGCCAAGCGCCGGAAAAAAAGGGGAACGATTTCTCGACCGCCTGAAAACGGCAAATGAAGAAGCCAATCCCGGTCTTTTCCGTCTGGCTCTGAAACTTGCCACCGGCGCGGGCAAGACCACGGTAATGGCAATGCTCATAGCGTGGCAAACCGTCAACGCCGCGCGCTACCCCAACAGCAAACGCTTTACCAACGGCTTTCTTGTCGTAACTCCCGGCATCACTATCAAAGACCGTCTGCGCGTATTACTGCCCACGGACGTTGACAGCTATTATCAGTCAAGGGAACTTATTCCCACGGACATGCTGCTGGATATCCAGAAGGCAAAAATTGTCATAACCAATTTCCATGCCTTTAAACAACGCGAAAAGACCGAACTCTCCAGCGCCGGCCGCGCCCTGCTCACCGGCAGACACGGCGACCGCCTGAACACGATTGAGCCGGAAGGCCAAATGATCCAGCGTGTGATGGGCAGCCTCATGAATATGAAAAATATCGTCGTATTCAACGACGAAGCCCATCATTGCTACCGTGAAAAGCCCGGCGACAGGGAAGATGTTGAGATTCAGGAAGGCGAGGACAAAAAGGAAGCCGGCAAGGAAGCTGAAGAAAACAATGAGGCCGCCCGCCTCTGGATTTCCGGCCTCGAAATAGTGCAAAAGAAACTCGGCATTTCGCGCATATTCGACCTTTCCGCCACGCCGTTTTTCCTTCGCGGTTCAGGCTACCGTGAAGGGACGCTCTTTCCCTGGACGATGAGCGACTTTTCCCTGATGGACGCCATTGAATGCGGGATCGTTAAACTCCCCCGCGTTCCCATAGCCGACAATCTGCCCGATGCCGCCGGCGATATGCCAAAATTCCGCGAACTATGGAAACATATCGGCAAAGACATGCCCAAAGGGAGCCGGTCAAAGTTTAACGACCCGCAAGACCTTGAACTGAGAAACCGGATTCTGCTCGTCAATGCGCTGAAAGCCTTATACGGACATTACGAAAAGACATTTGATTTATGGGAAGGAGCAAAAATCGGCGTTCCGCCCTGCTTTATCATTGTCTGCAATAACACATCAACATCCAAACTGATATACGATTATATCTCCGGCTATGTCCACGCCGACAGCGGCGCGTTTCGCGAGGGCAAATTTCCACTGTTCAGTAATTACGATGAAAACGGCTACCCGCGCCCAAGAGCGCGGACTCTGCTGATTGACAGCCGGCAACTGGAATCCGGCGACAAACTAAGCGACGATTTTCGCAAGATCAACGCCCAGTCGATTGAACGATTCCGCCGTGAGGCGCTTGAACGCGGCGGCGCATTGGCCGACGACTTGCGGCGCGGCAAGGAGCTTGACGATACGACAATACTGCGTGAAGTGATGAATACCGTCGGCAAGCCCGGAATGCTCGGCGGCGACATACGCTGCGTTGTGTCGGTTTCCATGCTCACGGAAGGATGGGACGCGAACACCGTTACGCATGTTCTCGGCGTTCGCGCTTTCGGCACGCAGCTTCTCTGCGAGCAGGTAATTGGCCGCGCCCTGCGCCGCCGTTCCTACGAACTCAACGAAGACAACCTGTTCAACGTGGAATATGCCGATGTTATGGGCATTCCTTTTGACTTCACGGCCAAACCGGTTATCTCAAAACCTGCGCCGCCTGTTGATTCGGTCAGGGTTCAGGCTGTGCGCCCCGCAAGGGATCATCTGGAAATACGCTTTCCCAGAGTGGCGGGCTATCGCGTTGAATTGCCTAAAGAACAAATCCGCGCCGAGTTTAACGATGATTCAATTTTAGAACTCACTCCCGGACTTGTAGGGCCTACGGAAGTTTTGCAGTCCGGCATTATCGGCGAAACCGTAAATATGAAGGTGGAACACCTTAAAGACATACGCCGATCAACTCTGATAATGAATCTGACCAACCACTGCCTGCAGAACAAATGGCGCGATGCCGACGGTTCTCCCCGCTTCCATCTATTCGGCCAACTGAAAAATATTGTCCGGCAATGGCTGGACAAATATCTCGTATGTACCGGCGGCACATATCCGGCAATTTTGCTTGATTTGAAATTCGCAAACATGGCCGCCGACAAAATCCATACCGCTGTAAATAGGGCAGCGGTAATGGATAAACCCAAAGATCATCCGATTACGGCGATTCTCGATTCATATGCGCCCACAGGCTCGACCGCAAACGTAAATTTCGTAACTTCCAAACAATCCCGCTGGCAGACAAATCCTGATCGCTGTCATATCAACTACTGCATTTATGACAGTGAATGGGAAGCGGAATTGTGCCGTGTGGCGGAAAAGCACCCCAAGGTCAAAGCCTATGTGAAAAACTACAATCTCGGCTTTGAAGTACCCTACAACTGGCAGGGCGAGCAAAAGACTTACCTGCCTGATTTCATAATCCTTGTGGACGACGGGCATGGAGAAGACGATCTATTGCGTCTTATTGTCGAAATAAAGGGCTACCGTGGAGAAAACGCCAAGTCGAAGAAAGAAACTATGGATGTTTTCTGGATTGCAGGCGTAAACCGCCTCGGAAGCTATGGCCGTTGGGCATTTATTGAGATGAAGGAAGTCTTCAGGATAGAAGGTGAATTTGAAGCCAAAGTGGAAGCGGAATTTGAAAAAATGATAAATGAAGCGTGCCGGTAAGGCACGCGTTCCAACGCCCTGAAGGGGCGTAGCGTAACAGCCCGGGGCAGAGGCGCAAAGCGCCGTCGCCCTGGGGTTTGTTGAGATTGAACAGCAAGGACGTCAAACAATGATTATTACGAAAATACGGTTGAAAAACTGGAAAAATTTTGGCGAAGTCAATGCGGACTGCGGAAAACGTGTGTTTCTGATTGGCCCCAACGCTTCTGGAAAGTCCAATTTTCTTGATGCCCTGCGTTTTTTGCGCGATGTCGCGCAGGATGGTTTGCAAAAAGCCGTGGCCGCACGTGGCGGCATGAAAGCGGTACGTTATCTTTGCGCGAGAAGACCGCCCGATGTCAGGATTGCCGTAAACCTGGATGAGACATGGGAATATAGTCTCTCTTTCACATCAGATAATAAAGGCGAACCGATAATCACAGAAGAATATGTAAATTCATTCAAAGACGAAAAGAAAAAACCGTTATTAAAACGCCCTGATAATCACGACAAGCAGGATGAAATGCTGCTGACACAGACCGCCTTGCAGCAAGTCAATGCTAATAAAGATTTCAGACCCATTGCTGATTTCTTTTCATCAATCCAGTACAAACACGTCCTGCCGCAACTTGTGCGCGACCCTAAAAGTTTTTCTCCTTTGCCGAATAAAAATGATCCATACGGCAGGGATCTTGTATCGCAAATCTGGAATACTCAAAAAAATATTCGCGAATCTCGGCTGAATAAAATCAATAAAGCCCTTGTTATTGCGGTGCCTCAGCTTAAAGACCTTTCTGTTGAACAGGATACGGCCACAGGACTTCCGCACCTTAAAGTTAATTATGAACATTGGCGTCGGCACGGAGCTTACCAAAACGAGGCGGCGTTTTCCGACGGCACATTGCGCCTGCTTACACTGCTCTGGTCCATTTTCGATGAAGGAGGCCCGCTTCTTCTGGAAGAGCCTGAACTTTCTCTGCATGAGTCCATCGTAAGTCAGTTGCCCGGCATGTTTGCGCGTCTTGATAAAAGCAGGAAGAAGGCAGTCAGGCAGATTTTCATTACATCACATGCTGAGGCAATTCTGAATGATCCCGGTATAGGTGCAAACGAAGTGTTGCGTCTGGAACCGGGTACTGAAGGAACGAAAATCCACGCGGCTGATGAAAATGATATGCGGCTTATAGAGGAAGGGCTTACCGCCGCCGAAGTTTTGCTTCCTAAGACTCGACCTGCCCGAATAGAAAATTTATCCCTGTTTTCATTGCTATGATTATTCATCTGGTTGCCGAAGGTCCTATGGAAGAAGCCGTAGCAGAACGTCTGTTGCCGTTTTGCGGGCACACGCCCGGCACTGTGTATGGCAAACAGGGCTGCGCGTATATTCGGGAAAAAGCGGCCAGGTTTCACCATTTGGCGACAGAACACTCCGGCGTATTGGTACTTACGGATTTCCGTGATGCCAAAGCAATTTGCGTCGCGGCGGCGCTTCAGGAGTATGTATGGAACAGACTGCCAAATCCACTCGGATCGTTTTTGTGTTGTTTCGCCGTCAACGAGCTGGAAAGCTGGCTGCTTGCGGATCGAAAAGGGTTGGCAAATTTTTTAGGCATCGCGGTATCCAAAATGCCGCTTCAACCGGAAAAAGAAAATCTCCCAAAAAGAACTTTGGTTAACCTTGCGCGCTCGTCGCGAAGAAACAGGATTAGCGAAGGGATAGCGCCGCCGCCGGGACACAGGTCTGCCGTCGGGCCGGAGTATGTACCACTTATGTATGAATTTATTGCCAATTTCTGGAATATTGAAGCCGCCATGCGTTGCGCGCCGAGTTTGGAACGTTGTGTACGACGTTTGCGTGAACTTTCTCAAAAACGTAGGGGCGAATAATTATTCGCCCCTACATTGGGGCCGCGCGCGGTTGCGCGCGTTTAATTGTAACAATGCGGACAGGATGTCCGCGCTCCCAGGAAGATTATTTGTAAGGCGGTGAAATAAATGGCGGTTTCAAAAAACAATGATAAAGGAAAAACCGTTGAAACCCTGATCCACGATGAGGCGAAGCGGCTCAATATACCGACCACGGAACTTTCCACCGTGGCCCGAAAGGAAGATTTGAAGCCGGTACATGTCAGCTACAAGCGCCGCGATCCCGACCTTGATCCTCAGTTGATCTGGCGCGGTAAATATGCGCAGGAAGGCATGGAAGACGGCGATTTGTCCGTCCGCGCCGCGCCGCTTTACATTCAGGAAAAGGTACATCCAAAAGTCCTCATTGATGATTTGAAGCGGGAAAGCGAAGCCAGAGCGAAAGAATCCGCTCCGCCGTCCGCCAAACAGTTCAGCCTTTTCGCCGATTTCAACGGCATCCCCGAAGGCGTGGACAAGACGGAGTTTTACCGGCACGAGCAAAACTGGTCGAATCGCCTGATTCTGGGAGATTCCCTGCAAGTCATGGCCGGACTTGCCGAACGCGAAGGATTGCGCGGCAAGGTGCAGGCAATCTATTTCGATCCGCCCTACGGCATAAAATTCAATTCCAATTTCCAATGGTCAACCACCAGCCGGGATGTAAAGGATAACAAGGCAGACCATATAACCCGCGAGCCGGAACAGGTCAAAGCGTTTCGGGACACATGGAAGGACGGCATACATTCGTATCTGTCATATATTCGAGATCGGCTTATCGTCGCGCGGGATTTGCTTACCGATAGCGGCAGTATTTTCGTACAGATCGGTGATGAGAATGTACATCGAGTGCGGGCGGTGATGGATGAGGTGTTTGGCGAGGAAAATTGTATTTCAGTAATTCATTTTCAAACTACCACAGGTCAAGCCTCTGACATACTTCCTCGCTCGGGGGATTATATCCTATGGTATGCAAAGCAACGCTCAGTGCTTAAGTATCGGCGGTTATACAACGAGAAAGACCTTTCATATCTGGCTAGTTATTCCAATGCCATGTCAATATTGAATGGAGAGACACGAAAGCTTTCATTTAATGAAAACAAGGGTATTGTATCAGTTGAAAACGGATGGAAAATTTATTCCGCACAAAACCTAAGATCTCAAGATTCCGGAGCGCAGGATAGCCGCAAATTTGTATTTCAAGAGAAGGAGTTTGATTGTGGACAAAATCATCATTGGAAAACAAGTCCTGATCCCGGCATAAAACGCCTCGCAAAAGCGGGGCGTATCCAGATCAATGGCAACACGCCAAACTACATTCGGTTTGTAGATGATTATCCAGTTACGGAATTTACAAACAAATGGGATGACACCGCGATTGCAGGGTTTAGTGGCGACAAAAAACGATACGTGGTCGAAACCCCTGCCAAAGTAATTCAGCGCTGTCTGCTTCTTGCCTCCGACCCCGGCGACCTTGTCCTTGATCCAACCTGCGGAAGCGGCACAACCGCCTACGTCGCCGAACAATGGGGACGCCGCTGGATAACAATAGACACTTCCCGCGTATCGTTGGCATTGGCACGCGCCCGGCTCATGGGCGCGCGTTATCCTTATTATATGCTGGCAGACTCCCCCGAAGGTCAAAAGAAAGAAGCGGAAATCACGCAATCAGCGCCGTCCGTTAGACCCACATATGGTCATATCAGCCACGGCTTTGTCTATGAACGTGTTCCGCATATTACGCTGAAATCCATTGCCAATAACGCGGAAATCGACGTGATTTGGGAGAAATGGCAGGAAAAACTCGAACCGTTGCGTAAGCAACTTAATACCGCTCTCGAAACCGTTTGGGAAGAATGGGAAATTCCGCGCGAAGCCGACGATAAATGGTCTGATACCGTCAAAAAACTTCATGCGGACTGGTGGCAAGCCCGTATTGCCCGGCAAAAGGAAATAGACGCATCCATCGCGGCAAGGGCGGATACCGAATACCTCTACGACAAACCCTATACGGACAACAAAAAGGTGCGCGTCGCCGGACCATTTACGGTGGAAAGCCTGTCGCCACACCGTATGCTGACTGTGGATGAAAACGACGAAATCATTGATCCTCTGGAGCAGACTGCACAGGAAGGGATCAAGGATTTTACCTCAATTATCTTGGAAGAATTGAAAACCGCCGGAGTGCAGCAGGCAAACAAGGAAGACAAGATCGTTTTCACCAGTATTAAACCCTGGCCCGGCCGTTATATCAGCGGCGAGGGCGAATATGAGGAAGGCCGAAAACCCCGCCGCGCCGGCATTTTCATAGGCCCGGAATTCGGCAGCGTAACGCGGATGGATTTAGTCGAGGCCGCCAAAGAAACAGCCGACGCTGATTTTGACGTACTCATAGTCTGCGCCTTTAATTATGACGCCACTTCCTCAGATATGACGAATCTTGGCCGCATCCCCATACTCAAGGCGCGGATGAACGCCGACCTGCACATGTCCACCGAACTCAAGAACACGGGCAAGGGAAATCTCTTCATCATCTTCGGAGAACCGGACATTGAAATTGAAGATGCCGGCAATAACCGGATTCAGGTAAACATCAGGGGCGTGGATATTTTTGATCCGGCAAAGGGAGAAGTCCGCAGTGACGAAACGGACAAAATCGCCTGCTGGTTCATTGATACCGACTATAACGGGGAAAGTTTCTTTGTCCGCCATGCCTATTTTCTGGGTGCCAACGATCCGTACAAGTCGCTCAAAACAACGCTGAAATCAGAAATTGATATGGAAGCGTGGGAAAGCCTGCACAGCGCCGTTTCGCGTCCTTTCGACAAACCCAACTCCGGCTGTATTGCCGTCAAAGTAATAAATCACCTCGGCGACGAAGTAATGAAAGTGTATAATGTTACTTAAATATTTTTCAAAACATTATTTTTTACTATGAAGAAAACAAATAGACAACTTTTTCATAACGATGAATCAGATAGAAAAGACTATGAAGAACTGTTCATTGTTGCTGAAAAACTGAAAGATTTATTAGAACGTGTTTCTAAATCCGGACTAATACAAATCATTGGCAACATTGAAGGTATTGCTAATGAAGTAGGACGTTCATTTTGTGGATCATGGTTGGGTTACCATTCATGTGTATACTACAACGGACTTCAACCACCACCACCGGGAGCGTTTTTTAATCCTCAATGGGGGACTATGAAAGATGCTTTTGGGCCACTTGGTTCAAAAGGGAATTGGGTTCAGTTTGACCGATTAGAAGTAATTCAATACATTTTAGAATTATCAGGAGGACATAATCTAAAGGAAATTGAATCAAAAATCAGACCTATGTATGATGAATATAACAAATATAAAAGTGAAATTGAATCTATTTTAACAGTTATTTGTAATGACTATGATGATAAATATTTAGCAAATACACTTAAGGATATTAATTGTCTTAAACTTCCAACAAAGCGCGAAATTATTACGCATAATGCACCTAGTAAACGTATTATAACAGGTGATATGGCGGCAATTAATCAAGGAACAATGGTTCCGCCACATTACGATATTCTTGCTGAAGTATTATGTCATAAATTTTCATTTGATTCTTTCCATTCAGCTTATGATGTTGCAATGAAAGCAGCTTCGCATATAGAGCGAATAAACAAAAAACAAAAGAAACATGAAAGAGGTGGTATGAAAATTTTTATCGGGCACGGACAATCAAAATTATGGCTTGAACTTAAAGATTTTTTACAAGATCGATTAAAATTGTCTTATGCCGAATTTAATAGAGTTTCAGCAGCAGGAATTTCGACTAAAGATAGGTTGTCTGAAATGCTTGATAGTTCATGTATGGCCTTTTTAATTTTTACTGCTGAAGATGAAATGGCTGATGGTGGCTTTCAGGCAAGAATGAATGTCATACATGAAGCTGGATTATTTCAAGGACGTTTGGGTTTTGAAAAAGCGATCATCGTTTTGGAAGATGGATGTGAAGAATTTTCCAATATTTTTGGAATTGGACAAATACGTTTTCCTAAAGGTAGTATTTCTGCGGGATTTGAAGAAATCCGTCGTGTTTTAGAGCGAGAGCAGATTATAAATGAATAACAGATTTTTTATCACATTGCTATATAGGGGATGGATAGCATAGTGAGTTTTCTTATTGCCGATACCTTCACCGCCAGCCTGACCAGACTTACCGCCGATGAGCAAAAGCTGGTTAAGCAAACGACTTTTGATGCGCAGGTTAATCCGGCGAACCCCGGTCTCAAATTTCACAAGTTAGAAAAAGTGCGGGACAAAAAATTCTGGTCGCTACGCGTGGGTCAGGACATCCGCATTATTGTCCATCGCGCCGCCGGTAATATACTGTTCTGCTATGCGGATCACCATGACAAAGCGTATGCCTGGGCGGAGAACCGCAAACTGGAAGTTCATCCCAAAACCGGCGCGGCGCAGATCGTTGAACTGCGAGAGATTATTCAAACCGTCGTTACTAAAATTCAGACCGCACCGACCAAATCGCTTTTTGCATCGGTATCTGATGAAAAACTACAAAACTACGGCGTCCCTTTGGAAATGCTGCCGGCTGTCCGGGCGCTCGACGATCAGGATTCCTTATTAGAACTGGCGGAACGTCTTCCGGCTGAAGCGGCTGAAGCCCTGCTGAATTTAGCGGTTGGGATTACTCCGCCTCTGCCTGTACCTATTTCGTTACCTGAAGATACCGAAGAAGTGCCGATATCGGCATTCAACCACCCCGACGCACAACGCCGCTTCCGCCTTATGGGAAGTACAGAGGAATTACAGCGGGCATTGGAATATCCCTGGGATAAATGGATCGTCTTCCTGCACCCGGATCAGCGCAATTTGGCGGAAGGAAAATATAATGGCTCGGTAAAAATCTGCGGTTCAGCCGGTACAGGCAAAACGGTTGTAGCCCTGCATCGTGCCGCGCACCTTGCACGCACGCATCCCGATTCGCGTATTCTTCTAACTACTTTGAGCGATCCACTCGCCAATGTTCTTCAATCTAAACTTAACTGTCTTTTAGCTCATGAACCGAAGCTGGCGGAACGCATTAATGTTCGTTCTTTGTATAGTCTGGTTAAACGCCTTTTCCGACTACATGCGGGCGAAACCGCACGGGGCGCGTCCGTTGCTACCCGCGAGCAGGTTTTGGATATATTGGAGCGGGAAGCCACCGTGCTTGGCATTAGTGGATATAAATTGGCTTTTCTCTACGCTGAATGGCGTGAACTTGTGGACGCGCGGCAACTGACTACATGGGAAGAATACCGCGCGACGCCTCGCCTCGGACGAAAAACCCGTTTATCCGAACAGCGCAAGCAGGCGCTTTGGGCGCTGTTTGAGCAGGTAAACAAGTTTCTGGCGGAGAACAATCTCTATACGGAATCAGCCTTGTACACGCGCATTGTTGAAACTGTGAAAGGCTTCAATAACCCGCCCTATGATTTTATTATCGTGGATGAAGCGCAAGACTTGAGCTATGCCCAAATGCGATTTGCAGCGGCATTGGGAGCGCACAGGCAGGATGCCTTGTGTTTCTGCGGTGATTTAGGCCAGCGCATTTTCCAACTGCCGTTTTCATGGAAATCTCTCGGCGTGGATATTCGCGGTCGCTCAATCACCTTGCGGGTTAATTACCGTACTTCACATCAGATACGCAGACAGGCAGACAAGCTATTGGACGCGGAATTTACCGACGCGGACGGCAACACGGAAAAACGGGATAATCCGGTTTCCGTTTTTAATGGCCCGCCGCCGGAGATTCTGACTTTCGATTCTACGGATGAAGAAAGCAAGGCTGTGGCCGACTGGCTGACCGCAAAACGTAAACAGAATGTCACGCCGAATGAAATGGCCGTCTTTGTGCGCTCCGAGGCGGAAATACCAAGAGCGGTTGCCGCATTGGATGAGGCGAAACTCCCATATGCAATATTGAACAATGATATGGATATTCCTAATGACAAAGCCACAATAGCAGTAATGCACTTGGCGAAGGGGCTTGAATATTGCGCCGTTGCCGTTATGGCCTGTGATTCCGAAATTATCCCATCACAGCAGCGAATTGAGGATATGGGCGAAGATGCCGATCTTGAGGATGTGTACAATACCGAGCGCCAGCTTTTGTACGTCGCCTGTACCAGAGCGCGCGATCATCTCATGATAAGCGGTACAGAACCAATATCGGAATTTATCGAAGATTTTTAACAAAATTCGTCCGAATAAAAATTAATCTCTATACTTGCCGGGCGCGGTAACAAGGATGAAAGCGTTAATTTTTCAGATGGATGGCAACAGAGGGGCGGTATGCTATACCGTCCGTTTTGGTTCGACTTGCCCGGCGTCCAGATTCAGCGCCCTATCAGACCAAGCCAGACGGGCGGATGGATCGCCACGAATTTTCCGGAGTCTATTGTTTGAGAATGGTTATCTGTCCAATACCGTCCAATAAAAGCTCTGGAAGGCCACGAGAAAATGACGGTATATTTGACGGCATACCAAGAAGCTGTAACTTCTATTTATTTGATAAATAATTATTTATAGTATCATTGTAGCAGCCACGCAGATTGAAAGACCGGGGTAATAGGAACCGGCGAGCCGTGAAGCTCCCTGCCTGGCTGCCCATATTAGGAGCCATAAAACGGACAAACCGCTTATTCAGCGGTTGTCCGCCTATCACCATCGGGCTTTCAACCCCGAGCGTTTTTCAACGCGGAGACATTGTAGTACCCCCTTCGCGCGTGGTCAATAGGGGCGAGCCTCGACTCCCCCCCCTTGTGGTTCGTTTCCGGGCAGTTCTTTTACATACAGCCCGTGCATCAATGCCTTTGGCCTTTGGCTTTTTGCTTTTGCGCGGTCTTCTTTTAGATCGCCGCGCACAGTCGTTTGCTGGTTTTTCGATTGATATGGTGTACCGGGCTTGAATTACAGCCCTAACCTTTTGCGCTTTTCTTCAATTCGCTTATTACGCGCCGCCGCTTCTTCATCCGACAGGCGCGTAAGGTTGTAAACATCACTCCACTCCATATTGAGGATTTTTTTTCGTGGTTGCTCTATCGGCGTTGCCGGTTTAACCGCAACTGATTGTATTGGCGTTTCCTGTACTTCTAAATCCGTCTGTTTAGGTAAAGACGGCACTTCTGTAGTTGGCTGGTTTACATCGTTTATCAGTTCAATACATCCCGCATATTTACAAGGTTTATAACCTTTCGCACGGACTTTAATAAAATTAAGAACCGTTCCACGACTGACTTGAATCTGATGCGTTTTTCTCATATATTCCGCAATCTGAGCGCACGACATCGGGCGCTTTTGGCGGCGCAATTCGAATATTTCATTTTCAAATGGCGCAAGACATGATTGATATGGTTTTCCACCCATATTAAACACCTCAAAAAATGTTAATAAACTTTAATTAAAGTTTGAGCATAGCTTAATCAAAGCTAGTGCAAAGCATTGACAAAGCGTTGACAAGACGTTGACAAAGTTTGTACAGAGTTTAATCAAAGCTTAATCAAAGTTTGAGCATATCGTCGGTTATGCTCAAACTTTGTTCAATCTTTGTGCAAACTTTGTCAACGCTTTGTCAACGTTTTGTAAAAAACCGCGCCCCGGTCGCGAGGTATTGCGTCTGTCATTGGAAGGGTAGGGTTCCCTTTCCAATGGCCAGAATTTCCAGCACCACGCGCGGCGTCCCACACGACGCGATTGCGGCGGTTCTCCGCAACCGCCGCGACACGGGACAAAATACAAGGGGGTTTTACGCCCTTGTATTTCGTCCCGTGTCTTGAGAATATGCCCGGCTATTATTCATATTCGCGATCCATGCCGCTTGCCGCTTGCGGGGCATCGCTATATGAATAATGCTTGTAATAAACGGCACGTCTGCGGTTCATGGCGCATGGATCGAGCGTGAACCACAAAACTCACGATTAAGTTCGTAAATAGGTCTTGTGCGTTTCACAACCTTCCTTGCCTGATCTGAACAGCGACGTATTAAATATTTTTTTCCCTACGTATATAAGTGCCTAAAAAGGGGGTTCAAAATTACCTTTAAGATTTTTTCTTGCGTTTTTTCGTCATTTACCTTTTGTTTTGCAAGGAAAGTTTGAAATTCCCGCGCGCATGAACATTTTAATCACAAGCACAGAAACCCACACGGATGGGCAGATGAAGAGGAATTAGCAGGAATATTTTTGAGGCTTTGAACAGGCAAGCAGCATTAACGGCCGGACGCTCAAAGGGTACAACGTCACGAGCCGTGCAAAAATCGGGAAATTCTCTTTAGAAACGAAAAATGAAGCTACTTTCAGGGACAAGGGGACGGCGCGCGAAGCTTTTATTGATTCCGCGCGCCACTGTGAATACCGTTGAAGGTCGGTTATACCGCTTTCATGATCGAAACCACATTATTGCCTTTAGCCGTCTGTACCGTATCGCAGTACCGCGCCCAATCGGCCATCAATCCCTTACGTTTTTCAAACAAGTCGCCACGCTGATACGCCGCTTCCGCTTTGTCTTTAAGTTTATGCGCCAGTGCATGTTCGATCACTTCGCGCGGGTAAGACGTTGTTTCTCCCGCCCAATCACGGAAAGTTGACCGGAAACCATGTTGT
>Ga0082212_10004156_pt1 | contig 20182 bp, 16 predicted proteins | sample TergutNt197P3_FD_71548 | JGI IMG/M metagenome (GOLD analysis project Ga0082212, IMG submission 71548) | Neocapritermes taracua P3 segment gut microbial communities from Petit-Saut dam, French Guiana - Nt197 P3 | ecosystem: Host-associated > Arthropoda: Insects > Digestive system > Gut ... | reverse complement strand
CTCGCCTGTCCGCAGATAGTGTTTTATTTCGGCAAAAATCCAGGGTCTTCCATACGTCGCACGCCCGATCATAACGCCATCTACTCCGTAGCGGTTGAACATCTCACAGGCTTTTTCGCCCGAATCAATGTCGCCGTTACCGATCACTGGGATATACATGCGCGGGTTATTCTTCACAGCGCCAATCAGTGTCCAGTCGGCTTCGCCCTTGTAAAGTTGAGCGCGTGTCCGTCCATGTATGGTGATGGCGGCAATGCCTGTATCCTGCAACCGTTCGGCAATGTCCACAATGTTTTTTGAATCCTCATCCCATCCCAGACGTGTTTTCACCGTGACCGGCAACTTCACAGCCTGTACAATCGCTTTGGTCATCTCTGCCATCAGCGGCACATTGCACAGCATACCGGCGCCGGCACCCCGTGTGGCAATTTTACGCACCGGACAACCAAAATTAATGTCAATCAGGTCGGGACAGGCTTCTTCGGCAATAAGAGCAGCCTGTACCATGGCGTCGGTCAAATGACCGTACAACTGTATGCCGATGGGGCGTTCGCTGTCCTCAATTTCCAGTTTTTTGAGTGTTTTACGGGCATCGCGTATCAACCCGTCGGACGACACGAACTCAGTATACATCATGTCGGCGCCAAAATGCTTGCATATATAGCGAAACGAAGGATCGGTGACATCCTCCATGGGCGCAAGAAATAAAGGTTTCTCGCCTAAATCAATGGTACCAATTTGCATTTACCGGATTTTTTTGTATTTTTGCAAAAATAATAAAAAATAAGATGCAAAAAGGTCTTTTCGCAGGGTCATCACCTTTTGTTCAGATGATCATGGTTATTTTCAGCATGGTGACTTTTTTCCTGTTGTTCATGTTTGTCGGGATATTGTTAGCACCGTTGATTCTTGGTATTCCCATATCCGATCTGATGTCCGTCTTCGCCAATAACCAAGCGGGATTGAATCTCAACCTGATGCGCTATCTTCAAACATTACAGAGTATTAGTCTTTTTATTCTTCCGGCGCTCTTTGCTGCTTACCTGTTTTCGGGAAAGTTTGCCGATTATTTAGCGCTGAAGCAAACCATTTCGGCTAAATGGTTCGGCGCAGTGTTTCTGGTGATGCTCATGGCTGTGCCGTGTATCAATCTGTTGGTTACGCTCAACGAGATGATTGTTTTTCCGGAAAGCATGGCGGGTTGGGAACAAATGCTCAAAAATTTTGAAGAGGCTGCCCGACAAACAACTAAACTGTTTTTGGAAGTAGATCACGTAGGCTGGATGTTTTTCAATATTTTTATGATCGCCTTATTGCCCGCGCTGGGTGAAGAAATGATTTTCAGAGGATTGATACAAAAGATTTTCGTCCGGTGGACAGGTAATGTACATGTGGCCATCATCATTACCGGTTTTTTGTTTAGCCTGATGCACATGCAGTTTTACGGATTTTTTCCACGCTGGCTGCTGGGCGTTATGTTTGGTTATTTGTTTGTATGGAGCGGTACGTTATGGATACCTGTTTTTGCTCATTTCGTCAATAATGCCATGGCTGTTTTTATTGCATGGTTAGTTCATCGCGGAAGTATTCCCGAAGAGATAGAAGTTTTCGGATCGAACCGGAGCGATATTCCGGTTACTTTTGTGGCAACAGTTGTGACTGTCTTGTTATTGTGGATGATATATCGTGCATGGCAGAAAAATAAAAGTTAAATTACATTGAACAAATCTGTTTCTCTCTCTTTCATGTTGTCAGGCATACTTTTCAGTGTCTGTCTTATTCTATCCAATTTGCTGGCGACCAAACCAATCACCATTTTTGGTTTTTCGGCTACTGCCGCGTTGATCATTTTTCCCATTTCGTATATCATCAATGATGTCATCGCCGAAGTATGGGGTTACCGTAAGGCGCGGCTGGTGATCTGGGTAGCCTTTACAATGAATTTTCTGGCCATCCTGTTCATACAATTGTCCGTAATAATATCGCCTGCACCTTATTGGGACGGACAGGAAGCCTATATACAGACATTCAGCCTGACGCCACGTGTAGCATGTGCCAGCCTGATAGCCTTTCTTTTTGGCTCTTTCATCAATGCTTACGTCATGAGCCGTATGAAGATACGCACACATGGAAAAGGTTTTGGCGTTAGGGCTATTGTTTCCACGTTGTATGGCGAATCGGCCGATTCACTTTTGTTTTTCAGCATCGCTTATGCGGGAGTTTTTGCATGGAAAGAAATCTTCATCATGATGTTGGTAGAAACCGTGCTTAAATCGGCTTACGAAGTAGTCATCCTTCCATTGACAACAGTGGTGGTGCGGTACATCAAACGCATAGAGAAAACTGATGTATATGATGAAGGAATATCATATCATGTACTGAAAATACGAGATATTAATTCATAGTTTTTATTGATCATATATTAGTTGTATTCATTATCTTTGTCGCTTCAAAAGAATATTATGTCGGAAAGCATTCAAAAGGAAAAGTTTTTTCAACGGCTGAAACACGCCTATCGTCTGGTTTTCTTCAGAGATGTTACCTTTGAAGAGGTTTGGCATATACGTATTACGCTCATGAACATTCTATCCATCGTTGGTACCGTCTGTATCATATTGGTAGTAGGTTCAATGGCGCTGGTTATATTTACTCCCCTGCGCGAACTGGTGCCCGGTTATACTACCGACGCCACGCGCCGACAAATCTATACCAATGCCATACGTCTCGATTCTCTGGAACACGAGATACATTTGCGCGATCAGTATTTCAATATCATCAATGCGATCATCGCAGGACGTGAACCCGAACTGACGGAAGAAGGCACAGAAAGCAATCCGGTCAATTACGAGAACATCACTTTTACACGTTCGGAACAGGATTCTTTGTTGCGCAAACAGGTAGAAGAAGAAGAACGGTACAATTTCACCATACGGCTGCAGCCTGTATCCTCATCATCTGAAGAATCCATTGCGAAAATACACTTTTTCAAACCTGTGGATGGTGTGGTGAGCAGTAAATTCAACCTTAGCGACAATCATTTTGGGATTGATCTTGTGGCCGCGCCCAACGAAGTAGTGAAAACCATTCTGGAAGGTACCGTCATTATGTCCACATGGACGTCCGAAACGGGATATATCATCCAGATACAGCATACAGCCAATATTATATCAGTGTACAAGCACAATGCCAGACTGCTGAAGAAGCAGGGTGACAGGGTGAAAACCGGCGACGCCATTGCCATTGTCGGCAATTCGGGCGAACTGACTACCGGTCCCCACCTGCATCTCGAAATTTGGCAAAACGGTGCTCCCGTCAACCCCGAAGATTATATTGTATTTTAAACGACCATGAAGAAAAAAATAGCTATTCTCGGTTCCACCGGATCTGTCGGAACACAAACTCTTGAGGTAATTTCCAAACATCCCAATCATTTTGAGGTAGAAACGCTCACGGCAAACAACAATGTAGAGTTGCTCGCACAACAGGCCATCCGCTTCCAACCTAATGCTGTAGTAATCAGTAATGAAAAACAGTATGGCACACTGAAAGAACTGCTGAAGAAACATCCTATTAAGGTATATGCAGGAAACGATGCCATATCGCAGGTTGTCGCTTTGCCTTCGGTGAATATGGTAGTAGCGGCTATGGTGGGATTCATCGGATTGAAGCCTGTCATGAAAGCCATTGAAGCAGGAAAAAACATTGCATTGGCCAACAAGGAAACGCTGGTAGTTGCAGGTGAAATGATCACTCAATTAGCTACGAAGCAAAAGGTCGCCATTTTGCCGGTAGATTCCGAACATTCTGCTATTTTCCAGTGTTTGCAGGGAGAACAGCATAACCCCGTCGAAAAAATTATACTGACGGCTTCTGGAGGACCGTTTCGCAATAAAACTCCAATCGAACTGTCACAAGTGTCCAAAGATGATGCCATGCGACATCCATCGTGGAACATGGGCGCAAAGATCACGATTGATTCGGCTACGCTCATGAACAAGGGATTGGAAGTGATCGAAGCCCGCTGGCTGTTCAACATACCCGCAGAACGCATCGAAGTGCTGGTACATCCGCAATCGGTGATTCATTCCATGGTGCAATTTTCGGATGGCTCGGTGAAAGCGCAGATGGGCGTTCCCGACATGAGAATACCCATACAGTATGCGCTTTCGTACCCATACCGCTTACCTTCGGATTTTCCTCGTCCCAACTTCTTGAAATATTCATCATTGACGTTCAAACAACCGGATAGGCAACATTTCCCTGCGCTTGGCATTGCTTATGAGGCACTGAAAAAGGGCGGTAATGCTCCCTGCATTATGAATGCCGCCAACGAAGCGGCAGTTCATGCATTCCTGAACGACCGTATCAGATTTACGGATATTCCACGCTGGATCGAAAAAGCCATGAAGCATATCGCATACATCGCTAACCCAACACTCAAGCAGTTGCAGGAAACACATCAGGAAACAATTCAAAACTTCGGATTTCGGGTTTAACTTACAATCCTACACGCCTTACCATCTTACGGTCTTCGCACCGGTCTCTCAGGTATGTCATTGTTCGATGTAACACAGGATGCTCAAAATCCGGCGCCAATTCTGCCATTGGCTGTAATACAAACATTCGTTCGGCTATACGTGGATGAGGTATCACAAGTTTGGGGCTATCTATCACACTGTTGCCAAACAGAAGGATGTCAATATCCATTGTTCGTGCATGATAGCCGCTATGTGTTCGTGAGCGTCCCAGTGCCTGTTCAATCTGCTGAACGATTTCCAGTAATGTCAGCGGAGCGTGTTGTGTCCTTAATGCTACGGCTTGGTTGAGAAACCATACAGAATCATCAAATCCCCACGGCTCGCTTTCGTATATTGCCGACATGCCGGTTACTGTTCCCGCATCGCGGTTTAACAAATCAACACACCGTCGAAGATAATCATTCCTGTTCCCGACATTACCACCCAACATCAAATACGATATATCCATTTTTATTGATATCCATTATTTTTCGTCGGTTTGTCGTTATTTGCCCTTAACCGGAATTGTGAAATGGAACGTAGAACCCACGCCGAGTTCGGATTCTACCCAAATATCGCCACCCATTTGCAACAGTAATTTTTTCACAATCGAAAGCCCCAGTCCTGTTCCGTCCGAATATTGATCTATTTGACGGAAATTCTGGAAAATGATTTCTTTATTTTCTTGTGAAATACCTGAACCTGTATCCATGACATAAAAATGTACGATGTCCGGCTTGTCGGGCAGGAAGCTGCATCGTACGAATCCTTTTTCAGTAAATTGAAAAGCATTTTCTATCAGTTTCACAAAAATCTGTCGCAGTCTGAGAAAATCCGTATGAATCTTCAATTCAGAGTTTTGCAAACTTTCATCTATCCATAATTCTACAAAAGGATACCGGGTTTCGACGATCGGTTCGACGTATTCTTTAACGGCGGTCATGATTTTCGACAAGGGAAATTCATCCATACAGAAAATCAACTGGTTGGCTTCAATTTTTGCAATATCTACAATATCGTCAATCAATTGCAGAAGTTTTTGGCAATTTTCTTGAACTAATTCCAGATAACTGGCTTGTCGCGCCGGAGGTAAGTGCACAGAGTACAACAATGATGAAAAGCCGACAATAGCATTCATGGGCGTCCGTACTTCATGCGAAATGTTGGACAGAAAAGCCGATTTAAGTTTGTCAGCCTCTTCCGCCTTGTTTTTAGCCGAAATCAAATCCTGTTCAAAATACTTCTGCTTGGTTTCGTCTACCAGATATCCGTCTAAGTATGATAATCCGTCATCGCCTGTAATAGCCACAGCCCGGACATGAAACCACCGCAGTTCTGTTTTGTTTCTGTAGAAACGGAATACTTCATCAAGAATGGTATGATGATGTATGGCATGGTTAATCGCTTTGAGTAAATCATGGCTGTCGTCCGGATGTATTCCGTTTTGAAAAAGTAATAATGAATTTTCAGGCGATTCAACCGGTTCTCCTGTCATTTCGTTCCATCCCGAACTGACGAACAACATTTTTCCTTCGTGTTCGTTTCCGAACGAAAATCTGAAAATTGCGCCATTGGGCAAATTATTGCTCAGGTTTAGTATCTGCTGTTCGCTCAATACCAATTCTCGGGTTTTATCCTGCAGGGCATGTTCAAGGTCTGCCTTATATTTGTTCAGTTCGGCATTGATGGATTTTATTTTTCTTTGCCTTACAGACATGTATCCGATGAAAATACTTAAAATGATAATCACCATCATGCATAAACCCTCGATGATGAGTAATAGTCGTCGTTTCAACTGTTCTGCCTTCTTTTCTTTCTCATGTTGATCTTTCACATAGTGTTCCGCAAAAGTATACGCTCTTTTCTGGACTTCACCGAGTTGATCAATCGAATCTTTGATAGCAAATGATTGTGACAGATAATAATAAGCTGAATCAAATTGTTGTATGGCGGCAAAATTCCGGCCAAGATTTTGTTTCACTATTGCTTCCGCCTCTCTGTTTCCGATCTGAAGCGCCAAAAACATGGCTTTTCGGTAATGATCAAGCGCTTTTTGATGGTGTCCCTTTTGAAAGGAAATCAGACCCGCGATGTTGTAGGATAGGGATAAATCCTTTTTTGATTCGGATAACAGCGCCATCTTTAACCCTTTTTCAATCAATATCTGTGCCGAATCGAGTTTTTCTTCCATCATGTAATAATTGGCGAGACCGGTATATGCAATCGTCATACCTTCTACCGATTCATCTTCTGTGTAGTACTCAAGCGCCTTGTAGTAACAGTAACGTGCAGAGTCCATCTGGTTGAGGCTGAAATAGACAGTGGCGGAATTGTAATAATTTTGGCCGATGGAAGTATTATTGTCGTTTTCAAGATAAATTGTTCGCGAAAGATCAAAATAATGAATTGCTTCCCGATGTTTTGCCATTTTTTGGGACAGATTACCCAGTAAGTCGTAACAATAAGCCATATAAACGGAATGGTTATTCTTTTTAGCGATGTTCAGGGCTTTAAAAGCAAAATCCATTGAGTGAGAATAATCACCACGGTATAATGCGATAGCGCCCCGATTGTAGTATTGTTTGTTGAGTACATCTAAAATATGATGTTTTTCGGCAAGTTCGATACATTTGTCCGAATACTTGTCGCTCATTTCGGAATTACCGATACAAAAATGTGCGGAAGATAAAAGATTGTACAAACCGGCCAGTGTTTCAATATCATTTGTCTTTTCGAAAAAGGGTACACACAATTGGCCGTATTCGATGGCTTTGATGAAATTTTGAGCATCGAAGCTGGCCGAAGCCATCTTCATGTGTTCTTTCGCATTCGTTTTTTGATCGGGCAACGAAAGTTCTTCCGGTTGGCTTTTTGTTTGATCAGACAAAGCCAATGCCGCACTTCGCCCATCAAACGGCAAAATCAGCATAAGTATACAAAAAATAAAACAAAATTGATACATCGAAAATCTTCCCATCTTTCTACCGGGTTAATATATGAAATATGTCTTCCAACGATTGATGATATTGTTTTTTAAGATCGTTTACCGTAGCGTTGGCCACAATGACGCCCTTGTTGATCATGATCGTTTTCTGACAAATGGCTTCTACTTCCTGCATGATATGCGTGGATAGCAATACTGTTTTGGATTTGCCCAGTTCCGAAATCAAAGTGCGTATCTCGATGATCTGGTTGGGATCCAATCCGGTAGTCGGCTCGTCGAGAATCAATACAACAGGATCATGGATCAAAGTTTGCGCCAATCCTACACGTTGACGGTACCCTTTTGACAAAACACCTATTTTCTTATGTTGTTCATTTCCCAGTCCTGTCGCCTCTATAATAGCCGTAATTCTTTGTTTTGTGCCGGTACCGAGTTGATATATGCCCGCTACAAAGGTAAGATACTCTTTGACGAACATATCATGATAGAGGGGATTGTGTTCCGGCAGATAACCAATACTGCGTCGTACTTCCATTGATTGGCGCTCCACGTCGAACCCGTTGACAGATATTGTTCCCGAAGTAGCCGATATGAATCCGCAGATCATCTTCATAATGGTGGATTTTCCTGCGCCGTTAGGCCCGATAAATCCGACAATTTCTCCGCTGCCAATCTCAAACGATACGTGATCAACGGCGCATTGATTCCCATAAAACTTAACGAGGTCTTGAACAATGATTGACATGTATCACATATTTTGACGACAAAAATAATAAATAAAATTAAAAAAATACACATAATTTTGTTGTAGTGTTTTGAAATCTGCAAAATTTGTATTTACATTGCCGAAAATTTTAAATCTTCATTTGTTGAATCTATTCAAGTCAGTTTTGTTGAGTTATGGTACAAAAGAAGCGATTGGTAATAAGTTATAAAAATTGTCCGGCCGAAGTAATACAGGCGATCAAGGAAAAATATCCATTTGGTTATGGCGATGCCATTATTAAGGTACAAAAACCGAGTGGTGATTTTTTTCATGCGATTACAATAGATTTTGAGGATGTCAGTTATTTGGTAAAGGTTGATGTAAAGATTGACAATCTTACCGAAGAAGAGTTCGAAAAACAATTCGGGTCAACTGTTGATGAAGAAGCTGAGACTTCCGATTTCGACGCAAAGGATGATGAAAATCCCGACAATGTTGTATCCTCAGAGAACAATTATGATGAGTAAAGGATGTCTCGAAAATCGTTCCTGAAAGATTATTTTTATTTTTCACGAGCCGAACGTCTTGGAATCCTTGTTTTATGCGGATGTTTTCTGTTGTTGTTTGCTTTCAGATGGTCTTTGCCTCATTGGGTGAAACATAGGATTCCCGATACTGCTGCATACGAGGAAGAAATTGCACGTTTCCGAAAAGCGGTTGATGCGGTATATATTGCAGAAAACCAAAGCGAAACACAAGAACAGTTACTGACGCCACAGTTTTTCTATTTCGACCCAAACCGAGTAACTGATGACGAATGGAAAAAACTCGGACTGAATGAGCGGCAAGTACGAAACATCAGGAACTATCAAGCAAAAGGAGGACATTTCAAACAAAAGGAAGACCTGCAAAAGTTGTACACGATCTCTGCATCTCAGTATCAACTTCTGAAACCGTATATCCGGATCTCCGGAAGTGAACAGGCTGTAAAAACGACTACTGTGCATGAAAAACCGGTTATTGTAGACAAAAAACATGCAACAGATCATACGGCATCAGAAATTTTTGATCAGCAATCTTTGCAGATAGAACTTAACGCAGCCGACAGCAGTCTATTGACACAATTATCCGGCATCGGTCCTGTTCTGGCTGCACGCACCGTCAAATACCGCAACCGTATCGGAGGTTTTGCCGATGTGGCGCAGTTTGGCGAAGTATACGGCGTCAATCCCGAACTGGTCAAACGCTTGTCTCCTCAACTCAGTGTTGACAGATCGCTTATCAGGAAAATAGACGTTAATAAAGCAACAATCAGAGAACTCACCAACCATCCGTACCTGAATGAGCAGCAAGCAAGAGGAATTCTGAATTACCGGAAATTACAAAGCCGTATCAACAATCTGAATGAATTGGTGCAGAACCATATCCTGACATCTGAAGATGCAGCGAAAATTGAGCCATATTTGACGTTTGAGTAGCAACATTTTTATCCGTATCCTTAAAAAATGAAGACTATCCGTCAAATCAAGATTGAATTGCACCGGCAATTGTCAGGACAATATCCCGAAATGGAAATTGAAAGTTTCGCCCGCATTCTTTTCCGACATTACCTGAATATGAGTCCGTTACAGATACATCTGTCGCAGGACAACGAATTACCTGCCGGAATAGAACAGCAAATATGTACAGCGATCGTCGACCTCCAAAAGTATCGTCCGATACAATATATCATTGGTGAAACTGAATTTTACGGATTAAAGTTTGAAGTTACTCCAGATGTGCTGATTCCCCGTCCTGAAACGGAAGAATTGGTGGATTGGGTGCTGCACGAACATGACAGGGATGAGGCATTACAAGTTGTTGATATTGGCGCTGGAAGCGGATGTATTGCTGTGGCTTTAGCCGTCGGTCTTCGCAACGCCAACGTGTGGGCAGTAGATGTTTCGGAAGCGGCATTAGTCGTTGCACGACGAAATGCCATGTCAAACAAAGTGAAAATCAACTTTCTTTTGAATGATGTTCTGAAAGATCATCTGATGGGTTTTGAGCCCGCATCACTGGATACGGTTGTGAGTAATCCCCCATACATAGCATTGTCGGAAAAACAGCATATATTACCCAATGTGCTGGAATATGAACCACATCAGGCATTGTTTACACCCGGCGGCGATTTTTTGATTTTTTACAGACATATTGCCGCATTTGGGATGAAATGTCTGAAACCGCTCGGAAAAATATTTTTCGAAATCAATGAAGCCTTTCCCGAAGAAGTTACGGAGATTTTAGAACAATACGGCTATTCGGATATAACTGCGAAGAAAGATATCAACGGTAAATGGCGAATGATTTCGGCACAGAAGTAGAAAAATGCTATTTTACAGTTTTTTCTTGATTTCTATTTCCTGATATCCTTCAATGATATCGCCGATTTCAATATTATTGAATGCTGCTATATCAAGGCCGCATTCGTAACCGGTAGGCACTTCTTTCACATCGTCCTTAAAACGCTTGAGCGATCCAAGTTCTCCGGTGTGAATCACAATACCATCGCGGATGATCCGTATCTTTGAGGTACGTAATATCTTACCTTCGCGGACGATACAACCCGCCACTGTTCCCACCTTACTGATTCTGAATACGTCGCGAACTTCGAGCGTGGCAATGATCTCTTCTTTAATTTCGGGCGAAAGCATTCCTTCCATAGCCGATTTGATTTCTTCAATGGCATCATAAATGATGGAGTAAATGCGGATGTCAATTTGTTCCTGATCAGCCATTTTACGGGCATTTTGCGACGGTCGCACCTGAAAGCCTACAATTACCGCATTGGATGCTGCCGCCAGTGTTATATCCGATTCGGATATCTGGCCAACCGCTTTGTGAATAACATTCACCTGAATTTCGGGTGTTGACAGTTTGATGAGCGAATCGGACAGCGCTTCTACAGAACCATCCACGTCGCCTTTCACGATAATGTTGAGTTCCTGGAAGTTGCCGATAGCGATACGACGTCCGATTTCGTCGAGGGTAATATGTTTCTTGGTACGCATACCCTGTTCGCGTTGCAATTGGCTTCGTTTGGCGGCAATTTCTCGTGCTTCGCGAAAATCGGCCAATACGTTGAATGAATCGCCGGCTTGCGGAGCACCATCCAATCCGAGAATCAGTACCGGCATAGATGGCCCTGCTTCATCTATCTTCTGATTACGCTCGTTGTACATGGCTTTTACGTGCCCCGTGTAACTTCCGGCAAGCACAACGTCGCCCGTGCGCAGCGTACCGTTCTGTACAAGCACAGTAGCCACATAACCCCGTCCCTTATCCAACGACGATTCGATGACCGAGCCTATTGCTCTGCGATTAGGATTGGCTTTCAATTCGAGCAATTCCGCTTCGAGCAATACCTTTTCGAGCAACAGTTCGATATTGGCTCCCGCTTTTGCAGAGATTTCCTGCGACTGGTACTTGCCGCCCCAGTCTTCTACCAGATAATTCATCTGTGCCAGTTCTTCTTTTACCCTGTCAACATTGGCTTCCGGCTTATCTATTTTATTGATGGCAAACACTATCGGAACGCCGGCGGCTGATGCGTGGTTGATCGCTTCTACTGTTTGCTGTTTCACACCATCGTCGGCGGCCACTACAATAATGGCCACGTCGGTGATTTTAGCGCCACGGGCACGCATAGCTGTAAACGCTTCATGGCCCGGTGTATCAAGAAATGTGATGTGACGACCTTCGTCCAGTCCCACACTGTAAGCGCCGATGTGCTGGGTGATCCCGCCTGCTTCACCGGCAATCACGTTGGCGTTGCGAACATAATCGAGCAACTTGGTTTTTCCGTGGTCAACATGTCCCATGACTGTAACAATCGGCGAACGCGGGGACAAGTCACCCTCATTGTCAGTATCTTCCACAAGAATATCCTGCGAATCGGCGCTGATAAATTCCACCTTGTAATTAAATTCGTCGGCCACCAAAACCATCGTTTCGGCATCCAACCGCTGGTTGATTGATACAAACAACCCCATGTTCATGCAGGTAGCGATGACTTGTGTTACCGGAACATTCATCATCGAAGCCAATTCGTTGACAGAAACAAATTCGGTGACTTTCAGAATATTTCTCTGGCTTTGTTGCAGTTCAACTTCTTCCTGCATCCGCTGGCTTACAGCATCGCGTTTGTCACGACGATATTTAGAACTTTTCGATTTGGTATTTTTTGTTGTCAGGCGCGAAAGCGTTTCCTTGATCTGTTTCTGAACATCTTCCTCTTTCACTTCTGCGCGAAGAATCTGTTTTTTCTTGACTTTACCCTGTCCCTGATCGAATTTCTTCTGGTTGGCCTTGTCGTTGACAACGATTTTTTCCTTGTCTTTATAAATACGTTTGCGTTTCTTCTTTGAATCATCGTCCTGAATGACATCACCAGGCAAATCTATTTTTCCAACCACCGTCGGTCCTGATAGTTTAATCGTAGGACGTGCTATATCTACTGTTTTCTTCTGTTTGTCGCTCTTTTTATCGGAAGGCTTTTCTTCTTTTTTAGGTTGTGAAGCTGGTTTGGTTTTTGTTTTTTCGGTTACGGCGGCTTTATGTTGTTGCGTACGCGCTTTGCGTTCCTTTTCCAACTGTTTTTTCGATTTTTTAGGAGGCCGTGTCCTCTGATTGATGGCGCTGAGGTCTATTTTTCCGATCACCTTTAACTCATCGAGCGTGTCCGTTTCTACTAACCGTTCTATTTCCTGGGGAACGTTTTCCTGTGTTTCGGGTTTCTCGTCGGGTATGTCTGCTACCGGCGTCTGCTCTTCGGATACAGTTACCGGTTCCGGCTGTTTTTCTTCGGGTTTCTGTTCTACCGGTTCCGGTGGCAGAACTTCAGCTACCGGCGGTTGGGTTTCCTTTGCCAATAGCGTCTCATCCTCTTGTTTGATCGGTTTTTCCTGTACAGGAGGCTGTTCCGGTTCCGGTTTAGGTTCTGACTTGGCTTTAGGTTTGGATTCTGACTTGGTCTTAGGTGCAGCTTCCGATTTGGTCTTAGATTTGGCTGGCGTCTTTTTAGGTTTTTCTTCCAGATTGATTTTTCCGACAATTTTAAATTCCAAATCGCGGGGATCTGTGAACAGAGGCGTCATTTTTCCCGAACTGGTATCTTTAATCAATATCTGTGGCTCAAGTTCTTCTTCATCATCATTAACACGTGCATGGTCGTATTCTGTGATATCAATAGTTTCCTTTTTTTCGCGGAAACTGCGAAGGTTGATACGTTCGGCGTCCTTTTTCGCCGAAATGTCGGAACTGTATTCCTTGGAAAGCAACGCATACAGTTCGGGCGCAATTTTACTGTTGGGATTTGCATCAACAGTATGCCCCTTTTTCTTGAGAAATTCCACTATGGTGGAAATTCCCACGTTAAACTCACTTGCTATCTTGCTTAATCTGGTTGCTTTCGTTTCTGACATAAACACAAACAATTTTTATTATTCGAATTCGGCCGTCAAAATCCGCATCACTTCATGGATGGTTTCTTCTTCAAGATCGGTACGTTTCACAAGGTCGTCCGCTGATAATTCCAAGACGCTCTTGGCGGTATCGCATCCAATGTTCTTCAATTCCTTGATGATCCATTCTTCAATTTCGTCGGCGAATTCGTCCAAATCAACATCTTCTTCTTCCACTTTATCTGCTTCGCGATACACATCTATTTCGTAGCCGGTGAGCATGCTGGCCAACTTGATGTTTGTACCACCCTTACCGATGGCCAGCGACACTTCACTCGCCTTCAGAAAAACTTCCACATGTTTGTCGGCTTCGTTCACCTTGATGGAGATTACCTTGGCGGGACTTAATGCGCGTGTGATGAACAACTGTACATTGGTGGTATAGTTGATCACATCAATGTTTTCGTTACGTAATTCACGCACGATACTGTGGATACGCGAGCCCTTCATTCCGACACATGCGCCTACGGGGTCGATACGGTCGTCGTATGATTCAACAGCCATCTTTGCTTTTTCGCCCGGCAGACGAACCGCTTTTTTGATGGTGATCAGGCCGTCGAAAATTTCAGGGACTTCCAACTCGAACAGACGTTCGAGAAAAACGGGCGAAGTACGCGACAGAATAATCAGCGGATTATTATTTTTCATTTCCACACGCAACACAATGGCGCGTATCGTGTCGCCTTTGCGGTAATGATCTGCGGGTATCTGTTCGCTTTTAGGTATGATGAGTTCATTGCCGTCGTCGTCGAGTACCAGTATTTCGCGCTTCCATATCTGGTATACTTCTCCGGTAACGATTTCTCCGATACGGTCTTTGTACTTGGCGTAGATGTTGCCTTTTTCGAGTTCCATGATACGCGCCGACAGGTTTTGCCGCAGAGACAATATTGAACGGCGGGCAAAGTCAGACATTTTTACTTCGTCGGTTACTTCTTCGCCAACTTCGTAATCCTCGTCAATCTTTTGCGCTTCGGTCAGGGTGATCTGAAGGTTGGGATCAGACAGTTCGTCGTCGGCAACTACCCTCCGGTTACGCCATATCTCAAAATCTCCCTTGTCTATATTGATGATGATGTCAAGGTTTTCGTCTGTCCCGTACTGTCTTACAAGGGTACTGCGAAACACATCTTCAAGCACGCTCATCATGGTGGCGCGGTCAATATTTTTTAACTCTTTAAACTCCGCAAAGGTGTCCAACAATTTTAAATTATCCATCGTCTTGAAATTGGCTAAAAGGTGATCGTAACTTTGGTTGTTTTGATATCGCTAAATTTTAACTCTACGGTTTGCATCACGGTTTTAGGCCGTTTTTGCCCCGCTTCTTTGATTTTTGCCTTTACTTCGAGCATAATGCCTTCATTATCGGCATACTGCAACAATCCGGTGATTTTTTGACCGTCGCATGTTACCACATCTACCTGTCGTCCACAGTTTTTGCGGTATTGTTCCATCACTTTAAACGGCTTGGTGAGACCGGGTGACGAAACTTCCAACTCGAAATCCTCTGTTTCACGGTTCAATCCCGATTCAATGGCACGACTGATATTGACGCATTCCTCTATGGTGACGCCTTCGGGTTTATCTATTTCCACAAATATCCTGTTGGCGCTGTCAACATTCACATCCACCAAAAAAATGGACGTCTCGCGAATGACCGATGAAACACTATTGCTAACAATGTCTCTCGAAATCATGCTTTTAACATATAAAGCGAGGGGGATTTAAGTCCCCCTCCTCCATGCATTAAATATGCTTTAACAAAAATCGTACAAAAGTAATATAATTAGATGAAAAAAACAAAAAATGAAATGGAAAAAATTTAATAATTCCTTCGTAACTTTGCACCCAATTATTCAAATTTAATGACCAAAGCCATATTTTTTGATATTGACGGAACTTTGGTAAGTTTCGACACTCATACCGTCCCATCCTCAACCATTGATGCGTTAACCGAAGTTAAACATCTGGGTGTTAAGATTTACATTGCCACAGGAAGATCATTGAAGCAGATTGACAATCTGCACGGCCTGACGTTCGACGGATACATCACCATGAATGGCGCTTATTGCGTGAACGGCCGGAATGATATTATTCACAAATGCGTTATTCCAAAAGAAGATATCGAAGCCTTGATTCGTTATCAGGAAGAGCACGGGCTGTTTCCCGTTGAAGTTATGACCGCAGAAGAACAGACAATAAATTATATCAGTGAACAGGTCACTTCATTGATCCAATTGGTCAACCTGCCCATGCCAAACATTAAGAGTCTCCGCGAATCCTCGTATAGCGAAATACTTCAGATGGGTATTTTTGTTGATAAAGAAAAGGAACGGAAAATTATGCGAGAGGTGCTTGTCCACTGCCAGTCAACCCAATGGAATCCGCTTTTTGCCGATATTAACCTGCGCGGTTGCGATAAACAATCGGGAATTAACTATATACTCAAACATGACGACATCCGGTTGGACGAAACCATGTGTTTCGGCGATGGCGGCAACGACATATCCATGCTGCGGCATGTAGCCATCGGCGTGGCAATGGGAAACGCATCGGACGAAGTAAAACGTACCGCCGACTATGTTACCGATACAGTGGAAAACGACGGGATATGGAAGGCGCTAAAGCATTTCAAGGTAATATAAGCGTTATTTCTTTTTCGAAATCTCAATAATCTCCTGACCGAAATGATTCAACGACAGTTCCAGTACGCCTTCCTGCAGTTGTTTTCCGGTGAAATCACCGAAAGTCTGGCCGGAAAACAATCCCTTCACCGAATATTTCCGATCCGGTAATACCCACGGGACATTGATTTTTCGTACTTCTTCGCCTCCATCACCCCTAAGCACCACCACCGCGCCGTAACCTTCATCGTTCAATTTTCCCCACCAGTGCCAGTCATCATCTGTTGGCGAAGGTACGCCGCTGAATTGATAGTGTTCATAAATACCGTATCGTTGTTGTAATGTTTTCAACATGGCAAAACGGCTGCGATAGCGTTCGATATTTTCCGCAGTAAGCGATTCCAAATCTCCCGCAAAGGAAGAGGGTGCACCCATGAGCCAACTGCACACCTGCCTGTCCTGTATGTTGACGGTCAGACTGCCTTCATAATTGGCTGTTACGGCGCCGAACACTTCAAACCGTTCGAGTGGTAACCCGCGATGCGTATACCAGATATCACGCGCTCTCAAACAACCCTCAATCAATTTTCGGCTCAAACTGTCTTTATTCATGTTCCATGAAGCATCAACACGTTGGCGCTGTTTGCCTGCTCCCCAATATTCGTTGACTAAGGTATGATAAACGTCCACATGCTGCAGAATGGCGACGTCTCCTGCGGGGCCGGGCGTTTTCCAATAGATTTCGTGCGAGAGTTGAAGGAATATATCGGGTGCGGCGGCAAGTATCCTGTCCTGCGATGCAAACAGCCCGCGTAATCCACGCAGATACGATTCTTTCAGACTGCGACTTTCGTGTCCTTCGGTAATATCGCCGTAACAGATAACGCTCTGATCCTGCTTGAAATAAGTTGCATCATACGCACGACTCATAAAAATCACGTCGTCGGCATATTTGTTGCGTGCTTTTTCGTAAGCCATAGCCAGCCCCAAGCCACCCTGTTTTTTCACTAAGGGGATACTGTACAAAGGCGGCGACTCGTTTTGCCTGATAAGTTCGAGTTCATTATAATATACCGAAGTCCACAAACCCGCTTTCATTCCCTTTTTTATCAAATCCGCATTGAAAGCCTTCAAATCCTTGAATTTGTCGGTATCGGGGTTTACGCTCATCGTCGCCCAACCTGCCGACGGGCCTGCATCCGACCATCCCGCATCCAACTGAAAGCATTTGAAGCCAATGCGTGCAGCAATATCGGCTGCTACCCGCATGTTGTTCTCGTCGATGGACGCCGCATAATTGGTCCAGGTACAGAACAAAGGCGCCACCGTCTTTGTTGTATCCACCGGCATCAGGATGTGTTGCTTGAGATACCGGCGAAACCCGTCCTCCACACAGCGATCGCGGGCAGTAGACAGGGCGCTCGCGGTAGCGTATGTTTCTCCGTCGAATGCGTAAACAATCATTGGTTCGGATTCAAATGATTCGCCCGGGCCTAATATCCACTCGAAGTAATCGGGTTGGTATCCAACCTGCCCGTCGTCGGTGAGTTTTCGGGGCATGGATGGTATCTCGCTCGCCACAATCAGCCCGCGCGAAGCATCTGTATTGGCGAAAGCAACAATGGAAGGATCAAGACCTCTCACGGATGGCGTCAAATGCGTTATTTCGGGAAAAAGTCTGTCCGACTGGATATGCGCCATCAGGAGATGATCTATTTTGAGCCAGTGTTTTCCTTCGTTGCGAATTGTCATCCGTTTGCGAATGGCAGGATAACCTTTGTATATTTCATAAACGATCTCGAATACGATCGCCTTTTCAGCCGTTTCACCAGCTAATGTCAGCCGTATTTTGTCTTTTTCGGTTTTGTCAATTTGGTGACTCACGATATGAAACGAATTTGCTTTCCGGCTGCACACCATCACCGAGTCTGTCCATTCTACGGCTTGCGATGCGTCTGTTTGCTTGAGCGACACATCTACGGCGTCGGTTTGGTTGTTCAACGGCTCGTTCTGTTCGACGCCCGTTTCAAAACGGGTCAATCCACGAGGTCTTTCGTTGGGAAATGCTTTCCGTACAACAAAAGAAAATTCGTTAACCGGCACTTTTACGGCGTTCCCACGAATCAGCAATTCGGATTGAATACCCGATTCGTTCAACATCATTTTTTGATACAGCATCCCCGACCGGATGTCAAAAGCATTGTCGTCACATGCGACCATCCACTGTTCACGGCTGGCGCTGCAAGCGCAAAGTATCAGGCACACCGACCAGCATACACAAAATTGTACTAAAGTATTACATTTCATATTTATTCGATTTTCGGATTTTAGTTTGATGTTGCAAATGTACGTAAAAAATAAAATTCTATTTTTGTATTCGTAAAAAAAATAATTTTTATGCCGACAGGAGCAAAAGATTTGACACATGGCGCTATTTTCAGCCCGTTGGTTCGATTGGCCTTGCCTATTACGGCGACCAGTTTTATGCAAATGCTTTATCATCTCACCGACATGGCCTGGGTGGGGCGGATGGGCAGCGAGCAGGTAGCGGCAATAGGATCGGTAGGCATGTTGATGTGGCTGATCTCATCATTTTCGTCGTTATCGAAAATTGCCGCTGAAGTGAGTATCGGACAGGCAATCGGCGCAAATCAACCCCGCAAAGCGATGGCTTTTGCATCGCATACCACAACCATAAGCCTGCTGATGTCGCTCATTTTGGGCGCAACGCTGTTTGCGGGTGCAGGTTTTGTTTTGTCGTTTTTCAAACTTTCGCCGCAAATATTAGATGATGCTGTTGATTACCTGCACATCGTTTCCACAGCAACGCCTTTTTCCTTTCTCATTCTGAATTTTATAGGCATCTACAATGGGGCGGGACGCAGCAATATCCCCTTTTATTTGGTTACTTCGGGATTGGTGTGCAATATGGCGCTCGATCCGCTTTTCATCTTTGGTATCAACGGACTGTTTGAAGGAATGGGGGTAAGAGGCGCGGCGCTGGCAACATGGTTATCGCAGGGAGTGGTACTGCTGCTGTTTGTGTATCGCTTACGCATCAACGACGGTATCCTGAACAGGTTTCCCTTCTTTGTCCGTTTGAAGGCCGGTTTGTCGTTGCGTGTGTTCCGGCTGGGTTTTCCGGTAGCCATCATGACCCTGTTCTTTGCAGGAATCAATACCTGTCTGGTACGCATTGCCTCCATTCACGGCGGACATCTCGGCATCACTACCCAGACAACCGGCGGACAGATCGAAGGGATTACATGGAATACGGCGCAGGGTTTCTCAACGGCGCTGAGCACTTTTGTGGCGCAAAACTTTGGCGCGGGCAGGATGAACCGTGCATGGTCGGCTTATCGTTACACACTGGGACTCATGTTGTCGCTGGGAGTGCTTGTTACGGTTGCCTTTTTGCTTTTCGGCGGCCGGATTTTCGGTATCATCATACCCGAAACAGACGCTGCACTCGCCGGCGGCGATTACCTTTTCGTGATGGGGTTCAGTCAGGTTTTCATGATGCTGGAACTGACCACGCAGGGAATATTTTACGGTACAGGACGCACACTGCCGCCCGCTGTGGTAAGTATTGTCTTCAATTTCGCCCGTATCCCGATGGCATTGCTGCTTGCCTCATGGATGGGGATCACCGGCGTATGGTGGGCTATTTCGGTATCAAGCATCATCAAGGGCGTTTTACTTCCACTCTGGCTGAAACACAAGGTGAAGTGACAATTGACTGAAAGTGAAAGTTTTTTCTAACGCTCTTAAAATATTCAACAAAAGATTGTATCTTTGCAAAAAATTAATATTAAGGTCATGTTAATAGCCAATCCGATATACGACACAGTTTTTAAACGTTTGATGGAAAACAAGCGCAGTGCAAAGTT
>Ga0082212_10004155_pt1 | contig 20185 bp, 21 predicted proteins | sample TergutNt197P3_FD_71548 | JGI IMG/M metagenome (GOLD analysis project Ga0082212, IMG submission 71548) | Neocapritermes taracua P3 segment gut microbial communities from Petit-Saut dam, French Guiana - Nt197 P3 | ecosystem: Host-associated > Arthropoda: Insects > Digestive system > Gut ... | reverse complement strand
GAACCTAGCGGCGTAGCCTCCGATACATCCGAAGTTCTGTATATGCGGGTTGGGTAAATAGTTATTGCTCTCAGGCGGGAATATGTAATCTTTAAGCGGCGATATACTGTTCTTCATATCAGCTCTATACGCGGCACAGACGCGCAATTTGAGTATACCATTTTTGAATATTGACCTATATAACCTTTCCATTTCTTCTGTTGTAATGTTACCGATGTCTCTGTAGAGATAGCTGTTAGGATTGCCAACGTAGGTATCAAAAGCGTCTTCATCGTATATATCCGCATACCCATGTACAACAAACTCCAGCATAGTATCCTGTACTCTTATGATACTGAGATTCCTGTTACACAGGAAATACTCCATCAACTCAGATTCACCCTCGCTCTTTTCTATACGGCACTCTAAACCCGCGAGAAGCAACTGCTGTGTCTCTATTATGCTTGCTGTGGTACGGAGGTTGTTCAGGTGCATTTGGTAGTCGCGTCTGTGCGTCTCAATGGTCTGCATGACTTCTTGTACACGCATACGCTCGAACACTGATTCAAAACCTTGAAGACGTGTCCTGATAATCTCACTACGCATATCAAGACGCTGCGCGAACTGTTCGATTAGCCGTTCATAGTCAGCAGATGACCGTGACCCAAGGCTCTTTAGCAGAGACATTTCATCGACTGATAGCGGAATATCCGCAAACAGTTTCGGCAAATACTTCGGTATCATCATTTGAAGGGCGTGGTATCTGCGTATGTCCAGATAATCTAAGAAGATGATCGCGCTGTTGTCGCTGACATAAAATAATCCGTCCAGTTTCTTGATGTAGAATACACACAGGTCTTCTTGCAGGGTATATTCGGTGAAATACCGCTTACTAAAACCGAAACTAGATCGTACAATATCGAACAGTTGGCTTCCGGTTTCCTTAACTCGCGGATAGGCTATATAGACAGTGTAGTTGTGACCCAAGTCATTCAAGTGTATTTTTTCGACTATGTTTTCAGCAGAAAAATCGCCATACCCAAGCGGTACGAACGCCATATGCAGCGACTTATTATTGGGGAGCCTGCCATGCAGCACCGCCCTCAGTGTCGCTGTGAATGATTTATCCATGCTGAATGATTGTGCTGTGATGTTATCGAACAGTCTGTCCGCTATTTCGTTTGTTAAGGTCATATTACTGATTATTTTAGTGAACATGACGAACCCCCTTTCTGCGCGTGAACGCGTAAGTGATAAATTATAAGTGTTAAGTGAGATAACTCAACACTTAACACTTTTAACTTGGGCGATTAAAGATCGCCCACAGCGTTATCTGCTTTGACCACATTCAGCAGGAAGCATTTCTCTGTGATACCGAAGTCCGCGAAGGTCTTATCCAAATCTCCCGGTGAGAGTGATGAGCCGTCTAGGTTCATAGTGCCTCTGCTATAGTCTATCTCCGCGTCTTCCAGTGCTTGACGCAGTGTGGTGTTCTCGTCCAGAATCTCCGTCTTGCGTTTGACATTGTTGCCGATTGTTACTTTTATCATGATACTTTTTCCTCCATAAAATAGATTAGGGGCGGATGGTGATCCGCCCAGTGTGCCTTAAACGACAACTTTAATACTGTCTGTGACCTTCTTGTGTTCCGCGCGGATCTCATCCAGAACCTTGCCGATACCGTCTTCGATTCGGTTCAGGTTGACGACTGACGCTCCGGTCTTCTCCGCGACATACTCCTTCGCGTCTTCTACATCCGCAGGGATGGGCATGGTGACAGTTGCCAGTTTCTTCTCGTCGTTGGTTACGCCGCTGAAACTGATACCGTAATCACTGATACTGTTGCCGCCTATACCGACCGCGAACAGTTCCTCTTTGGTTTCCTCGTCCACGATTTTGAGTGCTTTGGGGCGGTGCTTCTTGACCAGCTCAAGGTCGGTCATTGACACTTTAGATGTGACGACATAGCTGTTGCCTGCGATAGTGATGTTTGCCATGATTGTAAGCCTCCTAATAAATTATTGAAGGCGGCGTTTCCACCTGCCTTATTTGAAGAATATATATTTCTGCTCGGTATAGATACGGTTATGAAATGACAGCGGAACGTAAAAAAACAAGGTTCGGAAACCTTGTTTGCGGTGGTTACGCTGGTGCTTTTGTGGTCTTTCGTCGCAATCGGTTGATATACACAATCAGCTTTAAGACTGCCTTTGCTGCGGATATCAGTGCTGAAACTGCTAACAGAGCGATTTCTGTGATTTTTAGCTTGTTCATTGTTCCCCACCTCGCTTTCGTATTATGATACATTAGAATGTATAATTGAAATAGGGTGGGATGCGGGAGGGATGTTAGCACAAGACCGCCCCGCCGATATGGAGGGGCGATTGGTGTCCAAGTGAAACGGGAGTTTAGTTTACTCGTCATCTTCAGAATCGTCACTTTGCTCCTCAAACTCAGCTTTTATTTCGTTAGAAATAATGTCGCCTTCCAATATATTGTTCTTGTATTTCCTTGCAAAATCATTTGCAATAGTCCAACCGATTGCTTCTGTTATACCTGCCGCAATCATCGCCGATAAAACCCATCCCGCACCAGGTAAAAATTTAAGCAAACCTCTTACAATAGTGCGTCCAATAATAGGGGCAGCTACTGCTGTTAGTATAGTTTTGGCCATCGTATCTGTAACTTTGATGCCAAAAACCTTACCCAGTGCTATTCCCATAGTAACCTGTGCAGCTGTAATGGGAATAGCATCCGCAATCGGGATTGGTATAATACCGGCAGCCGCACTCGCGACAGTTGCGGTATGAATGACTCTATTGCATTTTTCTTTTTGCTCTTTCGTCATCAATTTGCCCGCTTTCAGTTCCTCTGCTCTTTTCACTTTTCTGTAATAAGCCATGGTTAATCCTCCTGTTAATAATTCTTTTATTTTTCCGTTTGCTAAATATATCATTCCTTATCACTACTAAGACCCAATAGCAGTACAGCGCGGCTTGAAAGCCACTCCAACTGCCGTTCGCTCTGCTCTCGGTTGGGCTCACTGCGGTGAGAGGAATTGCTCCGCAACGAGGATTTGCCATTGACCCATTTTGCAATAAACAATATTTAATAAATCAAAGGTGATTCAATCATTAGAAAAAAATAATTTCAAAGTGTTGTCGGTCGTGGTATCTTTAATACTTTCAATAAGCGGTAATGACTTATAATGTTTTTTGTACCAATCTTCAATAGCCTTTTTGATGCTATCGCCATGGTCATCTATTACTTTCATTGATATACCGTGTTTAAATCTTAACTTCATTTCTTCCAAAACACATGAATGCACTTCTTTCATTTCTTTAAACAGATCTTCGATTTTTTCGCAGACTTCCTGATTTTGGGGATGGTCTTCTCGATGGAAATGTAATCTTGGCTGTTTACCTTTCCCCCGAGAGCGTTCGGAAATAAAATCGCATACTTCTTTATATGATAATTTGAATTTATTAAGTTGTATCGATGCGCCGGAAGCAATATTGAATAACGAATCAGACCACGTTTTTAAGTCACTTCCAAAAAATTTATACAATTGGGAAAACATTTCATTCAAATTGTCTGTAACAATTAAATATAAATCCTTATCACGAAAAAACATTATTTTATCTATACTCTTGTCTTCTCTTTCATATTCGGTTATAAAATCAGTTAAATACTCACTTGCAAACTCATCAAGAAACAAGTCAAACCCCCGAACAATCTGATGAAAACGCTCTTTATATTTTTCTTTATTTTCTCTGTATAAATCCCCGATTTCTTCTTCGGAACCGTCCTTGTTCCATGGTAATACATTAATATCTCCAATACGTTTGGCAAGAATATTATACTTTAATTCATCGTTTTCGTATTTACAATATATTCGACTTAAAAAGGGCCCGTTCATTTCTATGTTATAATTTTCATTGATTAATCGTTGTAAAATTTGCGTTGCATCTTCTATTTTACCTATTGACGAATACACAAGTACACACATCTGGAGTATATCAAAATTATTACCTGCAAGACTAATTGCCTTTTTTAAAAGATTTTCTATTTCCGGTCGGTTTTCGGTTACATCAAGTAAAGATATATGCTCCATAGCGCAGGAAGCCGCTAAAACATCTTCTCGCATAAGCGGGATATGAATTTCGTTAAACTTACGAAAATCTTCTAATGCGTATTCTTTAAATTTAATGCTATCTTCACCAAATTCTTTTTCAATAAAAATTTCTCTCGCCGCATTTCCTTTATGATACCAAAACGGCGGGAAAGCGCCAAAATCCTTTGAAACAGAATCAAGCCTTTCATAGCGACGCAAGGAAATAGGGTCAATTATCATTGAATTATATTGATTGATTTGCTTTTCGGTAAGCCGTAAAGCATCTTTAAAATTATATGTATCAGAAAGACGCCATGCAGTTTCAAATAAGTCACGCCGAAGAGCGTTAAATTGGTCAATTGCGGAACGTTCTAATTCCCATTCCTGCTTCTCTTTTTCAAGAACATACTGGCTCTTATTCTTACGGTAATTCATATAACCGATACCGATTTGTGTTACCAAATTGATTGCGATTGCCGCTGGATGCCCGCCGGATAAAATCACAGTTGGGTTAGGAATTGCACTCCAAATGGCATTTTTCATTTTATGTTGATATTCTTTTTCAATAAATTTCTTATCGCCTTCTTGAATTCTAAAAAATGTAACAGTGTCAAGAATTTCTTTTAATACTTTCAAAAGAGGTTCATCTTTGGGAAATTCTTGTAGATTTAAATTATTAAGAATTGCGTCATATTCCTGTTCAAGAATATAGATATCGCTATAATCAACGATTTGTGAAACTGATACCATGCAAAGATTAAGAGCATATGCTGCTCTTTTTCCTTTTTCACCCTCAAAAGATTCCAATGGTGCGGTTTTTTCGAATCTGTTATCAAATTCCTCAACCTTTAAAGCCAACTGGTTAAACTTGCTTTTAGATATAAACATCGTTTTCCTTCTCCTTAAATTTATTTTGAACAAAAAATATATCTTAATTTCCCTTCAGATTTATTTCTAACTTTATGGGAACATGGTCTGATATTGTATGGTAATACTGGTCAAAAATATTTTTGTATTCCTCGGAATTTATTTTTACATATCTATTCACGGCATCAACCCTGTCCGACAGTGTTACATATGCCTTTACTTTGCCATTATAGCTAAAATGGTCATAATCGTTTTGTGTATAGCCATCATGCGGTACTTTTCCGTGTCCGTTTATAGTGGTTGGTTTATCTTGGGTAATGTAAAAATCGGATTTATCATATTTGATTTTAGGGGATTTGGTTAAACACAAATTATAATCTCCTAAAACAACACTGTAGACATCCATGTTAGTTCCGGGAGCATCACATTCTACAGCATCATAAATTTGATTTGTAACTAAATTAAATTCATCTCTCTGTTTTTCTATACCGTTTCCACTTGAGCATAGATGAATATTTATTAAACGAATTTCAACTTTCGGTAAATTCGTAGGGGTAAATCTTGCATAATAAGGAGTTCGTTTAATTTTCCCGCTATACTTTTTTAATATTTTAGGTTCGGCAAGATTTCCGTCTGTATCTTTGGCTAAATTAAATTTATGAGTGTTCCACAAGAAAGCGAATCCTAAAGGTTCTTCGCCTTTTTTGCGATTTCCGTTTAATGGAGGTATTTTGCAATAACAATTCCACTTTTGCATAAAAGATTTTCTGTTAATTATTCTAATTAGCTCATCAACGGCTTCTTTTTTCATTACCTCTTGTAATGCCACAATATCGTATTTTTCCTCGAGAATAATACCGGCTATATTATAAAAATCACGTTTATTGGAATTTCGATCTCTATATGTATCATTTAAATTAAAATTTTGAATGTTAAACGAACCAATTATATAACTCATAGATAACCTCTCATGTTTTAATATTTTGGATACTAAGGTTTTACGGATATTTCTGAAACTGTTACACCATAATCTTCTGCCAATCCTACAACCTTGTCTTTAACGAGCAAGTCAAACAACTCTGCGATTGCATTCAGCGGTATAGTCGCCATTGTTTCGTTGACAAACGGCTTAATAATCCTAACGACTTCCGGTAAAGTGCCATTATTGTCGAAAGCTCTATTTGATATCCCGCCTATAACACTTACCAGCTTATCCCAATCTATCTTTTCTATCGAAACAGAAATATCAAGCATATTGCCACCTTCGTTTTCTGTCCTTATTAGAGTAACATCCTTGATTGACAACTCAGTGAAGTATATACCATACCCCTCTGCAAAAACGGAAATTCTATTCTTTGTAAACAGCGTGATTGGCTTCATAATAAACCCAATATTGCTCGTAAGCAGTTTACCTGCGATTTTTACCAACCAATACGGAATGCCTGCTTGTTTTTCCTTTGCGTCTTGAATACGCGAGAGCAACTTTTCGTAATCAATGTGATGCAGTTCTGCGTTAAGTTGTATCATTCGCATCATTCTCCATACAACTCCGCAACCGCCCTTGCAGTATCACCTATCTCCCGCACAACCCCCTTCGGAGCAACCAGCTTCACCCAAGTGCCTTGACTTAGCAAAAACATTTTAATCCCATCACCGTATACCTCAGCCTCTAGCAGATATTTGCCGTGTCCGCTCTCAATAATCTTCGCCGTGGGCAGCTTGTCCAGTATAGACTGCACCAACGAACCGGATTAAACCGTTTGCGGTGTTCAACGATACCTTGATCCTGTCTGCACGGAAATAGCGCGGTTCATCATATTATTACCTTCGCTACAGAAAATAACTCTTTATCCGACAAAAACTCGTCAAAAAAAAGAATAGCTACCGCCTAACGCCTACATATAAATGAACCACTTATATCATCCTTATTGGCATTATATAACACTCACCTTCAAAAATCAAGTCATTAGACTTATAAATTAATAACGCAATAGCCGTTTGTGAATGATGTGTTTCCTCTCTAAAATGGTATGGAGGGTGAAAAACATGGTAAACGTCAGTGAGCAGGTTAGAATCAAGGTTAAGGAATATAGGAAACGAGCGGGTTTAACACAGGAGGAGTTGGCTTTTAGAGCTGATATGCACGTTTCATTTGTTAGTGAAATAGAAAGAGGCGTGAAGAAACCGTCTATTGAAAGTTTGGGGAAATTATTATCGGTTCTCAATGTTAGCTTTCGGGAATTCTTCGATTTTGAAGTGAAGGTAAAGCCATGCTCTGCGATAGAAAAGCTATTGAATGAACTACATAGCCGTTCTGAGCGGGAGATTGAACTAATCCACGGTTTAACCAAGCAAATCTTAACTTTTGAAGACGAGGGAAAAAAATGAGTTTTATGTTATAATCCCCACAGCTTCAAATAGGGAAACTATGGGGGTATTACAATTTACTCTTCCGTTTCTTCCGCAAGCATTATTGTCTGCGAACATGAACTCTCAACCTTAACGACAACGCTTAACTTAATAGGGATTTCGTCGGGATACAGATGCTCTTTATAGTATGCGGGAATATCATAGGTGTACACAATCTTCTGTACGGATTGTCCGGCTTCGTTTACAGTAACATCAAATTCAAAGTGATGTGCTTCATACCGATGTGCTTGTTCAAGAATGTACCAAATCATATTCTGTACATACGATGGTAATCTTTCATTAGCAGCGTTTGTAATCATTTTATTATAAGCAGACATTTTATTTCCTCCTAGCTAGCAAATATTTATTTCAGTTTATGAAACCCCGTCCCGTTGAGTGGGGCAGGGTTACTGCTTCAAATACCATAATTCCAAAGCCTTGATTATGGTTTCCTCTATCGTCTGTGCCGGTGTATCTGCCGGGAAGAAACGCTGTATTCTCTCTTTGAGCAGTTTGAAATGTTCAACCCGCACAGGCTTGTTTTCCTGCATAATAGACACAATGGCATCATTATTTAGCCGCCCTTCTTTTGAATGTGTCCGCATTTTAATTGACTCAGCGTGTGATGGAACGCGGTCTTCAGCTTCGATAACATAAAACAGCATTCGTTGCTGCTCATGCGGCAGATATGACAGTTCAACTGCGGAACGCATGGAGAGTCGGTCTTCGTCTACCATGTTCAACATTGGCGGGATTAGTTCTGTTAGGCGTATATAGCGGCGTACCTGTTCGCGGCTTTCGCCAACCGCTTCACCTATTATCTCAGCAGTTTCCTTACCTTTTAACTTCCCCACCAGTGGCGTGGAAGTTAAATCTGTCCTCTGCCCCTGTCGTTTTATCGCTTCCAGTTTCATCTTATATGACCGCGCCTTCTCGCTTGGCAAAATAACCTCGCGTTGAAGATTTTTGAGTCGACCATTGAAATTACGGCTTCGTCATGGCTCATCTCGCGGACGATACAGGACAGAGTTTCAAGTCCGACCAGTTCACAAGCCATCTTGCGCCGATGACCGCTAATCAGTTCATACCTCCCATCTTCTTTCAAACGCACAACGGCAGGTGTCTGGATTCCAACGGCTCTAACGCTGTCAGCCATTGCCTGCATAGACTCATCCATTTTTACCAAAAACGGATGGTTCGGAAAGACATCAATTTCGGATAACGGTATATCCAGTACCTTCTCCCGCTGTGCGTCATCCCGTGATTCTTGAGTCGAAAACAGATCGTTCGCCGAGGGCAGATTAAGTGTCGGCAGCTTCTTAGGCATCAGCCATCACCGCCTTTGCCAACTCGATATAAGCTTCCGCTACTTTGCTTTTGCTGTCATAAACGAAAATACTCTGTCCGGCGGCACTGGTTTCGGCAGCTCTGACAGACATCGGGATTTTCGTATCATAGATATTCAAATGGTTCCCATACTGCTGCCGCAGAGTATCCTCTGTAGCTTTTGCCAGATTAGTGCGTGCGTCCACCAGCGTAAGTAATATGCCGCTTATGTTTAGACAGGGATTTATCTGCTTTTTTACTTTAGCAATGGTTTTCATTAACTGGGTCATACCCTTTGCCGGCAGATACTGAGCTTGTACGGGTACGATAACACTGTCAGCGGCTGCAAGAGCATTTATTGTTATCATTCCAAGCGATGGCATACAGTCAATGAGCACATAATCATATGACGGCTTCACCGTATCCAGATATGATTTCAGAACAAACTCGCGGCTCATAGCTCCTACAAGAGCTACCTCCATGCCTGACAGCTCTATGTTAGACGGAACTAAGTCAACGCCCTCGGTATGGTGCAGGATACCCTCATGTGGATTTATCGGCTCGTCATTTATAATTTTTTCCATCAGTGTTGCAATCGTAATAGATAAACTGTCATTGTCTGCCCAGCCGAGCGAAGTTGTGCAGTCGCCCTGCGGATCTGCGTCTATGAGCAGTACCTTCTTGCCCTGCATAACTAATCCGACACCGAGATTGACCGTTGTAGTTGTTTTAGTGACACCGCCTTTTTGGTTCACGATTGCTATAACTTTTGACATATGTTTTCATTCCTTCCATATAAAAATATTTCCATGCAGGTGATAGATTGCTGTCGTCTAATATCATGTCACTGCCTCCCTTGTAAATAAAACGCAATATAAAGAAGCCATCAGCCGGAGGGCTGACGGATTCTACCTGATTTTATAATATATCGTTGATTTTTACTATGATTCGCTATAAAATAATATTAGAAGAGGGGTGCTTACATGGGGAAGACTAATGATGATGGCGAGAAGATATTGAATATAAAGCCTATTACAAAGGATAATCCTGACCGGAAAAGTACATCAGCGATTGAATCCCTTAACCTTAACAAACTCGTTCCATACAGTAACCATCCCTTTATTCTATATGAAGGACAGCGATTCACTGACATGGTTGAAAGCGTCCGCGCCAATGGCGTACTCGTACCGATTGTCGTTCGTTCCGTAACCGAAGAAGGGAGGTATGAAATATTATCAGGTCATAATCGCGTGGAAGCGGCAAGAGCGGTAGGAATCAAGTCGATTCCCGCCATCATACGAAGAGGCCTGACCGATGAAGAGGCATTACTTATTGTTACCGAAACAAATCTTATGCAACGCTCATTCGCAGATTTGAAGCACAGCGAAAAGGCGATTGCGCTGGCGACCCATTATTACGCAATGAAGAAAAATCCCGGTTATCGTACCGATCTGTTACAGGAGATTGAAGATTTGTCCTCAGTCCCAGTGGGTCAAAGGTTGAGTACAAGAGGCACGCTCAGTGAACAACATGGTTTAAGTAGCACATCAATCCAGCGTTATTTGCGGGTAAATAAGCTAAGCAAAGAGTTGAAGCAATGGCTCGATGACGGCGGTATCGCTATGAGGGTAGCGGAAGCCTTGTCGTTCTTGAGGGAGAAGGAACAGAAGATAGTCGAGGGTTTGCTTGCCGCAGGTAACAAAATCAGTATGAAGCAAGCAAATAATATTAGAGTAGCGTCTGAAAAGAGCTCTCTCAACAAGACTGATATAGCAAAGATTATGAAATCAGGGACAACTCCCACGAGATCTAAGACTGTGAAACTCAGCATGGATTTATTCTCTCTGCACTTCAAGGACGGACAGAGTGCAGAAGAGATTGAAAAAATTATTGGCGAGGCACTAAAGAAATACTTATCAACATAATGTTGTTAAGAAGTAATAGTCTTTTATAGGAGGGTTATCTATGTCACAAAAAGTATCATTACAGAAAATCATTGATGTTGTATTAGAAGAAAAAGGGATGCGTGATTATGTAGGCTATGATAGTATTGTACGGAGTGTAAGGCGCGGCTTTGACAAGTTGCTTGAAAGTTTAGGTGGAAGTAAAGAAGAATTGAAAAATGATGGTAGAAAAATCTCATTTGATGAATCGGATGTGCCTTTTATGAAGGTCATAATAGAACAACTATATGAAAAAAAAGGGATGATGGCAAATTTCCTAGATGAAGGGTCTAACGTATCGTCAACAGATGTCCGCGATCTAATAATGTCAATTATCGAAGAGGAGAGTGAAAGAGGAGTTACTGAAGACGAGATATCTGATTTGGCACTTTTTTTACTAAAAAACTTTTCCTACTGGTCGTTGTCTTCTATGGAAAACTGCCATTATTTTATTGATGTACTGGCAGCGAATTTGCATGACTTAACAAGTGCAGAAAAAGCTTTGTATTTTTGCAAGGTGGAACACATTATCAAAAAAGAAGTTGCGTTGCGAATTGCGGAATCAACCATAGAAGTTTACAATATCTGTAAAGATAATGTTGATAACACTGTTTATTGCGAGACTGATCCAGAAATTCGCTTCGAGTATATTCAACGAGATAAAGCTATACTTGCAAAAATTGAAGAAGATAATGATTTGCGTTATTATATAGAAAAAAAGTTGGGAAAAAAAGCTGAAGAAATTTTTAAGTATGCAAATTTAGGTTAAAAGATCAACTATATAATTCTGCCGTTGTGATAGCAGTGACAGCAAAAATAAAAATATTGTAAATATTATAAATAGAAAGAACACGACCATTAAGCCGTGTTCTTTCTATTTATACAGTGCTATTACTCAAATAAAAACAATCCTATGTTAATGACAAAATCACCCCAAAAACTGTCATATACATTTGTTGTTATCTTTGGTTAAATGTAAATAACTCCTCGTATCTGATGCCCTTTGAAATTTAAACAGAACAGGATTACCCGTTAAATCCTTGATTTCAAGAGATATCAGGACGTTGAGGAATATTTTTGAGGTGATTAATATGTCAATCAAAACAAAAGAAACCCCACAGGGAACTCAACGCGGCGATGGCGCGCCGATTGTTCCCGTCGTTTCCGACACCGAAATGATTCCATCTAGCCCCATCGTGTTTGTTAACCCAACAACAAATCCAGATCGGTACTCACCAGATGAACTAGGGTTAGGATACTTATACGCTGACACTTTTCGCCCCATACTAAAATATGTCAAAGACGCAAAAATTTGGCGTTACTTTGATAGTCGAGTATGGAAAGATGACATTGGTAACATTTATGTGCGGCGATGTATGAAAGATCTTATTGCCTATCTTAAAAGTTCGGAGTTTTTTGACTATTCTAAAATTTTGTCGAAGCTGACAAAAAGAGAGTCAATCATACGGGATGCTCAGGATGTCAACCCTATCAGTCTTAGCGCCTTTGACATAGATCAGCTACTATACAACTGTCAAAACGGCACTTTAGATCTGCGGAACGGTCAGTTTCGTAAACACAATCCGGCGGATCTTATTAGTAAGGTGGCAAACGTCACATATAATCCTGACGCTAAATGTAACAGATGGGACATTTTTGTAAGGGAAGTTATGTGTGAAGATGATAATCTTGTTGCATATCTGCAAAAATCGTTAGGTTATAGCTTGTCAGGTGATACTTCACAGGAATGTCTGTTTGTGTTATACGGACCAACAACACGGAATGGGAAGGGAACGTTATCTGAGACGATTTATCACCTTCATGGTGACTATTCAATGACTATGCAACCAGATAGCTTGGCGCAGCGGAAAGCCAATGGAAGCGCACCTTCGCCTGATATTGCGCGACTTGCCGGAGTACGCTTTGTAAATGCAAGCGAGCTACCAGATGATATGCGGATAAATGCAGCTCGTGTGAAGCAACTCACCGGCGGCGATACTTTTACAACGCGATTTCTCTACAGTAATTGCTTTGAGTTCCGACCCCAGTTCAAAATATTTATTAACACAAACCACCTTCCGGAAATAGGCGATGACAGCCTCTTTTCTAGCGGTCGACTAAAGTTAATCCCATTCGACCGACATTTTGAGGATAAGGAACAGGATCGTGGCCTTAAAAGTCTTTTTCGTGAAGATATTAGTAAAAGTGCTATTTTGAATTGGCTTCTTGAAGGTCATATGCGTTTCAAATCCGAAGGCTTGGTATTACCAGCAAAAGCCGAGGAACTCTTGAAAGAATATCGAATCAGTTCCGATGTTGTTGGTCTTTATATCGAAAACGTACTCGTCTCCTGTGCTGATGATGTTAAGGCTCGAATAAAGACAACTGTATTTCATGCCGATTTTTTAACTTGGTGTAAGACCGAAGGTATCACTCAAAAACCCTTAAAACAGTTCGTAAGTGAATTGCGCCGGAAGAACATACTCGGCAGAGACCGGACAATCGGGAATTATATCAAGGGTTACAGACTGCGCGATTGATTAAATGCACCTATTGCGCAGAGCGGCGGGCATCACCCCGCACTGCGGCAAAAAAGTCTCAAACCCGATTATTAGTAGCTTATATAAAGGAGATGGTTTCATTGACGCAGGCAATCAGGGCTTCTCCCATACTGGAACAAACCACAACCAACGCACATAAATAAATAGCGGCAGCAGTGCCGCAAATAAATAACAAAGGAGGTTATCTTACATGGATAATCTGTATAACAATAATACTTTTGGCTCCGACTCTGACCCCGCAGATAATGACAACGTTATGTCCGAGATTAAAAAGCTGAAGCAGGAAATCAAAAAACTGCAAAAAAAGCTGAAGAAAGCTCGGAATAGCGGTAAAAAGGGAAAAGTCAGAAAGCACAAGGGACGTATTGAAAATCTTGAGGCTCAACATGAACACCTCTTGCGTTTTGTGCAAATCACTGCAAAACAGCAGAAACCACAATGGTGGCAGCAGGCACTGGTAAATGCCGCTCCCAAACTCATAGATGTTGCGCTTCAAAACATATTTCGTCCGCGTAATCATGAGGGTAACGGCAAAAAATAACCTTGTTGCCAGGAGAGGGTGCGACAATATGCCGCTCCCTCCCAAAACCCAGTAATATCAACACTTATTCGTTCGTTCCTTCGTTCATTCACAAAAATCCTATATATAGATTGCCTCTGTTTTTGCCCAAACATATATATGCTTTTCAATGGAACGAACGCATGAACGAACAGCTTGAAGAAAGGATAAAACTTATGAACACTAATAAATTGGCACAGAAAATCGTAAAACATTATCAATGTCATGGCGTAGCTATAACGCTAATTCTACATGAAGTCATTGGAAATTGCGAACGTTTCATTTTCAAACTCAAATTGAAACCGGGCACAAAAGAGAGTTGGATTTTTGATCGGGCGCGCGACATTCAACTCGCATTGCAGTTGCCATTATTCCAACCATTCAAAGAGGGCTTATCTTTATATATAGCAGTTTCGGAACGCCCTGTCATCGAAAACAGCCTGTGGAAGATGCTATCCAGCAGATTATTCCCCAAAAACAATATGTGGCTGCCTTTTGCGCTGGGATACGATATGCGCGGCGCGATGCGGTTTGCCGATTTAGGCAAGATGCCTCACGCCATGTATGCCGGATCTACCAACTCCGGAAAAAGCGTAGGACTGTTGTGCTTAATACTGAGTCTTATGGTAATGCAAACGGTGAATAAAGTCAATCTTATTCTATTTGACGTTGGTGCTAACACGATGGAAGCGTTCGGTGGCGCGCCTCATCTGTCACACCCCATAGTTAAGGACACTGAAACAGGCATCTATGTTATTAAAGCTCTGGTTTGTGAAATGGAGAGGCGAATTAAACTTGACTGCGATGTATTGAAAAATCTGCCCGCTATAGTTTGCGTTATAGACGAATATGTTTCTCTCATTTCAAATATTGGTGACAAAAAGCTGTCTTCAATGTTAGCAACCTCTATCTCTAACCTGCTCCGACGCGGTCGTCATGCTAAAATCCATATGGTTCTTGCCACGCAAGATCCGACAACCAAAAACATGAAGGTTGATGTCGGGAACATTACAGCGCGAATGGCGTTTGCGTGCGCTAAGTACCACAACTCAATAACAATATTAGGTGAAGGCGGTGCCGAGAAGTTACCCGGCAAAGGCGCGATGCTTTTCAAATCATCAGAACAACCTGAGTCAATATATCTTCAAGGCGCGTATATGTCTGGTCATGATGTTAAGCAGTTAGTATCGAATATTGCCGCAATGCCACATGACCTCAGCAGTAAGTTTATGATTCCGGAAGTTAACACAGAGGATTTTCAGACTGATGTTATGCAGCAATATTTTTCAGAGACAGGTCACGGTCGCAATGAGTTAGTTGATATTATACTCTGGGCGTTGGGGCGCGAGAGTATTTCCGCGAATCAAATCCAGCAGCAATTCAAAATGGGTAACCGGGCATCTAGTGTGGTGGATAAGCTGTTTCAAATGGATATTATCGCGGACAAACACGCCAATCAGCCGAGAAAGGTTCTCCCCGTTGAGTTTGAGGATGTTCCGGCAGACGTGATTGCTCTCCTGAACCGTCACAGCTACACAGAGGAACAAATTAGGGACGCTTTCAATTCTAAAGACGGATTATATCAAGGCGACCGCCGAATTTCAAACCAATGACATCAACGTGGGGGTGTCGCGGTGGCACTCCCCATCAACTAAATAAATTATATGAGTTGTTTACAATAATCAAATCTAAGCAGAAAGCAACTAATATATCGGCGCGGCTGATGGTAACACGAAACCGATGCCAGCCATGAGCAGACAGTGAAGTCGCAGACAATAACCATACTCCGCCTGACGATGCCGTCTGACAAGCGGCGAAACGCTCTAACGGGCGTCGCGGAAGTCAACATCCGCTTGAAATACTAATATTCCGGGAGGGAAAATCATGATAGCACAAAACAAACAAACTACGCCACTAAACAGTGACACCACTATGTTTATCGGTTTCAATGATATGGTCACTGTACCTGAGTTGGCCAAGATGCTTAATGTCGGACGTAACACCGCTTACGAATTGGTACGCGCTGGAATAGTACCAAGCATTAGAATAGGCCGTCAAGTTCGCATATCGAAGTGTTCGGTAATTGACTACATAACCCGTGCTGAGAATGCGAACCGCTAACTGTGTCTTGTCATAAGACCGCGCATATAGTATAATTGCCTTACAGCTATAACCGTGTGCGTGGTCGAAAGGAGTTGCTATGCCACGTAAAACTAAAAAGCAGACACGCCGGGGTAACGGTGAGGGGAGTATACATTATAGAGAGAGCGAACACCGTTGGTGCGGTCAAGTAACTACAGGTTACGATGAGAAGGGTAGCCCTATAAGGAAGACAGTATACGGTAAAACCCGTGAAGACGTAACTAGGAAAGTAATCAACACCGCTGGCCATGTCTTCAACGGTATGTTTACCTCTCGTATTTCTGCTTTCTTAACTGTTGAAAATATGATAACAGAATTTCTTTGGACATTCAAGAAACCTACGGTTTCTGATGTGACCTTTGAATGGTATCTAAACGTAGCAAAAACGCATATTATCCCGGTTCTTGGGTCAGCTCCCGTCGATAAATTAACGCCGTATAAAATTCAAAAGTTAATTAATTACTTGCACGATGAGAAAAAACTGTCTGCGCGAACGGTCAAAGGTATGCGTGATGTTCTCAATCAAGCCTATATTCACGCAGTTGAAATGAAACTGGCGACTGTGAATCCGGTTTCGGGTACGAAGCTGCCGAAGCGTTCAAGAGTGCAATCTGTTGAGAAGAACGATAACAAGGTAATTCCTGTCAACGCACGAGCTGAAATCCTCCGGGCTGCCGAAAAAGACTTGCGAATGAGAACGGCGATTACCGTACTCATGTTTACAGGAATGCGGGTTGGTGAGTGGCTGGCGTTGACTTGGGGACAAGTGAGTTTTCAGAACAATGTCATCACAATAGACCGGGCAATCACAAAAATCTGCGAGTACAACGAGAATGGCAATCTGATGAATCGAAAGACTGTAGTAGGAGATGCCAAAACCCAGTGCAGCGTAAGGAATATCAAAGTTTCTTCTGTAGTCATGGATATTCTAAAGGAGTGGCGCAAGGCTCTGCCGGGACATATGCGGCAATCTGTTATGTATGATTCACAGGCGGACAGTAGCGTGGTGTTTCCGAACGATATGGGTCAGATGCGTACTTACAACGGATTCCGTACAACTTACAGACGTTTCATGGCTAATCACAATCTGGGTGACTACTCTCTGCACAGCTATCGACACACATTTGCCACAATGCTATTAGAGCAAGGCATCAACCCAAAGGTCGTGCAGAAATTATTAGGTCATCGAGATATCGAAACCACTTTAGGCACATACAGCCACGTTCTGCCTGAAGTATTCGACGGTGTTGCCGGGGTCATAGGAGAGCTTCATACCGATATGATTTCAGGCACATAAAAAGCACCTCAACTTACTGTGCTGCAAAGGATAGACGGTTTTATTGCAACCAAACATATGTATGGTTGCAATTTGGTTGCAAATGACCCGGTATAAGGGGGTACAAGATAACACGAATACTACCCTTGAAATACACGCCTAACCATTGATACCACAGCATTTGCGGAGATAATTTTCCTTATTGCAGTCAAAATTGCAACAAAAGAGCACCAAACAAGCTATTTTGCTCATATAAGTTGCAAAAAGAGCCTGATTTTCACGAAATCAAGCCCTTTTCTTGGTCCGAGTGACAGGAGTTGAACCTGCGGCCTCTTGAACCCCATTCAAGCGCGCTACCAAGCTGCGCCACACCCGGTTATCCACCGGAAACCATTATAGCACAAGGCTTTTCTAAAGTCAATCATTTTTTCTAAAGCCCATTAGCCATGCAAATTGCAAGTTTAATTGCCCACCCAATAATACCAGTCTTACGAATTGCGGTGCGTAGGATTGCTTCGTGCCCTTAATTGCCGTGCCATGCAAAGGGTGAGCCGCGTCAAGGGCGCTTTAGCGTTCATCTTGACCCTTGACGCGGTTCGCGCTTTGCGTTACGATCCGCAAGGGCATGAAGCGATTTCGCTTAATCTGTCATCCGTCTGTCATCACGCCGTCATTTGATTGGCCGATTTGTAACCGAAGATTCTGCGGGGGTAGTTGTTGACCCAGTCCTCAATGCGTTGAAGCTCTTTTTCTGTCAGCTTTCCGATGTCGGTTCCCTTGGGGACAAACCGCCGGAGGATTCGGTTGCCGTTTTCATTGCTGCCGCGTTCCCAGCTGCTGTAGGGGTGGGCGTAGTAGACCTCATCGCATTTGGCAGCTTTTTTGATGGCTTCGCTGTTCAGGAACTCGCTGCCGTTGTCCGCCGTGATGGTCTTGAACACCTCTGAAAAATTGCCTCCGACACGCTTCCTCAGCCGTTTAATGGCCGCAACCACCTCTTTTTGGGTCTTGTTCTTCACCAGCACATACAACGACTTCCTGCTCTTGCGTTCCACAAGCGTTAGAATAACCGGCTTTGTCCCCTGTTTGCCAACCACCAAATCTATTTCCCAATGACCTGGTTCTTCACGCGTTTCAACCTCTGGTGGCCGTTCATCTATACTTTTGCCGTTCTTGTTGTTCAACGCTACCTTCCGAACCCGCCTGTATGGCCGTTTCTGCCCCTCCCGCTTCACAGGCAAATCCTTATTGGTAAGATTCAGAAAATCTCCACGATCTATCATGTTGTACACCGTCTTCGTGCAGACGCTGACCGTGAACTGTAAGCCCTGCGCCCGAATCGCTCCCACCGCCGCGTCCGGCGACCACTTCTCTTCGCCAATCTTTTGCTCTAAATACTGTGCCAAATCGTGACCATGCCCGATCTTCAACCCTCGGCCTTTGTGGGAGGCCGCCTCGTCGTGGCGGCGCTGTCCCACATCCGCAAGATATACCAGCCGTTCCGTCAGGTCGCTGTTGCGCTGCAGCGTCATCCCTCGCGCAAGTTCACGCTCTATCGTCCGCCTGTCCCGCCCAAGCTCTCTGCCTATCTCAGAGGAATCCAGCCCCCTTTGAAATAGCGCCTCGATTTTGTACCGTTCTTTTTCCGAAAGCTGTTCCCATTTGCCCTTCCCTGTGGTATGATTGCCCTGACCCATTTCGGTTCCCTCCAGTTTACTTTTGTCTCGCAACTCAAGTATAACTGGTTTTGACCGCTTTGGGTCATTTTTTATTTGCTTGGGCAATTCATTTTACAACTTACCCATTTTCACGGGGCAATTTGTGCAGTTGTCAATGATGGGTGACACTTTCCCGAAAAAAATATAGTTGGTGATTGCGTCGGTCATGTCCCTTACCCTCGAAAGCGAATCATTCCCCGTGAAATGATTTGATTGAGAGGGTTTGCCGCCGGCAGGGCCTCTTCCCCCTACATCACGGCCAGATACTTCTCCAAGACTTGATTGGGGCTTTGGAAGTTCAAACACACCTTGGGAATGTTGTTGGACTTCTTGTTGTAGGCCGCCAGTTGCTTCCGCCCGTCGGCCAGATTGTACATCCTCAGCTTGTTGTAGAATCTGAGTTCATCGCACCGGTGCTGCCGTTCGACTTTGCCGTTGTGTCTCGGTGTTGCCACCCGGATGCGGTGATACAGGATGCCCATGTCGGCCAACGCCTGCTCAAACAGGGTCTTGTGCTTGGCTTTTTTTACCAGAAGGGCGTTGGTGAACTCCGTACCGTTGTCGGTTTGGGCTTCCCGAATGGGGAACGGGGCGGCGGTAAGAAATTTGTAGAGGAAATCCTGTGCGCTGTAGGTGCTGTGTTCGTCATATATCTCCCGGAACGTCCAACGGGTACATTCATCCACCGCCGTGAACTGGTAGTATTTCTGCCCGTTGGCAACACACCGGCTGGGGACATACTTCACATCAATCTGTACCTTTTGACCGGGGTAATCGGCCCTTTGGTAGGGCTTCGGTTTCTTTATCTGTTTCGCCTTGGCCTCCTCGCATAGCAGCTTCCTCAATATCCGGGTCAGGCTGACATAAGTCCGAGTGTAACCCTTCTGCCGCAAAGTGTCCCAGAGAAGTATCCTGTCGTCCTTGTTGCGGGCGTAGTGCCGAAGTATCAGTCGCTTTTCTTCCTCTGTGTGTTGCTTCGGATGGCTCTTAGGACGATGGCTCCGCTCAATCAGACTCTTCCAACAACCATCCCATTTCCCCCGCCATTCATAGATTGCTTGTCGGCTCCGCCGGAACCGAATCCCTGCTTGCGTTACCCCGTGTTTGAAAGAATATTTCACCACCCGTTGACGGTGCCGCGCCTCTGATGCTATACTCTGTTCCATGAAGACTTGTTCCCCCTGATATTCCTGTTTGGCTGTCACCAACAGTATATCAGATCGGGAGCCGGTCTTCTTCTTTATCTGTCACCTATCAATTGTATCACAACATATCTGTGAGATTCTTAAAA